>Ga0123357_10012621_pt1 | contig 10904 bp, 7 predicted proteins | sample TergutEmb28metaG_FD_89873 | JGI IMG/M metagenome (GOLD analysis project Ga0123357, IMG submission 89873) | Embiratermes neotenicus P4 segment gut microbial communities from Petit-Saut dam, French Guiana - Emb289 P4 | ecosystem: Host-associated > Arthropoda: Insects > Digestive system > Gut ... | reverse complement strand
TACATACATACACACATACATACATACACACATACATACATACACACATACATACATACATACATACATACATACATACATACATACATACATACATACATACATACATACATACACACACACAAACATACATATACATACATACATACACACATACATATATACATTCCATGCATCCATAAACATGTCATAAAGATAGTAGGAAGTGGAACAAGTCATAAGTACACAAATACCAATTTACAGTGTAAAATACTACAGACATTTTACAAAAATGTTATAAATCATCTTTACACATTAAAAAAGTCTAGAGAATGAATGGAATGTGTGTGTAGGTATTTTCTTAAGGCTGCTTTAAGTTTTGCCCTGTCATTCATGACGATTGTCACGCTGGGTGGTAAACTGTTGAAAACTTTTATGCCAGCAGAGAATGTACTTTTTTGAGAACAAGATAGGTTGGCATTTTGTCTACAAAGATGATGCTTATTCCTAGTATTGTGTATAGATGAACTGGTGTGAAAAATTCCTGATTATTTATAATGAAGTTCATTAATGAAAGTTTATACTGTCATGGAACAGGTAGAATCCCTAATTGTTTAAGTAGACTTCTATAAGAGGTTCTGGGATTGTGTACCAGCCATAATTCTGACGGTTTTCTTTTGTAAAGTGAAAATCTTCCCACTGTCAGAAGAATTACCCCACAATATTCCATACTTTATAATAGAATGAAAGTATGCATAGCAATTCTTATAATAAAAGCCAACTAGATGCACTGTTTCTCAAATTTATTTCATAAAGTACTACATGTTTTGGACAGGTCCACTGTCCATCTTCAGCAGTATCTCAGTTCAGTTGGCTGTCTGTTGGCATGGTGGACCACGCCAGCAGATAGCCAACTGAACTAGCATGACAAATACCTACTGCATGTATACAGTGTTGAGATACTCCTGATGATGGACAGTGGGTCTGTCTGAAGCATGTAGTACTTTGTCAAATAAATTTGAGAAATTGTACATCTCGTTGGCTTGTATTATAAGAATATATCACGCTGCACAGTCCTCTGAATGTCAAATATGCATAGTAAATTCATGTTACTGACAGGGACCATTGATCTAACAGCATAACATGCTGGACTTAACTTAGGAATCATTTCCTCAAAATGGATCCTCCAATTTATGTAGTTACCAATTTGTGAACCAAGAAATTTTGAATTCACTCTGTCTTCCATGCACTTTTCTTTATAACCAATATGGACTGCAGAATGTGATGAATTCTTTGTTATGAATTTCATTATATTTGTTTTATCTAAATTTAGAAATTTATTATTAGCAGCAAATGATTTAATCATATGAGAGAGAACTAAATTTGACACTGAACAGAAATCCTTCAAATTTCTATTTGAAATTATGAAACTAGTATCATCAGCAGATAATACAGTTTCTGATACAGAATTTATTCTCAGGTGAAGTCATTTATATATATGATGGACAACAGAGGACCTAGAATTGATCCTTGGAGAACTTTACCTTATGTGCATAATGTAATGTAATGTAATGTCACCAAAAGTGACAGTTTATTTTGTCAGCATTAACATTATATTTAGTCACCTCTTAATTTTGTGTATTTATTTTATAGAAAAGTATACATGAGGAGGTTGACTTTACATAAGTCAGAGCTTATGTAACCTCAGGGGGGAGAGGGGACACCTGTTGTATGGAAGACTATTTAAAAAACTAAAAATGCACAAACACAGAGTACTTGCAGGCCTATCCATTCAGCTGGGGGGGGGGCACTGGTAGGCACTGTGTTGCATCCATGACAAAGTAATGCACTGACACTGATCACCATGATTCAAACTACAGTCTCTTATTGCCTGGTTAACTGCAGAGGCAGTCATCCTAACGCACTGTAACATGTCTGCAGACAATGCCATGACCTTGTTGGAAAGATAAAGGTTAACTACACCTTTACTGCAGACAAACAACTAGAAGACTCGAATCTCTTGGGCTGTGATGCTGTTTTGCTGGGTGTGTCACGTCCTTGAAGATTTGAATCATCGATTGTGAGAACAGTGTCTGTATGATCCATCAAACAGCAGGACATGTCATGAGAGGAAGGCTTTAGTAAGACTAAAATGTGCTTACAAGTTCACAGCTGTGTTTACATTAGGCTATCTGCACAGCCATGCTGTGCTTCTACAGTTCTATAAGATCCTAATGATGGTATGTCACTTGTAGAGTCATTTCTTTAGTGGAGTTTGTCCATTGTCTTGCATTCAAAACCTGCACTTCAAGGATAAGGACCAATCCTGCCCCTGAAATATTGTGTTTTATTAATTTATTAGTATTTTTAACACAAAATGATGACACAGAATCCATAAAACAAATTATTGCAAACAATGTGCTGTGTGTAACATTATATTGCATTATTATACTGAGGTATTTAAACAACAGTTCCAGATTAACTCATTCTAAAACTGAGTTTTTCAGATGTAGTTCAGATAGTGAGCTCTTATTCTGACAAAAGATCTTTCTTTTTGTTATTACTGTAGAGTAGCATTATGTTCAATGTTAAATGTAAGCTTTATTAGCTTCATATATTTTGAATTCTTACGTTCTCTTAGGTTTCATACATTCATATTGAACTTTGTACAAAGCATACCTCAGCAATGATAAATTTTTTATATTTGTTGTCAAATAGATACCAGTTGTCAGCAATACAACGGTGTGGAGAATATAAATTTTTTTAAGTTCTGAAGTTAATCTGGTGTTATAACAGGTATGTAAATTCAGACCATGGTCTCCTGGGATATAATGCCTTGTACAGAGTCCTTACTTTATTTGATAATTCTTGTCTGTCACTTCACAGTGCCACCTTATCATGCCTGTGGACAGTCAGCTGAGTCGGCTAGTTCATCCAGTAAATTAGCCAACAGCCAGCGGCAACCAGTAGTCATAATATAAAACAAAAAACATATTGTGATTTCAGGCTTCCACCACAGAATAAATGAAATCTTTGCTCTTCTGGGATTTTGTGTAGTGTAGATGGGTAGTTTGTTACCAGCATTTTGTGTAGTGTAGATGGGTAGTTTGTTACCAGCATTTTGTGTAGTGTAGATGGGTAGTTTGTTACAGGCATTTTGTGTAGTGTAGATGGGTAGTTTGTTACTCGGCACTTCAGGACAACCTATCAGTCCCATTTTCAGGGGGAAGCCTGCTTGATCATTAAAGATGGGACCCATAGGTTGTCCTGAAGTGTCCGTAGGGTAACTGTGAATCTACACTGCATAAAAGTCTAGATAAGCGAAGATCTTGAAAACCGTATCTTTCGGAAGGTGGGTATGGGCATGACTTAGAAGACCATATTCTGAATTCTTATGACCTTAAGAACCTGACATCCCATATAGAAGTACGTATGTAAATTGCCAAACACTTCAAACCACTGTAACAGGACATTAATTTATGTTAATTCAGTGTTAGCAGTATTCATTAACTGAACATATTTTTTAAACATCATTAAGATAGCTATGCTGATGATAGCTTATCAGTATTTGTGCCAAACTTTTAGTGACAGTAAGCAATAAGAAGTGATAATTTGGCTGTGTTCCAGTATCCAAATTGCATACACATGTTCTTCATTTACTTGGGAGTGCTTCCGAATATATCAACCATTCTCTGACTTTGCATCTTTCAATATTTGTACATAAGACTGTCCTGTAATTTGTCCCTATATACGGTAGTGAACACATTCATTTATATTGGTGGCCATATTAAAGAGACTGCAGTGTTCTACTCAGGATGCAAGGGTTAGAGACAATTTTGGAGGTTGTATACAATCTCACTCATCTCTTTGTAAGTAATAGGACATTGTGTGCTTTAATTTTTCTACTGTGCATGTACTTACGCTATCTGAAGATGTGTATACTATTAATGTATGTTCATGTTTTGGTGTGCCCCTAAACCTGAAGCATCGATGTGTATGTTTGTGCACACATGAATATTTAACATGATATTAAGAATATTGTTCTGGGATTATGAACATAGGTTTTTGAAAGAAAGAAAGAAAGAAAGAAAAAAAAAAAGCCTGTATTTAATTAATGGTTCTTCTCAATGCTTCGTGATGTGTATACAGCAACACAACAAACCAGTATACCAAGACATTTAAGAAGTATCCAGTACTTGTTTCCACATCAATTTCACCTTCTTCAAACTTAAAGTAAAATTTTGTCATAAGTTCCAAGTCATGGAATATTAAAAGGGTTTTATGGACGAAGTTAGAAGTAATGTACTTCTGATGTTACCCTATATTTCTCTTTTACTTTGAGCCCCATTCCATGATCTGGTTTTGTGCACAAAATATATTTAGATATGCAAATAATTTTGCAGTGTGATTCAGCTAGCATATGGATTTTGTGTTGGACTAATACAACAAAACAGTGTGTGTTGTTTGTTGCCTTGCTTTTTAAAAGACAAACAACACAGTATAATGTTTTAAAAGATAAAATGAAATAAGTAACACCACTGACACTGTTTTTTGTGCAACAGCATTACTTCTTTCATTTCATGTATTAAATCCCAATACACGATGGGATGTAGAATTTAAAATAGTAACATGTTTTCTGAACAACTGTATTTACATACACATTTCTACCAGCATCTTAGCCATGTTAACTTTTAAACGAGACTGGCATTTCTGTGACTACTCTCTGTACATTCTGAGTTTCACATTAAATGTAAAATAATTATCAACCTTGGAAACAAAACAGTGATCCAATTCTTGACATTCCTTATTACAAATGAGGTAACATACTGTAAGAGAAACATAACAAATAAAATGTTTGTTACACTACAGTATTTCCTGAAGTCTCTGATTTGTGAGTTCCCACTTCAAACCTTTATCCATTCTTCTAAAAAGCTTATGTAAAGAACAGAGTACAGATCACCATCAGTACACTCATGGACACTATTGTGCATGCCCTTAACAAGTGTTTCTGTGTGCCTCTGTGAGTTTTAAAATGTTCATAATCGCTTCTGAGCATTCACTGAGAATTACAAAGTGTATGATGACTGTGTTCTGTGAAATGAGTGTCCACTGCTGAAGAGCTGTAAATGTTCAGATTTTGTTATAAACTGGAGGGGTTTTGATGTAAATAATGGACAGAGATATTTTGTATGAGAATGGCTTTTGCAGTGGTGAAATTGAGGACTCTGTTCTTCTGATATGTAGTGGTGCATCAATGACTCACTGACACTGCATCACATCACAGACTCTTGGCTTTAACAAAATTGGTCATCATGGCTTTCTGCTGCACCTCAAAATAGCCATAGCAGACAATGAATATGAACATGCATGGTGTGAGGTAGCTGTATTCCTGTAGGGCAGCCCAAATTGCAAATCTGTACCAGAACCCGTACAACGTACAAGTGGGTGTTCAATGCTGTTTGAAAATACAACTCTTGTGGGATGTCATGCCATGTCAACCCAAAATTAGTAACCGGCGCTTTAAAAATATAGTGCCGCCACTTTTTCTGAGTCAATCCAAGACGGCTGGGAAGAGAATTTTCCTATACAGTGGGCAACCGCTAATGTAGTCTCAATTCACAAAGAACGTGACAAAGCTCTCTTGCAACCGTCTACTATCAAAACTCAGGGAGATACGGAAGTTGTCGCTATTATTTTGACACCTATATGCCTGTTATGCACCCGTACATTATCGTCGGTTCCTGTCTGTCCATTACTACCCTCTGGCGGCATGCTAATTAAATGTTACACATATTACAAACCCTGCGTGTTATCCAGTCACATACGGTGACTAAGAAGATTATGACCTCGCTCCTGCACTTTTTAATAGCAGGGTAAGATATGAACATGATACACAACCTAAACTCGACGTAAACTGATCACTGATTTTTCTGTTGTGCTTTTCTCTCATACTTGGCCTATTTAATACTGCGAACGCTGCTTTTGTAACCTTCTATAATTAAAATTGAGGAGATAATTAACTTCGCATCCCCGGTACACATTTAGCCATACAATCAGCTGTTGACTGACACTGACTGCACTCTATCGGCTATCTCATCACCTTTTTGTAGCGTATCAAGTTATATTTGCAAGCACGCTTGAAACTTCTTGTTTATAGAATACAGGCTAATACTTTCCTTTGATGGCATTTTAATCTAATGTATTTAAGTTGCTAGCAGCAGTATTCACGGCAGATATGTCATTTCCGGTCGGGTCTCAGTGGTATGAAAACAATGACGTTGGTTATCAGCACTTAGCCCGCTTCGCACAAATTGAGTTACACTAACGGTTAAAGTAGAGTGTTTTTAAACTAATAATCTGACCAGGGATAATTACTGGCCGATCTAAAAACGACGTTAGTGATAACGTCTATGGGGTAGTGTATGCTTCTACCCTGAAGAGGTAGGCAACCTTCTTTGGCATCCACCAATGAACTACGCAATATCATAACCTGGAACACCACAATTCAGGGTCGCGTATCGCATGTTTTGGTAAAAATCGTGTTATGCGGGTGATATTCGTTAGAAATCAGTTTCCGTCAGGGTCGTCGCATCTTTCATTTTTGAAGGTCGCGCCATTCGACTCAAACGTTGGGATTTGTTGCAATGCGGACTTTTTGTACTATGCAGTTGTCTACATTGACATTTTACACATTAGAACTAGCACCTGCTTGCTATGATTTCTAAGTGAAGAGCTGGTAAAGTGAGTAAACGGACAATGTAATTTAACCAGTCACTCATAAAAGTATGATAAGTGTTTTATACGAATCGATAAAGCTTTAACAAATGTATTAATTTATTCGCTAATATTACTATCTGCCAATTTGAACCGGCAAATGAAAACTTCCTTGATTGGGTGGCACCCAGAGCACCAGCTGATCATGCACGGTAGCTGAGATTTAAAGAAAGTGATATTTAAAAACAAAAGAGGCGCAATTATTAACGTTAGTGACATTAAATACTCTAGAATGTAGTCATTAATTCAGACCAAGTGTAAGTGAATGACAAGTTTGAGAAGAAGTGCAGATTTTAGCATAGACGGCGTGTTGCCAAGTCTAGGAATGTCGATTGACTGAAACGTGACGTCACATCATTATGTGGTGATATTATGGCGAGTGAAGCGGTGAAGAAGTCCGTGAGTATTTTGTATTATTATGGTTGTAATACGAAGTAATGCAGAAATTGCTTACTACGTAAACGTCAATTGAAGACTACTGATTATAACAGTACTTGACTTTTTTACTGTGCATTAAAATTTCATTTAGAAATCCCGATGCGAAAACTGACGATGTGGTAGGCCTATGTGCCCAAGAGATGGTATAACCTTGAGATTCACTTCACGTTAGCGGCTGTTGTTGTTTATGTGTAAACTTGGCAAGAAATACGGTGCCAGTATACTCAGTTTGTTGCCTCGTTTCGTGGTACGTATTCATTTTAAAGGGACAACGCTTTTTCTTGAAGATATTAAAAACATCTGTCATGTCATGACCAAATAGAAATGTCTGTTTGAGAAAGTGACGATTTTTTAAAAGTAGGTCGCGGAGGTGAGACGAGGAACTTCGCAGTGCTGTTAACAGCAGTTTGTCGGAACGAAAAGAAATGCTCGTAAATTCGAATGCATTGTGAGAAGTGAATTTTTCAAACGTTCACGAGATGTATGAATGTGAAATGTAAAATGAAAGCGAAAGTAATGGGTTCAGATATTGCATAACAGGAGGTAATTATAGTTTTTTGTTTAGACACTTCATACCAGAAAAGTACGGAATATTTTGCTTTCTATTAGTCATAGATTAACAGAACAGAGCCCTTATGTCATGTTAGCAATAAATTACTCATGAATTCATTTTTTCTGATAATCACCAAGGGTCTATCACACACATGTGTAATTTGTGGGATGTATATTAATTAATGTTGCCTCCTCTCTGACTGTGTGAATTGACATTTTACTGTTGTCTTTATCTTACCATCGTGAAGTATGAAGAGGATTGTATCTCTTCCATATGTATAAATGAAGTTTGTGGCTCTTATAATCATTATATTGCCAGTTTATGTATAATTAGGTGGGACTGCTAAATACAAGTAATTCACATTTATACTCAGACCCTTTGGATTTCGAATTCACAGCATTGTATTCTTTACAGTTTGTTATAGTATCCAGAGTTTATTTAAATCATATACTTAAACAATTTAAAATTTGAAAAGTGGGTTGAAACTTCAATAGTTCTCCTTTGTCTTTGATTCAGTGAGGCAGTTTTTAATATCTGCATCTTTGAAAGTTCTTCTTTTTATGAAGATCATTCATACTAAGTTTGCGTGTAACTACAGTTTCTCACTTGTGCATACAGAAGAGCCACAGCTGTTTTTTCACAAATAGTAGTATATTTTACCTGCTAAAATAAAAGAAGTGTGGTGCATATTATTGGAGAGGGGTGCGGTTTTTATGTATAAATTAAACATCAAAGCATGTTTAATTTTATGTGCTCATTCAGGGCAGGTAATAATTTGCTAACAAACTTGGTTACTCTGGGGTGTTACTGTATTTAGTGAGTAAACTGTATGGGCATATTTTAGCAGTTCATAGCATACAAATAACTGAGTCATGTACATTGGATTATACCATGACCGATATGCATGCATTGCTTCATTCTTTTTATGCATGAAAATGCAAAATTTATGTAGAAGTATGTTGCATTTGTTTCTTTAGTCTCCACACCCCCCGACTGTCTCCCAGCTAGGATGGCAATTGATACTATAATGGATAGCATTCCTGTTTTGTGAAGAAATCAGTAAACAAATGACCATCAAACACAGCAGTTTTATATAATAGCAGTATAGCTACATGGTATGTAGATAAAAGATATAAAGATGAGTTGTATAAAACTTAAAATTTTTAGAGGTGCCAGGTGTTAGTAAGGACTATGGGGTAGTCAAGTTTTTGTGCAATGTCTTATTCTATGGTGTGCAGGGTGCTGTGTGGTATTTTTATACTCAGATGGTGGAATATGATGGTGAAGTTTAGGCCACTTGAGTTGCGTTTATCATGTTTACACCATAGTGTAATGCTTTTATCTACAATTAGAAAAATTTGAATGTATTAAAAATAAAGGCAGAAAATGTGAGTATATCATGTAAGAAATGAGACCTCATTTGCAGTAAGTTCAGTTTGTATATTCTTTCGAAAAATGTTCTAAAGCTGGCCTGATGATGGCCTTGCAAGTTCAAAACATGTGGCTGTATTGATATTATATAAAATTGTTATGTTCTTTGGTCATTTGTTTATATATTTCCTCATAATATGACACACAACAGGATGTGTAATTTTAAAATTCCTGTTTTGTATTTGATAGGTCCCAGGTTCAGATTTTAGCCCAGAGATCAGGTGTCTGAACTGAACTTCTGGTGGCTTTTCTCATTCCATAGAAGCAGAGGCTGGTATGGTACTGCAGATTAGGCCATAGCCTTCTTTGCAGTTTATTGTTTATCATCCAAAGCAGTATAATTTGAGCTACTTACAGGATCATCAACAGATCAAATATACAGTGTTTATGGTTTGTTACTCCTAGTTTATTATCAAAGTAGTGATGAGTTTTTAATATGTAGTAACACAGATGTTTGATCGTGCAAGCTGCACTTCCTGTTTCATTTCTCCACTATGTTACAATGCTTGTTTGGTAGCTATTTCTGTGTTATGGAGTGACATCAGTTATGTATCTTGCCTCTCAACATCACCATTCAGAGTGCCTTGTTCCCACAGAGTGCAGCTATTTGTATGCTCCAAATAGTCTACTCTGTGTTCATAACATGATAGTTTTCTATGGTGAGGGATTCTTAGACCCCTGCCCAACACCTACTCCCACATACCACCCTATACAGGTAGTCTTCAACTGCATATTTAGCCCCTCAACACCAGCCTCTGTGAACTGCACTGAGTGGGTGCATTTTAGGATAAATTAGGCTTAAAAGTCCTCATTCATGTCAACAGATGGAATTTAAAATCCCACGTCATTGAAGGGTTAATGTCCTTAATTTCAGAGAGTGCCTGCTGCCATTCAGTTTGGATGCATTTGTCTTTATATCTGCTATTTAAACATATAACAAACTAACTAAGTCAATGGATGTAAGTCCTTCCTGAGATGCTAACAGTTTCTCAGCTAGTCAAGGAAATCTATGCACTTTATGGAACCCAAAGGTTGATCACAGTGTTCACAAGCACCCTCCACCCTCCCCTGTCTTAAGCCAGGCCAATCCAGCCCATCCCCCCATCCTCCACCCTACTTTTTGAAGATCCATTTTAATATAGGCCTCCCATCTGCTCCCAAGTCTTACAAGTGGTCTCTTTTCCTAGTTCTTCCCACCAAAACCCTGTATGCACCTCACCTGTCTGTCATTCATGCCACATGCCCCATCCATCCTATTCTTGTTGATTTGATTACCCAGTAACATTTGGTGAGGAAATAATCAAGCTCCTCTTCTCCAATTACCTCATCCCTCTTGGGACCAACATCTTTCTCAGTACCCTACTCTGGAACATCCGCAACCTATGTTCCTCCCTTAGTGTGACAGACCAAGTTTCATATCCCTACAAAACAACAGGCAAAATTAAACATGTTAAGATTAAAATACACAAAACTATATTTTTTTCCTCTGGTATTGTAGGTTTGGAACTTGGTGCCTCACCCTAATGTAGGAACACAGAGTGGGAGTGTTTGAGAGGAGGGTGCTGTGCTGAATGTGCAGAGCTTACAGGAAGTGACAGGAGACTGTGGAATATTATGTTTATTGGACCGTGCATCATCTTTATAGTTGCGTGAAGGGAAAAACCAACTTGATGCCACTTATTTTATTATTTATTCAATACTCATTTATTACTCATTACTCAACATGTTT
>Ga0123357_10012620_pt1 | contig 10904 bp, 10 predicted proteins | sample TergutEmb28metaG_FD_89873 | JGI IMG/M metagenome (GOLD analysis project Ga0123357, IMG submission 89873) | Embiratermes neotenicus P4 segment gut microbial communities from Petit-Saut dam, French Guiana - Emb289 P4 | ecosystem: Host-associated > Arthropoda: Insects > Digestive system > Gut ... | reverse complement strand
TAGGCAATTTCGGGGACACATTACTAAATTATCACGCATTAGGAAGAACGCAGCACGAACAAGCAGCTTGGATAATTTAGTAATGTGTCCCCGAAATTGCCTATATGCGATAGATCGCGTCACCCGGAATCATGGGGATTTTGTGCTCCGCGAGCACTTCAATAGCCTTATCCGTTTTGTCGAAGCGCAGAATCAGGAGGGCGCTTTCGTGTGTCGCCTGCACAAAGGCGTACATGTATTCCACGCTGATGCCGTTGTCGCTGAGCAGGCGCAAAATACTATCCAAACCTCCGGGCCGATCTTCCACTTGTACGGCCACCACATGGGTGAGTCCCACGGTAAAGCCTTGTTCTTTCAGAATGGCTTTAGCTTTCTCATGGTCGTCGACGATAAGGCGTAAAATGCCGAATTCCGAGGTGTCCGCCAGGGAAAGCGCCCGGATATTGATGCCGGCCTTGCTGATGGCGTACGTCACCTCAGCAAGCCGTCCGGTTTTGTTTTCCAGGAAAATGGAGAGTTGTTCAACTTTCATGCGGAGGGTCCTTCTTCTCTTTTTTACCCGCGCCGGGGGTGATGTCTATCTCGTCCGGCTCGGAGGACGCCCGCTTGAAATTGCGTATGGCTTTGCCAAGGCCGCTGCCTACTTCCGGCAACTTGTTCGCGCCGAAAAGAAGCAGACCGACAACAAGGATTACGAGAATTTCCTGCATGCCTATTCCCATAGTGTATCTCCTACTGTAGGCTGATGATTTTCCGAGGAGGCATCGCTGCCTGCGCTGACATAGGTGGAACGGCGCCACATGCGCCCGTACTTTTTACGCTTCCTGGCGGGCGCCGCTGAAAGCCTGGATCGTTTCGTCAAATTCCCGTTGCAGGCTGTCGATCAGTTCGCGCACGGACTGGATGCCGCTGATGCGCGGGACGTTGGCGCCGCAGAACGCGAAGCCTTTCTCCAGGTTGCCCTTCATGGCGTTCAACAAGGCGGCGGCGATGCAATACGGCGTTTTTTCCTGTTCGCAGGTGCTGACGCATTTGAAGACGCATTTGAAGGGCTTTGTGGCGCCTTCGCGCATATCTTCAATGAATTTATTGAGAATAGCCCTCCCCGGCATGCCCACCGGGCTTTTAATGATGGTCACGTCTTTCTCGTGCGCATTCACGTAGCTTTGCTTGAAGCGATCATCCGCATCGCATTCATGGGTCGCGACAAAGCGCGTACCCATCTGCACCCCGGCGGCGCCCAGATCGAGAAAGCGCTTGATGTCGGCCCCGCTGTAAATGCCGCCGGCGGCGATGACGGGGATGCCCCGGCCGGTTTTATCCTCAAACTCTTTTACGCAGTCCACGACCTCGGGCACAAGACGCTCCAGCGTATGTTCCGGGCTGTCGATGTCCTCGGGCTTGAATCCGAGATGTCCGCCCGCTTTGGGGCCTTCCACCACAAAGGCGTCAGGCGGGTAGTCAAAACGGGAGAGCCATTTTTTGCTGATGATGCCGGCAGCGCGCGCGGAAGAAACAATGGGAACCAGCTTGGTTTTAAACTCTTCCTTTTTTTCTTCGCACAGCGCGAGCAAATGGCGCGGCAGGTCAAGCGGCAGTCCCGCGCCGGAAAAAATGATGTCGATGCGGTTTTCAATAGCGGTGCGCGCCATTGCCGAAAAGGTGGTGAGCGCGACCATGATATTGACGCCGATGATGCCCTTGGTGTGTTCACGGGCCTTGGCGATTTCAGTGCGTAAGGCCCGCAGATTGGCCTCCACGGGATTCGTGGCGATGTCGTGTTCTTTCATCCCGATCATGGCGCCGGCGATAACTCCGACGCCACCGACGTTCGCCACGGCGGAAGCCAGACCGGACAGGGAAATTCCTACGCCCATTCCTCCCTGGACAATGGGAATGGGGCTTAGCAGATCGCCAATGGTCATTGAGGGAAAAGCCATGCTGCCTCCGCAGAAGGGTTGGCCGGTTTTGTACGGGTTGTAACGATCAGGGTCATTCCAGAGGACTGCGTTCCGTGCGGCGTATTCCCGTACGATATTGGAGTTCCAGAACAATCAGTCGCTCGTATTCCGGAGCAAGCTCGAAAGCGCTGTCCCATTCGGCAAGCATAATATGCTCCAGACGTTGGGTTTCTTCCCAGATGTCCAAGAGTTCATCGTCCGCAAGCGACTTGATTTGCTTGGCAAAGGAAAGATTTTCGGAAAAGGGGAGTCGTTCGCCCATGGCACGCTCAAGATGCTCTTGTCTTCATTCTGTGGACGATAGCGAAGTTTTCAGGGACTGGCAAGGGCAAGGACAGGGCAAGGGCATGGTCATGCAAAGTATTGTTCGAGCTTCGTCACGGCAAGCTTGAGGAGCCCTTCTTCTCCGGTCACGGCGCGCGCCAGTGCAAGCGGAGAAAGATAGCTTTCGCTCCAGTCGGTGGTACACAGCACTGCGCCGTCGGCGTCATATTCCAGTTTTGTGACCAGGGCGCGCAGATCCGTGCTGCGTTCGCCTTTATTTGTCGTGCGCGTCCAGATGCAGCATTCCATGAGCGCGAATTCCCGCCATTTTTGAAGAAAGGCCTCACGCTCCTGTGCCGTTCCCGTGTGTGCGATGCGGAAGGATTCAGCCCGCGCCTGCCGGGCGGCATTTTTCGGATCCGCCGTTTCGACGCGCGTGATCTCCATGCCGTCGGGCAGGCGGGGCGCCAGTCGTTCGCGCAGTTCGTCCGGGGAAACATGTTCCCGCAGGGTGACGGAAAACCATTCCGCCCGGCTGCCTACCCCGACCGGAAGCGCGCGGCCAAAGGAAAGCAGGGGCAGGGGATGAAATCCCTGCGAGAAACTGAGCGGCAGACCGGCGCGGCGCAGGGCCCTTGCCAGAATGGTCTGCAATTCCAGTTGGCTGAGAAAGGCGGCCCGTCCTTCCTTGCTATGCCAGATCCGGTAGCGGAGGGCTTTGACGCAGAGTTCCGGCGCAATGCGCGGCGGCCTGGAACCCTCCGGCGGCAGGAGAAGCCGTCCTCCGGCGTCGTGGTTTGGGGCGTGGTTTTCCTGATCCCGCGCGGCAAAATTGAGCCTCTGCCGGATGGGGGGGTCGCTCTCTGTCCGCCGCAGGCGGGAAGGCCGCGTTGCCGTGTCGCACACGCCGCACTGGCGGCATGCGCCATAGCGGCAGTCCGGGCTGGAGCGTCCTGCCAGCGCGCGTTCACGTTCTTTGAGCAGAAAAGCCGGGTCAAGCCCGCTTTCGAGATGATCCCAGGGCAAGGGCGCGCCGGGAACACGCGGGCCTGTCCAGTCTTCAAGTCGCTGCCCGCATTCCTCCAGGGCTTCCAGCCAGGGCGTCAGACTAAAATTTTCCATCCAGTTGCTGAAAATAGCGCCTTTGGCGTATGCCCGTTCCAGAACGTCCGCGAGACGGCGATCCCCGCGCGAAAAAACGCCTTCCAGCGTACTGGCCTGTGCTTCGTGCCAACGCAGCTTGAGGTTTTTCTGCCCTTTGAACAAGCCGATCAGATAGCCGATGCGCGCGCGCATTTCTGCAAGCGTCAGTTGCGCTTCCCATTGGAAGGGGGTGTGCGCTTTGGGCACAAAGGGCGAAATAGCGGTGGTCACTTGAACGCGCGGCCCTCCGTGTCCGGCGGCGTCGCGCGCTTTGCGGCTCAGATCGAAAATGGCGTCAAGGTCTTCCGGCGTTTCTTCAGGCAGGCCGATCATGAAATACAGCTTTACCTGCCGCCAACCGTGCTGCATGAGTTTTTGCACATGCCGGATCAGGTCTTCCTCGGTTACGCCTTTGTTGATGACGTCACGCAGGCGCCGGCTGCCCGCTTCCGGGGCAAGGGTCGCGCCGGTGCGCCGGATGCCCGCGATATGGGCCATGATGGAGTCATCCACGGAGCCAACGCGCAGTGAAGGCAGAGCCGGCGCCACCTGCCGCGCGGCGCATCTGCCGGCGGCGTTGGCGAACAAGGTTTTGAGCGCGGAAAAATCCCCGGCGCTGAGCGCGAGAAAGGAAAGCTCGTCAAAACCAGTTTCGGCCAGACAATCGTCCACCAGTTTTTCCAGCACATGCAGAGAGCGTTCGCGTACAGGGCGGCAGGTCATGCCCGCCTGGCAGAAGCGGCAGCCGCGTGTGCAGCCGCGCGCGATCTCCAGCGCCAGGCGGTTATGTACCGCGCCGATGGGCGCCACCTGGCCGATGGGGTACAATGCCTCATCAAGGTCCGGCATGATGCGGCGCACGGCTTTGGAATAGTCGGCATGCAGCGGCGTCAGGATCCCGTCGCGTTCCGTAAACAGGGAGGGGACATAGACGCCGGGAATATGGCGGGCTTCTTTGAGAAAGCGTCCGCGCGTCCAGCCGCCTTCCACGGCTTCCGCCAGCAGATCGACAAGTTGCGGCAGAACAGCCTCGCCGTCCCCCAAGCACATGATGTCCATGAAGGGGGCCAGGGGTTCGGCGTTCAGGGTGCAGCCGCCGCCCGCCACAATGAGTGGCCAGTCCCGCAGCTTGTCTCCCCTGTGGGAGCTGCGGAGGGGAATGCCCGCAAGATCCAGCATGTACAGGACGTTTGTGTAACACAGCTCGTGGGTGATGGAAAAACCGAGCAGGTGGAGCTGTGCGAGGGGTGTGCCGGATTCCAGCGTCGCCAGCGGCGTTTTATGCTCCCGGAGTACGTTTGCGGCTTCGCGGCAGGGGGCGAAGACGCGCTCCGCCCAGCAGTCCTCGCGGGCGTTCAGAAGGCTGTAGAGAATTTTTTGCCCCAGGTAGGACATGCCGACTTCGTACCTGTCGGGAAAGGCGAGGGCACAGCGCAGGCGCACACTTCGGGCGTCCTTGCGCACCGCGCCTTCTTCCAGACCTGCGTACTGGCTGGGTTTTGGCAGCAGGGGGAGGAGAACATGCACGAGCGTATTCCATCCAATGCCATATGCCTGCGCGCATGGCATGTGGAAGCGGCGCTATTTCAAGCCGCCGATCAATCCGCCGCCACGCGATCCGCCCATGCCGGCGCCCTGGATCTTGCCGATGCCGCCACTCAGGGTAAGATTGGTGGCCGCTTCCAGGTACTTGTTCTGCAGGTCTTCCGGCGTGCTTTTGTAGCGGTAGAGGAAGAAAGAGCCCGGAATGACGCCGCAGAAGTCGGTTTCAAAGGGGTAGCCGTAGGGGAGCATAAGCATCTGTACGCTTCCCTGTTGGGTGGGAACGGTCTGCAAGGCCGCCACGTCGTTCAGGCAGTCCTTTTCAGCATCGAATTTGCCGATGACCAGCTCGCCGGTGACAAGTTTGAACAAACGGATGTCATACGCCATGTGCGTCTCCTGAAATTCTCATGGTGAGGAAATTGAGGTAAACTTAGGTAGGTGTTCCGCCGCCTTCTGTCAAGCCAAAGCGCTTGCTTTCGCCTGTGATTTGCTCCACAAATGGGGTATTGCATCCGAGCAGGCGGGAATGGGGATATGGCGGACACGACATTGGCATTGGAAGAACTTGAACGGGAACTTGGCTATGTTTTCCGGGATGCGGCTTTGCTTGTCGCGGCGCTGACGCACAGCTCCTTTGCCAACGAAGCGGAGGACGGCGGCCGGCATAACGAGCGTCTGGAGTTTCTGGGGGACGCCGTGTTGTCGCTGTGCGTCTCCAGCGAACTTTTTGCGCGCTTTCCCGATGTGCAGGAAGGAGAATTGACCCGCCTGCGTTCGCATCTGGTGAACGCGTCTTCCCTGGTGGGCCTGGCGCGCGCGATAGGCATTGACAGACATGTGCGTCTGGGAAAGGGGGAGGAAAATCAGGGTGGGCGCAAGCGCGAGACCCTGCTGGGGGATGCCTTTGAGGCGGTAGTTGGGGCCGTGTATGAAGACGGAGGTTTTGCGTCCGCGCGGGAACTTGTGGGGCGCCTTTTCGCGGAACACTGGCCCCGGACGCCTGCAGGGGAGATCCGGAAAGATTTTAAGACACAGCTTCAGGAAATCATCCAGCAGACCTATCATGAGCGGCCGTCGTACTCGCTGCATGCCAGCCGGGGACCGGAACACGCCAAGCTTTTCGAGGTGCGTCTGCTTTTGCCCGACGGGCGGAGTTTTATCGCCGAGGGGCCCAGCATGAAACGCGCGGAACAGGAAGCCGCCCGCAACGCCCTGCTTGCTTTGAATGATACGCACAGGTAGCATTCGAAGCTTGGTGTCGCGGAGTCTCCATCGTGCCGTCGCGCCTTGATGTGCGCGCATTCTCTCTCTGCGGCGGCGCTTACTGTATCCGCCGCGCGCGGCATCCGCCAAGCTGATGACGCGGCGCCGGCTTTCAGGCCGTTTCAGCTTCCAGACCCGGTCCGGGGGAAAATTCCCCCGGACCTCCCGTCTTTGGTCTGCCACAGCTTGAAGTAGAAGGGCTTAGCCTCCGATGAGGTTCATCGCCATTCTTGGCAGCGAGTTCGCCTGCGCGAGCATGGCAACCGCAGCCTGGGTCAGGATTTGGTTGCGCACGAATTCCGTCATTTCCGTCGCCACATCGACGTCGGAGATGCGGGATTCGGCCGCTTGCAGGTTTTCCGCCTGGATGTTCAGGTTGGTGATCGTGTTTTCCAGGCGGTTTTGGAGCGCGCCGAGGGCAGCGCGGATTTTATCCTTGGACACAATGGCCAGCGTGATGGCGTCCAGCGCATGCTGGGCCGCCGACTGGGTGGATACGGTGTAACCGGCGGTATTCGGGTTGGAGAAGTTGCCGAGACCCAGAGCCGAGGCCGTGGCATTGCCGACCGAAATATAGTAATAGTCTTCCGCCGAATGGTTGCCGGGACCGAAGTGGATCTTCAACTCGCCTTGGGACACGAGGCCGCTTCCATTGTGCGTGCCCGACAGGGTGCCGTCCAGGAGCTTGACGCCGTTGAAGGCGGTGGCGTTGGCGATACGGGTGATTTCCGACGCCATGGCCTGGTATTCCGACTCGATCATCAAGCGTTGCGTCGAGTCGTAGGTGCCGGTGGCAGCCTGTTCCGCCAGTTCCTTCATGCGGATGAGCTTTTCGTCTACGACCTGCAAAGCCCCGTCCGCAGTCTGGATGAGAGAGATGGCATCGGACGCGTTGCGCGACCCCTGCCGCAAGGTGGCGATTTCAGCCCGTTGCAGTTCACGAATTGCCAAGCCCGCGGCATCGTCCGCCGCAGAGTTGACCCGCAGGCCGGAAGACAGGCGCTGTGTGGATTGCGCGAGCCGACCGTAGTGCGCGTTCAGGTTTCTGGCGGAATTCATTGCCGCCAAGTTGTGGTTAATGACCAAAGACATGGGACACCTCCTTTGGGTGGTTAAGCTGTGCCCTTTGTGTAGCAAACATTGTGCCAGGAATTATTTTATTAGTTATATTACTGTATTAAAGAAAATTTAGACTTTTTTTATACAAAAAAGCAGGGTATTTGACGGGCTTTTGACTGTGGGGGCAGGGCGTTTGCGCGTCGCGTGCTACCGCAAGTTCAGGGACGCGTCGAAGCGTATATTGCGCGAGGTGGGCAGGGAGTCGAAGGCCACCACATAGGATTGCGCGGCGAAATCCACGCGAATTATTTTCCCGGGGCCGAAGGCCGGGTGCTGCACCAAGTCGCCGACGGCGAAGCCTGCGGCCTTGGGCGAAGCCTGGGACAGCTCCCTTGCTCCCTTGCTTGGCGTACCGCGCTGTGCGCCGTGTCCGGCGAGGGAGTCGTCCAGTTCGGCAAGGTATTCGATGTGTTCTTTGCCGGCCTCAAAAATGAAACGGGAGGGGTATTTGAAGAGCCCGTCCCCGGTCACTCCTTCGGCATCGGAGAGGTACAGCCTATTTTTGGCGCGGGTCATGGCTACATAGGCCAGCCGCCGCTCTTCCTCCATATCTTCCGGCGTGCCGATGCGGCGCGAGGGAAAAACCCCTTCGTTAAGCCCGCACAGGAACACATGGGAAAATTCCATGCCCTTTGCCGCATGCACGGTCATCATCTTTACCGCGGCCCGTTTCTCCTCGTGGTCGACATTGGAAAACAGCGCGGCCCTGGCCAGAAAGTCCTCAAAAGCGGCATCTTGATCATCGCCCATGGCCGTCACCGAGCGCTTCAGTTCCGCGGCATTGTCCAGCCGGTCCTGATCACCCTGCAGGCGGAGATATTCCTCGTAGCCGGAAAGATCCAGCAGCATCTGGAACGCATCGCCCATGCTCACGCTGTGACGGTTCGCGCGCAGCGTTTCCACAGCATGCACATAACGGCGCGCCCCGGCGCCGCGCGTAAGCTCGGAATCAAGATGCTCCTTCAATGCCTCATACAGGGAAACGCCGCGCGTCCCAGCGTATTCCGCCAAGCGTTCCAGGCGTTTTTTGCCCATTTTGCGCGGCGGCACATTGATGGTGCGGCGGAAGGCCATATCGTCCCCGGCAGTGACCATGCGCATGTAACAGACCATGTCCTTTATTTCCCGGCGACCGTAGAATTCTATGCCGCTGAAAATGCGGTAGGGCAGGCCGCGTTCGATGAAACGCTCTTCCAGGGCTCTGGTGAGATAATGGGCGCGGTACAGCACGGCGATATCGCCAAGATCCACGTCGGCATCGCGCAGCTTGCCTATCTCTCCGACAATCCAGGCGGCCTCAGCCTGTTCATTTTTAGCATGAAAATACAGTGGGTTAACGCCTGATCCCCGCACAGCCGCCGGGGACACCGGCAAGCGGGTCAGGTTGCAGGCTATGAGTGTGGAGGCGGCCGCAAGAATTTGCGGGGTGGAGCGATAATTGGCGGTGAGGGCTATGGTGCGCGTCTTGGGGTAGACCTTGTCGAAATCGAGAAACAGGCGGTAATGGGAGCCGCGCCAAGTATAAATGGTCTGATCCGGGTCGCCTACGATAAACAGATTGCCGTGCCCGCCGGAAAGCAGGCGGGCCAGCTTGAACTGTTTGGCGCTCACATCCTGGAATTCGTCCACCATCACATATTGCATGCGTTCCTGCCACTTGGCGCGCACATCGGGAAAACGCTCCAAGATGTAGGCGGCGAAATTGATCAGGTCGTTGAAGTCGCAGCCGAAGCATTTTTTCTGCTCATAGAGGTAGCGCAGAAAAATTTCCTCGTCGCGGCTCGCGGCCTGCGCGAATCTGGCCTTGAGACGCTCATTGTCCAGCAGCAGAATGTCTTCGATGTACGTTGAGGCGTGCATTTTTTTGGCTTCAAGCACATTGTCGATGACGCTTTTTATGGTGGCGTCGCGCAGGGTAAGGCCCATGTCGCCGAATATTTTCAACAGGAGGTCTTTCCAGTCCTCCGTGTCCAGGATGATGAAATTGCGCGGGTAGCCCAGCAGGTGGATGTCGTCGCGCAGCAGTTGTACGCAAAAGGCGTGAAAGGTGCATACCAGCCCGAGATCCATATCGCCCAAAGCCCTGCGTACGCGCAGCTTCATTTCATTGGCTGCCCGGTTGGTAAAGGTGACGCAGAGGATATTTTTGGGGGCTATGCCCAAGGTGGAAACAATATGGCAGAAGCGCCGGATGAGAGTGCGGGTTTTGCCCGTGCCCGGCCCGGCGATAACGCGCACCGGGCCTTCGGTGGCTGCTGCTGCTGCCCGCTGTTCCGGGTTAAGGTCGTTGAGGAAATCCATCGTTCCTCACTTGTATCGTTTGCGAGGGAACTGCGCCCCCGAGACATACGAAGTGTTTTCAACAATGAACAAGGCGTGCGCATCAAGACTGAACACAAGGTGCTCCAACCGCTTGAGCGCGATGTTGCTGGTGACGGTCAAAATAATCTCGCGATCCGAACCCGTTCTTGCGCCCTTGCCGCGCAGGAGTGTGGCTCCGTACCGTTCCATCCGGGTGATGGCCTCACAAATTTCTTTGCCGTTGTCGGAAATGATGAATACGAGCTTCCGCTGGTTGAACAGTCCGATGACCTGCTCCAATACGGAAGCGCTGATGAAGACAAAGATGACCGACACCATGATGACGTCCAGCGCCATGAAGGCCGCTCCCGCCAGAAATAATGAGGCATTGTAGCAGAAGTTGAAGCTGCCGACGGCAATATTCCAGCGTTCGCGGAGCACGACGGCTATCACGTCCAGTCCGCCGCCGCTGCCCATGCTGCGCAGGCCGATGCCTATTCCTGTGCCGCAGAGCACTCCGCCCGCTACGGCCGCATACAGTTCGTTCCGGATCGGTATGGAATACGCTCCGAGCACATCTGCGAAAACCGAGGTCATGAGTACTCCATAGATGGTGTAGAGCAGAAATTGACGCCCCACGCTGAACCAGGCCAAGACGAAAATTGGAATGTTCAACAGAAAGTACCAGATCGGCGGGTTGAGCAGTTTTGTGCCGTACCAAATCAAGAGGGCCGTGCCGTAAACGCCGCTGGTGAGAAAGCCGTGCTTGGCGGCAACGCATTGTGCGCCGGCGGCAAAGAAAAAAGCGCCCAGAGTAAGCAGCAGCAGGTTCCAGAGGATGGAGGCGGAAAGCCGCCTCTTGGTGTTCTCACGCACGGGCATGCCCGACTCCTTGTTCTGCTTCCGGGGTGAATGCAATCTGCCAAGCTTTGGTTCGGTGAGGTATACGTCCTCACTAAGCCCGGTGTCCAGCGACTGAGAAAAGAGGCAGGCTGCCCGCGATTCTTTTTTCCCGGCGAGTAACACCTTGACTTTTTTGGAATTCTTTTATATTTTTTTCTTGCTATTATCAGTCATTCTCTTTATCATACAAAATTTTTCTTGACGCAATTAGTAAAATTTTTTATACTCTTTTTTAAATACGGGGGATACGGATGGCGCCGGTTTTGCTCGACGTCGCTTCCCCGGATGCAGCGAACAAACCAACCAAAGCAAGAAGGAAGGAATAGTTATGAAACGCGGTATTCTCTGTTGTGTGCTTGCGGCTTTTTTCGTCCTGCCCGCGCTGGCGGCTGCTGCGGCGGAAGT
>Ga0123357_10012619_pt1 | contig 10905 bp, 6 predicted proteins | sample TergutEmb28metaG_FD_89873 | JGI IMG/M metagenome (GOLD analysis project Ga0123357, IMG submission 89873) | Embiratermes neotenicus P4 segment gut microbial communities from Petit-Saut dam, French Guiana - Emb289 P4 | ecosystem: Host-associated > Arthropoda: Insects > Digestive system > Gut ... | reverse complement strand
TTTTTTCTCTTCAAAATGCAGTTTGTTTCATAATTCTAACATATTTGGTTCACGTTTTATTCACATTTTATATACAGGGTGTGCTAAAATTTAAAAAAATAATTCCGGCGCCAAAAGGTTAAAATAGAGTGATGGACGTATGTGTTTTGGGGTGATGTTGCCAAGTAACGTTTCCTAAAATGTCAAAGATATTTCGTTCTGTACAATACGTGATTTTTACCCTGCAATAGAGACTCACATTGTGATCATAGAAGCACCGCTGTATGAGAATTACACACTGACTTACCCTTAGAAGAAGTGAAATTTGCTATATAATTGAAATATAATTTTTGTAAATAAAATCAGAATAAGACATTGAATATGTTACGTCGCTCTTTATAAGCAACGAATGTAATAAGTCTGTGGTAACAGTTAGTTACTGTTTAAGAGGGAAGTTACAATAACCATAGAGCGTTAATTCTGTGACCCTAGAATTTAGTCAGACATTCTTCACACATTGCAACTGATATATGAGAAGATAAATTTGTCGGTGTTCTTCCAAGTTTCTTCAAATCCATTGAACAATAACGGACGCTATGAACTCCCACACGCGCCTCTACTCACATATCGAGTGCAGATCGCTAAATATTCGGGACAAAAAATCTTTCGAGCAAATGTGGAGAATAATATCAAACAGATTTTATGTTCAATTGAGTTTTCCTGTTAGTTTTACGGTTCTCGAAAGCAATAAAGGAAAGTGAGCCACCCTGCTCGATTGGTGTGCTGTGCGTACATTTCGTAAGTATTAACTTTTAGCGTACGGCATTTAATATATTTTATGCTATTCGGAGAGTGGTGTTGGATTTTATTTTGTAAAGTTCGAAATCCTGTTTGTTTAGTCCCATGCCTTCTTATTATATGTGATGTATAAGAACTCACTCTGTTTAATGTAGATTGCGGGCTGTACAGCAGAATAAAAACGTGGTTCACTTGGTAGAATTTCTCTGCGTGAGTGATCAGCCCGACACTACCTGACAACACGCAACACTCAAAAGATAGAGACATAAATACCCCCAGCAGGATTCGAACCCGCCATCCCAGGAAGCATGCGGCCGCATATCCCACGCTTTAGACCGCGTAGCCAGTAGCTCGGGTAGTATGCTGAACAGTTTTTCTTTATTTTTCTCTATGCTCTAGTGCGTTGTGTTTCGGCAAGTATGTATGACCATCTTCAAGCAGATCGTATAAATTTACGACGGTAACGCTGGAGCGTTTAGTGCTACATATTTCGAATAAGCAGTGGAATTCCAGAGTTTTTCGTGCCGTATATTATAACTGTTAAATATCAAACTCACGTTTGTATATAAAATCCGTTACGTTTAAAACCGAATTTATGGATTTTCTCTATTTTTGGGCGCTGTCGCGAAATTGCGTAAAGTGACGCTTAGCTTCGTCATGTTCGTCACGTCCTCCGTCCGCATGGAACAACTCGGCTCCAACTGAACAGATTTTCATGAAATTAGTTGTTGGAGTATTTTTCGAAAACCTGTCAAGAAATTTCGTTTAATTAAACTCGGACAAGAATTAAGGGTACTGTACACGAAGACCGATATAAAGTTTTGATCATACGTGGCTCAGTTTTTGGAATGAGAAATATTTCAGACAAAGTTGTAGAGAAATTCAAAACACAAATGTTGTGTTCAGTAACTTCTTTGTTCGAAAATCATGCCGTTTTTTAAATAATATGGAGAAGTACTGTAGAGCCGGACTGGTCCACAGGTGACAATATACCACGCCGCATACGTATTGAATGATGTGTACCTAAGGTTACACACAAACACACACACTCTCACAATATGTACTTCTTATTGCTATTCCACTCCAACAATGGTTACACGAACGAGCCTTAGTGGTACGTTGTTCGTATATTGCCTATCCTATTTTCTTTCTGCAGTTTGGTACACCACCACAGAACTTGTGTTTCTAGTCACTTTAGGTGGTCATGCATTGCTTTTACGTGTTGAGCGATACTCTTACTTACATTCAGTTAGTAAAATGTAGTTACTTTTATGTCTATATTCTGTAATATGTAGCCACACAGGACAAAGGTGGTGCCAGATAAGGATCAGTGGCTAGCTGAACACCCCTAGCCACTTTATGGCCCCTACTGCACCCTCTTATCATTGATTAAGAGGCTCACGGTCCTGCGGCTTTAACTAGTTGTGGTTATTATTACTAAAACCATGTCGAGTGCACACACAAATGGAGCAAGGAGAGAAAAACTTACGTACCTGCAGTAGAAGATGAATGCACAAAATCCTGGCCAACATAATTATTCCTCTTGTTTGTACCTCAAGTCTCAAACATGACACAAGTGTCTCAGTGCGCCCGTATATATAGGCCGTATTGCTCGTGGTAGGAGTTGACACGTTTGCGATATAGATCTTGTAAAAATATTCCTTTACTTTAGGACACGTACTCTCTATTTTCTGCAGCCATGTTTGGGTTTTAAACTACAAGTCTTTATCGTGAACGTGTCACTTACTTGGTAATTAACCGTAGAACTGCAGCAGACACGTTAATTGTGTCACAAGCGCGTGTTGGTCGTGCCTTGGACAAATGAACAGTCGGCAGCTTGGCTTTCTTTTAGTGTTTTTATGGTGTTTCCGAAGGTTGTGTAATTTCTGACATTGAAATAAGTGAAAAGTATGGAACACGGTTTGTTTCTGACAGGGGAATACCGAAGTACTCGGCGATCCACATTTGAAAATTATAAATTTATCCTCAAAATTTCCACATATTCTACTCTGATACAGAACCTAAGCTTTCTTTGTGTGTGTGTCCCGTTGTCGAAACCCGGAGAAGCCGCCTCTTTCCGTATTTGTGTAGTACCGGTATGTATCGTTGTGCCTGCGCTGGTGGCTTCAGTGATAAATTATTTTGACTATTAATCTGGGTGTACTGACCGCGAATATCATCTGGTGCCAGAACAACTACCTGGGGCGCTTGTACATGTGCTATCAAATATAAATAAGCATCTTTATTCTGCTCGACATATTTTGTGCCTAAGGCCTCACTTTCAGTGGTTCATATTGATGTCAGCTGTTGAGGTTCAGAAATGTGTTAATGGCATCCGACCATTGATTTTGTGACTTCTAAAAATTTAGTCAGAATCGACAAATATTTAAGTCCTATATCGTAAAATACGCAAACCAGCTCAGTGACTACAGTAAATATAACGCGAGACTCTCCGGTCGTAATATGTCGGGATGGCTGGAAGATTTAATAAGAGCATTCTGAGTCGTGTTTAATGGTGCATGGCTGAACGTCCAGTAGTGCAGCAGTGTGTTTTAGAAAATAAGAGCTGACTGAGGCGTTATTTCCCAACCCGGGTTCCCTGGGAGTCCGCGAAGATCGTTGTATTTGTCCAGTTATTTTCATTATTTGAAGAGCCCTCGGCGGACTTTTGTCTATCCTGTTATGCAACATCATTGGCTGACATATAACATTAATGGCGTAACTCGTTTATTGTACATACATGCAGTGTTTAACGGCGCGTTAAGGAAAGACACTTTCCTGTACGAATCTTTCCCGGTCTTAAGACCAACAGTGGTAAAGAAATTTGATTGGCTGTTGACAATATCATAATTATTGTTAAACCAGAGCTGCAAGTAGGGGCTTGGCAGTACCTACTCCAACTAGATGCGTCCAGTAAGAGATGAATCACCGCAGGGACAGCAGAAATAAGAGACGGATACAGAAGGATAGAACTTAGTGTGTCTACATTTAATTAATTTACTGCTTGTTTAAAGTAAGTTCATCTTTAACCATTTGAAGACTAAGAAGAACGTGAACTGTATTTAAACACTCAACTCGTACCGCGTTGTAAACATTGACCATCTCGGTTATGAAAATAAGTCAGTGTTGTAATGGGAAATAACCACTGGTTTTTATTATACAAATGCAAAATACATAAATACATCTGTGGGCAGAATGTGGAATTTTCACTGACAAACATGGTGGTACATAAAGTAACCACTTGGTTTTGAAAGGTTGAGGAAAGAAGGAGAATGGAGGGAAAACTAATTAAGTTTAGGTTGTCACTGTGCTTAATTAAGCACCACGTCGTACGTTGGTATGTGGGAGTGAAGGTACAGGTGCATGTGTTGTTAACCTCTGCTATAGGTGGAGGTGAGAGTTGAGATGCTGGCTTCGGTCGCTTTATCCTTGGGCACATAACTCCGGTATTCTTTGAATAGGAGGTTGTTAAAGATGGTAATTGGTGCTGCAGAGGTTGGGAATCACTTGCCTCTGCCCATCCCCGTGGATCATATAGATCAGAACTTAGGACGTAACCAGATGGAGATCTGATGTCACGTTCGTGTGGCTAGTACTTCTGTTTTGCAATGCCAGTTTCCGGTTATGCGTAGCTGTCGGGAATGCGGCTGTCCTAAAGTAACTCTTTGTTTTGTTCAGTTTTTGATAAAATCTTGGGTTAGGTCATGATCGTCTTTTTTTAACATTTTACTCATTCAATAATTCCACACTCTCATCTTCCTATTCAACGATATTTAACCTATGCATTTGAGCAATCGTATTGAACTCTAGCATAAAGAAAAAAACAAGGACGTATTTAGAAAAATGTTTGTATTAAAGCGCACCACTGCTAGTTTCGTGTTCTTGAGGAAGCTTTAAGAAACTGTTAATTACTACGTTTGATCTGTTAGCAATCAGCTGTTATTCGAAATTCACACGTAATCTTTCTTCTGCGTGATTCCTTTTAATGGGATTTCCAGTTATCGACCTTAGCTAATAGAAGTATACGAAATTTTCTTTTTATAGTATCAGATTCTGAAAGATTGTTGATGGAAAATTTTTTCTTTGTAATAATTTATAGAACAGAGTTTTGTTACTCCCTGGCTACATTTATTGCTTCTCGTATTAAGCTCGAGGGAAAGCTTAATATATGAGTAGTTCTTTTTGCTCATATTATTTTTCTGTTTACCCACCCTTTGTGGGTATCTGATTCATGTAATGGGAAAGAACTCGTTTTCTGGAAGTAAATAATTGATTTTGGTAATGGAATTACTCTCATACTGACTGGTACACTCAAAGATGAATAAAATATGCGAGGTTCAGAATCCATCCTTTCTCTCATAATAACGAACCACTTTGGTTTCCTGGTTAACGAAAATTACAGATAAAATCCTACACGAATATTAAAGCTAATATAAAATTGGTGCCTTTCGGTTCGATGGTCAATGAATACGTAGACATCCATTTCATTTATTGCAGATAAGACACAATTTAAACTCTACTCATGACAGAGGTAGATCGGTGTCGTTTTTCATGCCCAACATGAATTACATGCGATAGGATATTGCCATACTTTATGTAACAGAATATAGGTTATATGCACTAGCACCAGCAATGATCATACTTTTTGCGACAGGCCATATGCACAAAGGCCTATCAATTATATGTCCGAAGTGAAACGAAGTTTTCCCGCAGGCTCTCGGTAATATGATTCAGTGTTAAAAAATCGAAAATGTCATGCATCGTGTGACTTGGAACGGTTAGTTTTGGAGATGCGCCTCATTATCAGATTGGTTAACACATTTGTCAGCATTTTGGTTTGTCACAATAGTAAAGGGCGTTGTTAATTTGACGTAGAAAGCATACAGCACTCAGTAGGGCCTAGGCAAAATCAAATGACCTTGAAGTACACAAACACACACACACACACACACACACAACGAATCCTGTGACATAGTGTTAACCCACTTTGCCTCTGATAATCGAGCTGGTACTGATTCAGTGGAATACGCCCTGCATTATTTTGATCGACATCTAGACGCTCATGTTTGGCTACGGCTGTAGCAATCTGTCCATGAGACTTGAAGTATAACACATAACGCATTTATGAACGCAGTTCGTTCACGCAATGTACGTGTACCAGCCAGTGAAAGTGGCACAATTGTACGAGGGAATGTCATTAAATAACAGGAATTTTATTCCAAAGTGCATGGAAAATTATGCACAACGAAAAATCTTATTTTGGGACACAAAATGGATCCTTAGCAATATGCCGTATAGGTGTCGTGACGATCGAGCAGTTTGAGCCTGCGCAATAGCTCGTACAACATGGCGGTTCCACTTTCAACTTACACCGTGGAAGAGCAACGAAGCGTAGTTCTGCAGTCGAGAGTTGTGGAGTTATAATCAGTATCGCACGAGAATTGGGACCAACCCAATTGAAGGTCTTCGTGACGACTTACTTACTTACTTACTCCATGGTGCAGAGTCCTTTTTGAGAAGCTAACTGGTTTGCAGCTAGTCAAGAAATTCCCCACATTTCACAGAACCCGAACGTTCATTACCGCACTTACAAGCGTTCGCCACCTGTCTCTATCCTGGGCCAGCCCAATCCAGTCCATATACCACATTCCATGTCCTGGAGATCCAGCCTAATATTATCCACCCATCTACGCCTAGGTCTCCCCAGTGGTCTCCTTCCCTCCGGTTTCCCCAGCAAGACCCTATACACCCCCTCTCCTCACCCATGCGACTAGTTGTGTTAATACCACTGCTGGTGGAGAGAGCACTGTTTCCAGATGATCGTCCTCTGCCGATGCAGTTTCACGAATGGCCACCACATGCTGCGGATGAAGTCTGCTTAAAAAAAAGTGGGGACAGTCGAAGCGTCTTTTACATGTGAGTGCGTTTTCAGTATCAGCAACAGTCATTCTCTGTGCACGGCATAATCCTAATGCTTTTTCGAACTTGGTTGTCAAGGTCGCGTTAGCCTCGCAGTTGGGCTGGTTTCGTAGGGGACATTTTTCTTGGGGCCCCCTATGTTACCTGAAGGGCTCTCCGCCTTACGTTATCGTAATTTCTAGAAATTGTTCCACCGGGGCTGTTAAAGATGTGCCTCTCTGATGCGGACGTGGTTTCAGATCCACGGAGCTGCAGCACATTGTGGAGAACATTTCCGGCGGTGATTTAAGACGACATACACAGGAAAGGTAGTTGGACGTGGAGGACTAATTGCGTGGCCTCCTTGTTAGTCGGATCTACATCCGATGAATTTTTTTCTTTCTGTAGGGAAACGTGAAAGCCCATGTTCTCGTAATCCCTCGCAAGACTACAGGAAACGCTGTAGGAAGAACTCAGGCAGCTGTAAACACTGTCGTCTCTAAGGTTAATAGGGGCCTTAGAGACATTGCCGTGCGCCTTGAAGTGGAACAAGTCAACTTCGAAGAGTTACTGTAACCACGAAGCGTTCATGGTTGGATCATATGATACTTCTCGCCGTTTGATTGTGATGTCTTGTCTCGAAAACTAAACTTCCAAGGACATGATTTGTGCAATATTTTCATTTTATTTTTGTAAACCACACAGTCGCGTTATGAAGAGAGCTAGCACGCGAATTTCGTTTCGCTCTCTATAAAACATACACACATATCCCTGTAGCAGGAAATGCTTTGTGATTGTGAATGTGTTTCCTGCTGGTGACAGAACGTGTAATTTTAACGTGTGTACTCAGATGGTAGTTGTGTGTTCGGAACCGTGACATCTGACGGCTCAAGATATAACTCAAGTGCTGTAACGCGATGAACGGAACAAGGCGATAGGATTGATGTGCGGAAAGATTGGGCAAGGAATGTGGGAAATGGGGTTAAGGAGATAAAAATGCGAAAGGGATCAAGAAAAGTAAGGGGGAAATAAATGGTTCTCTGTTGAGTTTCAAAGGACTTGGTCTGCTTGTACTATATAAAGGAATTTCAGAAATAAATTTAAGACTTGCACTTTGTCAGACGCAGTAAAATTCTGCTGAGGTGTTCGTACAATTGTAAAGTGGCAGTCGAAGAGTATGATGTTTATTTTAGTGTTCCTCGAACATTGTTGTTGTTGATACCTCTTGCTTTCGCAAAAGAAACTCACTGGATCCCATGGTCAATAAATTTTTTATAGAATCAAAAATTGCTTATGCTGGAACACCTTCATGTTTTATTCTATAATGTATGCTAATGGCGAGTATCATTAATTATGTATCATAATCAGCATAGCACTGCATATCGCACTGAATCTTCATGTTTGCACCGTGTATCAGTGAAAAACACTTTATTATCCAACTAATGCACAATATATAATTTATAGATACAATTAAAATTATAAAATATTTAAAAGTGCTCCAACATGTTTCGGATCACAGAGGATCTATCATCAGGGAGCCTTGTACATTGCTTAGCTAAAAATTACAAGGATGGTTCTATCGTGTCCGTTGACATGGACAATGTCAACGGACACGATAGAACCATCCTTGTAATTTTTAGCGCAGCACTGTATAAGGCTCCCTGATGGTAGATCCTCTGTGGTCCGAAATATGTTGGAGCACTTTTAAATATTTTATAATTTTAATTGTATCTATAAATTATATATTGTGCATTAGTTGGATAATAAAGTGATCGCACTGAATATTTATCTCAAAGCGACCTCAGAATATTTCGACACTAATCGAATATCATCAGGGACACACTTTTAAATATAAAACAGTTACTCTCCACCCTTAATATTTTCTTATTTGTACTTTTTATGAATTCTTATCATTAGTATCCCTATATTGTCTTTATAATTTATCAGTTACATATCAGCTTCCCGCTATAAATATTATGGGTATTAAAACGTATTACATTTCAATAAAAACATGTACATCATTCAATTTACATTAAATAGAATTGTAATTTTTTTATAAAAATCCTTTGGATGTTTCCAAGCTGCTCTCATGTATATAATGAACTACCCTGTCTCAAGTCTTCTTGGACTGCTTGACCGTGAAGAAAAATTCATGAGGTCGTCACAACTTACCATACCATTGGGCTTGAATCTTCCTCAACATCACTGTGACAATCTGAAACTTCCAAAATCTCAAGTAATTGTTCCTCATTTAGTTCTGTACATTCGAACTTACCTTATTTTTCCCTATGTTGGGAAACTTTATTGAATTTTGTGTTTTTTTCACAGTGCATTGTGATATAATTATACAACACGAACCAACGAAATGCACAACTTTCTAAATTAATATTTAATTTATGTTTTCTACTAAATGTTTCGAACCTCGTGGTTTCATTCTAGGGATTCAATTGTATATGCAGTATGGTCTGTTTCACATAAACCGGCGTGAGCAATCTGGTGCTGCTCACACCGATGCATGTGAAACACACCATACTGCATATACAATTGAATCCCTAGAATGAAACCACGAGTTTCGAAACATTAAGTGACAAACAGAAATTAAATATTACTTTAGAAAATTGTGCATTTTGGTGGTTTGTGTTGTACAATGAAACGTTATTGCTGTCGTATATACTTTAATGGACTGAACTCAGATCAGATTATGCTCCAGTCTTAATGCTGGATGCGTGGTATAGACTTTATAACTTTGTGTAGCCAGAGTATAATGACAGAGTCGTGAAATAAATTATAAAATAATTAAATGTATAAGCAATTCTTCTGGCTCGTCCCTGGTTCTCTGTGACATAAACTTTACATATACACCAATTTGCGCAACGTGTACAGAATTTGTGGGCCACGCGCTGTAGCGTGAGAGCAACGTGCCTGAATGTTGATCCACCTAATAAGCTTAGGTGATCCCCCTGTTAACCCCAAGTTTACACCCTTGTATTTACGAAGTAATTGAATTCAGCACTACGAGTTACCGCTAACACCATATGCTAACAAGTAGCTAGCTAATAATTTCACGTAACTCAGTACGAGGTTGCAAGATGAGGGAGGAGATGTAGTGATTGTCTACGACATACAGAGAGAAGAAGAAGTTCTTTCATTTTATGGATGAGCCATACTACATATTTGCAGCGCAGTAACATTTGTAAATATCTGCTTAAAATTACTTTCATTTGCTGTACATTATATCCTGAGACATCAACAGTAGTATTCCACATGCACGCCCTCCGTGTACGTAAAGAACCATTTAATTTAATTTAATAATTGTCCAACAAGATGCGACTTATTCACTTTATTACTTTTCTGAAGGCAACTCTACATGTTTCGGGTGTTGACACCCATCATCAGGAGCTCGTACAACTGTAATTACAGCTTCTGGTATTGATTAACTGCAATGAGTAAAATACGCTGCTTTTAATACTAATATATAATTTAAAATTATAGATTGGTCATATTGAATGTTACTAGCCTTGACGAATATGATATATAAAATAATGGTGGATGACTAAAAGCAGTATTTTAAATAATGTACAATTATGCCCAACACATTCTAAGGAACCAACATGAATATGGGACCATTAGAGATACTATAACTTTACTTAAACCAACACACAAGACTCCATTGTCCATACCCTACGAACAACTCTTCATACAGACATATCAATATAATGGTACTCTCATAACAGAACAAAACAGAGGCGAACAAAATCCCCTGTTCCAGCTTGCCATCGATACCGGTCTTACGTCACAACTCTTCCATAACAAATTAATACCTACCGTAAGATACACATGAATCAGTTCCAACTCAACAACGAGAGCGAATGGTAGTAGATCCGGGTATGTAAAGACTATTCTTTTGATCTCAATAGTGTTAATCCCGAAGTATTTTATAATAACTAAATCAGGTATACACACGATAGTATTAACTGACTTTGTTTAGTGCATTTTCCGATAGAACTTCAACATAGCCTAAATTATATACATTTTTTTGTTGTATATTTTATATTTTGTTGTACATAATTTGAAAATACTGCTTTTAACCCTTTCCCCGTTCAATTTAAATCGCTAGTGCCTGGGCAGAAGAGCCGAGTTTTTTCACGGGACATTTAAATTTACGTACTATACCAGAAACGCTTTAGAGCGTTTAGAGAGGGAGGGGACTTTTAAATCCCGAGCGCTTTG
>Ga0123357_10012618_pt1 | contig 10905 bp, 11 predicted proteins | sample TergutEmb28metaG_FD_89873 | JGI IMG/M metagenome (GOLD analysis project Ga0123357, IMG submission 89873) | Embiratermes neotenicus P4 segment gut microbial communities from Petit-Saut dam, French Guiana - Emb289 P4 | ecosystem: Host-associated > Arthropoda: Insects > Digestive system > Gut ... | reverse complement strand
CACCATATCTTTATATTCGCTTTCCGTATGAGTTTTCCCTGCTTTTTCACTTTTTGTAAACTCGGATACCGCTTTTTTCATTTGCCGGTTTAAGTCAAATTTTTTACCCTGCCATTCATTGTATAGGGGCCAGAAAGCATTGGCTTCTTCGGTCGTAAATCCAACGGCTTTTGTAATAAATTCAACCCTTTTTTCCTTGAATTGCTCAAATTCCGCTTTTCGCTTTTCATCGTGTTGAGCGAAAAGAAATATATTCGTGCTTGTTAATGCTAATAATATAAGTAGAAGTATTCCTTTTTTCTTCATGATTTACCGTTTTAATTTTACTCAAAATAAGGTTCTTCCGCATAATCCGCCACATAGAATGTATCATCATATACCAATCGCGCCAAACCGTCGTCATAATAATTATAGTAATCATCAATATCCGACGATGAGGTTAATTTAAGCCCTTCCGATGCATAGATTTTTGCTCCGTTGCTTGCAGGGGAACCTACAAATAGACGGATCATCAGCGCAATTCCCGCGAACATAGCCGCCATATAGATCCATGGACGCACGCGATACCACCAGTTAACGTTTATGCTTTTCGTATCTTCGCGAATAGTATCCGGTAATTGCGACATAATACCATTCGTAAAGTTCTCAAAGTATCCTTCAGGCGCTCTGAAAGGATCAACCTTGACTATATCTTTTAATAGTATTTTTTTCTTGTCCATATCGAAATCCCTTTTATGTTATTGACAACCAAAGACTGAAAAAGTTTAATCCCTGTTCAAAAAATCTTCTATCTTTTTTACCGCATGGTGATACGAGGCTTTTAAAGCGCCAACGGAAGTGCCCGTTACTTCGGACATTTGTTCGTATGGCATTTCATCATAGTAACGCATATTGAACACGGCGCGTTGCTTGTCGGGCAACGATAAAATGGCTTTTTGCAGTTTCAGTTGAAGCGCATCGCCATCGAAATATTCGTCACCCTCCAATCTGTCAATCAGATAGGTGTCAACTTCATCGATAGATGTATTATTTTGAGCATGCTGTTTATTCAAAAAAGTCATGGATTCGTTGAATGCAATTTTATACAGCCAAGTCGATAAACGAGCTTCTCCCCGAAAAAATCCAATATTCATCCATGCCTTCAAAAAGGTATTTTGCAATATATCATTGGCATCGTCATGCGAGACGACCATTTTCCGGATTTGATAGTATAATTTTTCGCTATAATAAGAAACTACTTGTTCAAAAGCTTTTTTTTGCACATCAATATCATTGCTTTGCAATTGTTTAAGTATTTCTTCTTCATTATATAGTTTCATGTATTCAAACTATTTCGGCGCAAAATTAACAAAAAAATTCAGGAGCTAAATCTTTCGAAGCTGATATTTGATAATTTTTATTTAAAATATTTTTACGCCTAATTTAATCACTTCACTTCCAGCCAGTAGAAAAGCGCCTGTTCCATAGACTTCCCAACTGTCGGCGCTGAAGTTTTTTCGCGGGTCGGCTCCAACCGGTTGAACCCAACCTACGCGGCCTTCTTCGTTGACACATTCATTCAACGCAATCCATGCTTTTTCAACTGCAGGGAGATAAGTTTTCTTGTCCAAGAGTCCATTGTTTATTCCCCATGCCAAAGCATAGCAGAAAAAGCCGGAGCCGCTCACCTCGCCGCCCGGATAGGATTCAGGATCCAACAAGCTGGCTCTCCACAAGCCGTCGGGTTGTTGCAACGACAAGATACGCGCAGACATTTCCTTAAATAGCTGTTCATAAAAAGGACGTTCAGGATATTTTTTCGGAAGCTCGCCGAGTACGCGCGCCAATCCTCCCAAGACCCAGCCATTTCCGCGCGACCAGAAAATCAGTTTTCCATTTTTTTCATAGCGGTCTTTTCCATCGTTTTTAACGACGTAGCCTAAATCCCGCGCAAAAAGGCGCTCTTTCTTGTTATATAATAAATCGTAACATTCCTTATAGTAAAGGTCGTTTTGTTTCAGATATTCCATATCTTTCAGCGTTACGCCCATTTTCACCAGGGTTGGCGGTCCCATAAACAGCGCATCGCACCACCACCATTTGACAACCTCAATGCCACGAGTAGGATAGGGTTTCGACATAAATAATTTCAATGTATCAATCGTCGGTTGAATCATCTCCCGTTTTTTCTCAACGCGATACAAGTCGATATAGGTCTGGCAGATAGCAATATCGTCGGCATGAAACCAGCGCTTGCCCGGCAACCAGTGAGTAGAATCGTTGCCCATTGCCGATAAAGCATGGTATATCGTTTGAGAGCCTGTAGTTTTCCATGCTGCAAAAACGCCTGCATAAAAAGCTCCATTTGTCCAATCGTTTTGGGCATATTTCGGATGTTTTAACTGCCAATCCGTCGTTTTTTCCATGATGGACTTAATGTATTTCCGCGCAAAATAATTACTTTTGCCTGTTTGGGCAGAGAGGTTGAGCAATAAACAAATAACCGGTAATAATAAAATTGTTCGTTTCATATTCATTTTTTTCGACAAATATATAAATAATTTGTATTTTTGATGTTATACTTTGAAACTTTCTTCGTCAATTAAGCAAATGAATGTTCAACAGTTTAAGCAAGAAGTGGCGCCGCTACGCGAAAATCTTTTGCATGTAGCAATGAAAATGCTTGAAAATGATAACGATGCAGAAGATATGGTACAGGAGGTTTTTCTAAAACTTTGGTACATACGCGACACGTTGCATCGATATGACAGCATTCCGGCATTTGCCGTTGCGATGATTAAAAATCTTTGTATCGATCGCTTGCGGATACGGGGCAGGGAAGTGGCTTTGGAGTACGATAGCGAATTAAGGGCAACGACGGATAATCCTTACTTACAGTTGGAAAGAAGGAATACAGAACAATTGCTGAAAAAGATTATCAATTCGTTGCCGCCATTGCAAAAAGCAATTATTACAATGAAGGATATTGACGAATATGAAGTGGAAGAAATAGCCGAATTAACAGGCGCACAGCCGGAAGCAGTTCGGGTTAATCTTTCGCGAGCCAGAAAAAAAGTGAGAGAAGAATACATTCGATTATCAAAATAAAGGAGGATAAACAATGCGTAAACTAATTACAATACAGGAAGCTGAGGTTTTGCTTAAAAGATACTACGAAGGATTTACTTCCGGAGAAGAGGAAAAACTGTTGGGCGCTTTCTTATCGCAAAAAAAGTTGCCGGAGCAATTCGAAGCGGATAAAGCCATACTGGGTTATTTCGCTTCCAGCAAAAAGAAAAGTAAAACTCAAATCATTCCGTTGTTGCGCTGGGCGAGTGGCGTTGCCGCTTCGCTGATGATTGGGATAACGGTTATTCACTTTTGGGTATCCGGTAATTCCAATTCATACGCCTATATAGACGGTAAAAAAACAACTAACATAGAGCAGGTTAAGGAGCAGGCGCTCGCGTCTGTTCAATCTTGGAACGATTCGGACGGTAATCCGAATTTGGATACGGAACAATTAATTAATCAACAACTTCAATTATTTAATAAAGCAAGATGATACGCTTAAAAAAAATATATTTATTGGCGCTCATGGCAATGGCTTTTGTAGTCCCCAAGCAACTGAACGCCCAGCAAGACCTGCAGATCGGCAAAGTGTTTGATCAATACGGTAAAAAGAAAGGCGTCGTGATGGTACAGTTGACGAAGGAAATGCTTCAGGGATATAATTTTTCTTTGTTCAAAAGTATAGTTATTAAAAACGATTCGGTAGCCGCCGCTTTCACTCGCAAATGTATAGCAAAAGACCAGGAAGGTGCGAAGAAAATAAAGCAGGTGCTGCAAAATGGCGAAGTCAGCTCTATCATTTTACAGCTTGCCCCGCGAGGAGATGAAAACCGGTTGATTCTTTACAATGAATCGTTGGATGAGAAGAAGGAGTTAACGCTTATTTATATAGAATCAACAATGGATGCGGAAAAAATAATAACAATGATATTAAAAAAGAAATAATAACTATAAATATTTGATAAACAATGAAAAAAATAATTTTAACTTCAGTATTGGTATTGCTTGCCGCCGGTTTGGTTAAAGCAGAAGGATTACCTGCAGATACTACATTTCAGTATAACCGGAAGTATATTAAAGTAGAAGAGGAGAGCGATCAAATAAAAGTAAAAGTTTTTGAAAAAAGCGAATCAAACGATACCATCCCGTACAAGCAATTGTATGAAGGGATCTTTAGCGATGACAAAAGCTATGAAAAATGGACGGTTCAGGAATCTTTCGGCATTAATATTCCTTTTTTACCAAAAAAGAAAAAACATTCAATGAAAATGGATTCCCATTGGAGTGGAATTGGGTTGGGCTTTGCCAATATTGCCGATAAATCGTTAAATATGACCGAAGTGAATGGAGTAAGCATTAATGCAGGCTCTTCTTTTGAATGGTTTTTTAACGTACTGGGCAGGACATTGCCTATTTACAGGAACAATTTAGGAATTACCACCGGCGCCGGAATGAGTTGGTTGAATCTTCGCTTGGACAATAATACTCATTTTGTTAATGTAGATGGTGTAACCGAGGTTTATCCGGCTCCGGATGATATTCGTTATACCTTGAGCCGGTTGATGGTTGTACATATCAATGTGCCATTATTGCTTGAATGGCAACCGACTATCAGCGGGAAGCATAAAGCGTTTCTCTCTGCGGGAGTCGTTGGCGGCGTTAAAACATTTTCATCCTACAAAGTGAAGTATAACGACCCAGCCGGCAAAAAAGTTACGATAGCGGAAGGCAGAGGATTGAATACGACTCCGCTTTCGCTCGATTATATGGTACAGGCTGGATACGGCGATCTGGGATTCTATGCCAAATATTCGCCATTCAGTATATTTCAATCCGACAAAGGACCGGATGTAAGAGCCGTCTCATTAGGAATTATTTTATATTTCAATTAAATATGAAACACATTATTTTATCTATCGTAACATTGTTACTTACAGTAACTGCTTTTGGACAGACAGATTCAAAGGTGATGAATGATTTTATCGCAAGTTATCAAAAACTCGAAAATCAATATGGAGAATTTTACAACAAAAAAGATTACAATCAAACTGAAAAGTTGTTGCAAGAGATACTGAATTTATCACAAAATCTCAAATTGGATAGTGCTGAAATAGAAGAAAACCAGCAAAGCATTAAAATGATTAACGCCAACACATACTACAATTTGGCTTGCACATATTCGCTATTAAACAAGAAAAATGAGGCGCTGGTCGCGTATGAACAATCAATTCAATATGGTTTTGATGACTATCGACACGTATTGTCCGATAACGATTTAGACAATATCCGGAAAGATAAGAAATTTGTTGCACTTACCGAAACAATTAAACAATTCGACAAACTCACAATTCTACAAAATGCAAACGGCTATCAAAAAGAAACCAATGATTCTTTGCCAAAATTCACTTACCAATCAGCTAAAAATGATAATTTGAAACAGGTAAGAAACTTTTTCAATCTTGATTCTATTGCAGGAAGCGGCGATGAGATTTCAAAAATTCTTAACATTCTAAAATGGGCACATAACAATATTCGCCACGATGGAAGTAATTGGGCGTTGGCGGAATTTGACGCTATTGACTTGTATAATTATTACAAAGCAACGGGGAAAGGCATAAATTGCAGACAGTTAGCCCAAACTTTGAATGAAATGTATTTGTCAATGGGAATCCCTTCCCGTTATGTAACTTGCATGCCCAAAGATCCGAAAGACACTGATTGCCACGTAATAAATTCGGTTTGGTCTTCACAGTTGCAAAAATGGATTTGGATTGACCCATCTTTCTACGCATACATCAAAGATGAAAATGGCAATTTATTAGGAATTGCTGAAGTAAGGGAACGCTTGATTAACAATAAGCCTCTCGTTCTTAACGAAGATGCGAATTGGAATAATCAAACACCCCAGACGAAAGAAGGATATTTGGAATCGTATATGGCAAAAAATCTCTATTGGATACAATGTGTTGATTACAGCCGGTTTAATGCGGAAAGTCGCTATCGTAACATTGAAAATAAATATATAGCGTTGTTACCGTTAGGTTTTGAAATTGATTTGCCACAAGGCATTATCAGTCCCAAATATGTAACGCACGACCCGGATTATTTTTGGCAAAAACCGGATATTAATAAACAATGACAAAAAACCGGTACACAGCAGGTAGCGCAAGCGAGGGGAGGCTCGCTTACGCTTTCCAAAACGCATGATAATTCTCAACTGATTTATCCAATGCTTTTTTAATAGCCTCGTCCGGCTGATTAAAAAAATCAAATGCCACAGACCGGCGTCCCGAAGTTATTTTTTTCCAAAGCCCGATAACTTTCCCTTTTGCTACAACAGTAGGACGAAATACGCCGTTGCTTGAAATGGCTTTGCTTTGCGTTTCCGACAGAAGAGCGGCGCTGCGATCTCGGTAACTGATGATGTATTCGTCGAAAGCAGGTAATAAAAAGACGTTGTCCGGCGATTTTTCCGGATTGTAAGAATTAGGAAGCCAATACGTTTGTCCGCCGATTTTTTCAGAAAAAAATTCCTGTTTCACGGCGTTTAATCCTTTTTCCGCTTCAGTTAGGGATAGATTCGACCACCAGCAAAAATCCTGCAATGTAGCCGGAGCGCGAGTGGTAAAATAAATCCTGACAAGTTGCGCCAGGGCTTCCTCTTTGGGTAAAGCGGGAACGGACGGAACGCGCTCCTCAAGCAAAGCGTAGGTATGCGCGTTTTTATCCAAAACGCCGCTACAGATAATACCTTCAGCTTCCGCCCGCATCAGGAAATGCGTTATATGGGGAGTATCGTTCTTTATTTTAGCTTTTCCGATTTCCAAAGCCAATGCGTCTTTTGTAAGACATTTATTCCCTTCCAGCGCTTTTCGGATGATTCGATTGGTGCGTTCGTAGAGTTCTTCGGTAATACCCAGATCACGATCTCTCGACTTGGAAGAAGATTTGATTTTACCGGCAGTTAGCGACAGCATCCAGCGGATATTGGCTGGGGATACAAAATGCCAGGTCGGTCGCAAAATATGGGTACGCAGAATCTCGCCCCGATTACAGGCTTCCGTTATCGTTTGATTGGTACATCCTGAGAGGCGTATTCCCAACGCCCACTTAGCCATTGCAAAATCTTGCGCCTGAATGGCTCCCATTTTCTCAACAAGCAATTTAGGCGTACCTGACAAAGTCTGTGAGAGAAAATGTCCGTTAAGCCGAAGGGTAGTCATTTGTTCCGGCGCAGATAACATACTTGCAATTAGAAGAAATTTATTTCAAAACCGTTGCTTCAGCGTGCTGGCTTCCAGCGTGGCTTTACCTTCCATTGCTTTCACGAAATCGTTGAAATGAGCCGATTTGTTGTGCGATTCAATGGCTTCCTGAGATTTCCATGTTTCTATGAAAACAAATTTTAATGGATTTTTCACATCTTCAAACACATCATAGAAAATGTTCCCCGTTTCTTTACGGGTTGCATCAACTACTGCTTTAATGGCTTTCAGTACGCCATCTTTGTACTCCGGCTTCACTGTTACCGTAGCAACAATGGTAAGCGTTTCATCATTAACTGCCTGATTGTCTGTAAATGAACCGAGTAAAAACAGGGAACAGAAAATACTAAAGAATACCCCTTGCTTAATAAGTTTTTTCATACATCAATTATTTTTATTCCTTTTATTCGTCAAAGATAATGAAATATTATCAAAATGGAATTTATTTTAAGTTTTAATTTTTATCTGTAAATAATTTGTATTTTTGCGCTGTAAAATATCAGAGTTTTGCATACACAATATGGTAAAAAAAAATAATCGTCTCGCGAACTTTCTTGATTTTATCAGAACGCAGCCGGCGTTTGCAGCTTTATGCAACTTTTTGTTGGTAATGATCGTCTTTTCTTTGATGCGCATCGCCTTCTATTTGATGAACAGGAGTTTTTTCCCCGACGTCGATACAGCGCATCTGCAAACTATGCTCAAGGGCGGATTGAAATTCGACCTTTCGGCGCTTCTTTATATCAATGCTTTATATATTATTATGCAATTGCTCCCTTTCCGGTTCAGAAGCAAAGGCGCCTATCAATTGACAGCCCGTTGGATATTTATGATAATCAACAGTATAGCAATAATTTTCAACTGCATCGACATACCGTATTTCCGTTTTACCAATAGAAGGACTACATGGTCTGTATTTTCGGAATTTAGCAACGAAACTACCGGTAGAGTCTCCAAAATCATCTTCGGTTCCATGCTTGAGTATTGGTACGTTACGCTTTTTGCCGTTTTTGCCATTGTCCTATTGGTTCTGCTTTATCGTAATCCTCGCAAACCTGCGGATAATCACCGTTTCAATTTTGCTTATTATTTAATTCATACAGTTCTATTTATAATTGCCGGTTATTTTTCTGTTATGGGCATTCGCGGCGGATTTGGTAAATACACGCGACCTATTACGATCAGTAATGCCAATGAATATGTGAACAATGGCAATGAAACCGCTATTGTTTTGAATACGCCTTTTTGCATGTTTCGCACAATCAATAAAAAAGTATTCACAAATCCGAACTATTTTGATAATGATGCTGCAATGACCGCTCTTTATTCGCCGGTACACAATCCCCAACCGCAAGCAGCATTTCAACCGCTCAATGTGGTGGTTATCATTTGGGAAAGTTTTGGTAAAGAAACCACAGGATTCTTCAATCACGACCTCGAAAACGGAACATACAAGGGCTTTACACCTTTCATGGATTCGCTTTTTATGCAAGGTCTTACATTTAAATATTCTTACGCCAACGGAACGAAGTCGATAGATGCCATGCCATCTGTTTTATCGAGTATTCCCATGTTTATCGAGCCTTTTTTTCTTACTTCCTATTCAACCAACGAGATTAGCAGTCTGGCTGAGGCATTGAAACAAAAGGGTTACTATTCGGCTTTCTTTCACGGAGCGCCTAACGGCTCGATGGGTTTTCAGGCTTTCGCCAAAAGCGCCGGCTTCGACGATTATTTCGGATATGATCAATACAATAATCCCCGCGATTTCGACGGAACCTGGGCTATTTGGGATGAGGAATTTCTGCAATTCTATGCCGCCGAAATGGGCAAAATGAAGCAACCGTTTATAACATCTATTTTTACGGCAACTTCTCATGAGCCTTATCATATTCCCGATAGGTACAAAGGAAAATTTCCGAAGGGCAAAGACCCTGTCCTGGAATGTGTGTCATATACAGACTACGCTATGCGGCAATTCTTTAAGACAATGTCGCAATACGATTGGTATAACAATACGCTTTTTGTTATTTGTGCCGACCACATGAATCATCCGGTTTATGATAAATCTTTTACTAATACCGGCAGATATTCGATACCTATTTTATTTTATCAGCCGGGCAGCAATCTCAAAGGACTTGTCGATTCTATTCCTGTTCAGCAAACCGACATTATGCCTTCCGTATTGGGTTATCTGAATTACGACAAACCTTATTTTGCTTACGGTCAGGATATTTTTTCAACAAAAGCTACCGATAAGTTTGTTATTAATTACAATAACGGAATGTATCAATTGCTGAAAGGCGACTTTTTTCTGCAGTTCGACGGCGAGAAAACGAAAGCTGTTTACAATTATAAAACCGATCCGATGTTGCGCGATAATATCTGCGGACAGATTGAAGATCAACGTGAAAATGAAATACTGATAAAATCCGTAATTCAGCAATATATTACGCGGATGACGGAGGATAGATTAAGGGTTTCAAAATAAAATAGCATGCTTACTCAGGAAGAAATAATATCAATAGCGAATAGTGGCGAAGGTTATAATGCCGACTTCAAGTTGCACGTTCCCTCAAAAGTGAGTGAACTCTCGCACGATGTTTGCGCTTTTGCCAATAGTGAAGGCGGCTATTTGCTTATTGGCATTGATAATAGCGGAAAAATTACCGGCGCTACAATCGACAACGGCAAGCGTTCTGTTATTCAAGATGCCATTCATGCTGTTTCGCCTGCCGTTGAAGTAAAAACTTACGCTGTTGAGGTTGATAATAAAACCGTTTGGGTACTGGACGTTCCTGCGGGCAAAGATAAACCGTATGTTTCCTCTGGCGCTGTTTATATGCGGGAAGGCGCCAATTCGCAAAAATTGACTGCCGCAGAAGAAATTCGCAGTTTCTTTCAATTTAGCAACAGGATTTATTTTGATGCTGTTCCCTGCAAAAAATTTAATTTTGACGAGGATTTTAACGACGAGGTTTTCAACCAATTCAAAGACGAAGCATCTATTTTTGGAAGGATTTCTGACCACCAAATTTTGGATAACTTGCAATGTTTTGATGACGAAACCGACCTTATAAAAAATGGCAGTGTGCTGTTTTTCGGTAAAAATCCACAAAAGTTTTTCCCGCAAGCAATTATTCGTTGCGTAAAATTTAAGGGGACGACGAAAGTTCATATTATTGATGATAAACGTTACGGTGGAACACTTTATCAACAATACCTGCAAGCGCAAACTTGGATAAAAGACAAACTCGAAGTTCAATACATTATCAAAGGAATGGAAGCCCGCGACGAGGTTTGGGAAATTCCACTGACAGTATTCAAAGAAGCGCTTATTAATGCCTTGTCTCATCGCGATTATTATGAACAAGGGGCAGTTACAATGGTTGAATTTTACGACGACCGAGTGGAAATATCGAATCCGGGCGGTTTACTCGCAGGAGTACGGCAGGATTTCGGCAAAAAAAGCATGACTCGTAATCCATTGGTTTTCGGACTTTTTACACGAATGAATCTGGTAGAGCAGGTAGCGTCGGGCATTCCTCGAATGAAACAGGAAATGATGGAAGCAGGTTTGACTGAACCT
>Ga0123357_10012617_pt1 | contig 10905 bp, 12 predicted proteins | sample TergutEmb28metaG_FD_89873 | JGI IMG/M metagenome (GOLD analysis project Ga0123357, IMG submission 89873) | Embiratermes neotenicus P4 segment gut microbial communities from Petit-Saut dam, French Guiana - Emb289 P4 | ecosystem: Host-associated > Arthropoda: Insects > Digestive system > Gut ... | reverse complement strand
GGACCCGCCTGCTCCAACCAGTACGACACCCCGTCGCGAACGGCCAGCGAGGCGGGGATGGCAGCGGCGGGCAGGGCGGTCATAACTAACTCCTTGGGGTGAGACTGGGCCTTATTCTACGGCTGTACCTCAGCGGACAAGCGGCGGCGTGCCACTGTTTGGCGCCAGCGCGAGTTAGGATGGCGTCAGAGCGAGGAGAGTGGGGCGGCATGGCAGCCAAGGCTGGGGTCCGGGCTCGGCGCGGCCGCCGTGGGTTGTACGGTTGGCGGCTGGGGCTGGTCATCGGGCTGGCCGCGGTTGTCGTCCTCGGCGGTGGCGCAGCCACGGTCTGGCGGCTCGGCCTGCTGCCCGGCGGGTCCACGACGCCGACGCCCCTGGAGTCGACCCCACCGCCGCCGGCTCTGATCCCGACGCTGACGCCCCTGCCGACCATCACGCCGCGGCCGGTGTGGCCGCTGACTGGGGTGACCGGCGACATCGTCAACCGCCCGGCGCTGGTGGTCAAGGTTGAGAACTCGACGGCCGCCCGGCCGCAGCAGGGCCTGGAGGATGCCGACATCGTCTGGGAGGAGATGGTTGAAGGCGGTATCACCCGCTATGTCGCCCTCTTCCACTCGACCCTGCCCGAGCAGATTCTGCCGATCCGGTCGATCCGGCCGATGGATGGCCCGATTGCCGCGTGGACCGGTGGTCTGATGGTCTTCTCCGGCGGGCAGGAGCCGTTCTACTCGCGGGCCGAGGCCGACGGCTTGCAGTTGATCTCGATGGATGCCGGGGCGGACGGCTTCACCCGGGTGAAAGGCCGGTCCGCGCCGCACGACGTCGGCGGCGATCCGCTGGTCTTTTTGGCGCAGGCCAACGCCAGTCATCAGTCATCGCCGCCGGTGTTTGCCGCTTTCGCTCCGCCTGACAAGACGACGGCGACGATGGTCGGCAGCCCCGCCAGTACGATCAAGGTCGTGATTTCCTCGGAAGGTACCCCGCACTGGACCTGGGATGGCGTGACCGGTACGTGGCTGCGCTTCGAGGGATCCAGCCCGGCCATGACCGTGGCCGAAACCCAGTTGGCGGCGGTCAACGTCCTGTGTTTGACCGTCACCGTCAAGACTGACTCCGAAATGGACGTCAACGGCGTCCGGGTGCCGGAAACCATCGTCGTCGGCAGCGGCGCCGGCCTCGTGGCGACCAACGGCTCGACCGCCCCGATCACCTGGCAGAAGGATTCGGAAACCGGGCCCTGGCAGTTCTTCGACGCCAACGGCCAGCCGATCACCCTGGCCCCCGGCAACACCTGGATTGAGCTCGTACCGACCACCGGGTCGTACACGGCGAGCTAGTGTCCCGCCGGGCTCGGCCGCGCCCGATCGCGGCGCCCGGCCGCTGAAGTACAATGGTGGCCGCAGGCGAGATCGCATAGTGGTCGAGTGCAGCCGCCTTGAAAGCGGCCGGGTGTCAAAGCCCCCAGGGTTCGAATCCCTGTCTCGCCGCCAGCGTCGGGGTCCCCGCAAAGTACCGCAGCGAAGCGAGGACACTTTGTGGGGTGACGAGGCAGCGATTCGAACCCGCGAGGGCGGGAGCCCCACCCACCCGACCTCCGACGCGTTCATTGATGGGAAATGGCCCCTATTTCTGGCCCGAACCGGGCCATTTCCCATCAATGAGCGTCGTGGGCGGGCGCCTTGGATCGGCGAGGCGGAGCCGTCAGCCCAACCCCAGGGCGGTCTTGACCTTGGCGGCGACGACCGCACCGTCGGCCCGGCCTTTGGCTCGGGCGTTGACGGCCTTGATGACTTGGCCCATCGCCTTGGGGGAGACCTCGGCCAGGCCAGCCACCTCCTCGGTCACGATGGCGTCCAGCTCCTGGTCGGTCAGGGGTTGCGGCAGGTAGGCCGACAAGATGGCGGCTTCGGCCGTTTCCTGGTCCGCCAACTCGGAGCGGCCGGCGCCGGCGTAGATCTCGGCTGACTCGTGGCGCTTGCGTACCTCGCGCGCTACCACGGCCTGCTCCTCGTCGTTGGTCAACTGGCGCGCGGACGCGCCGGCCACCTCCTCGTTGCCGATGGCGGCCAGCGCCATCCGTAGCGTCCCCATGACCTGTGTCTGATGCGCCTTCATCGCGCCGGTCAGGTCGGCCCGCAAGCGGTCCTTCAGTTCTGCCATGTCGCCACCTTCGCTAGCTGTACAGCTATCGTACGACGCGGCTACGACAGTGTCGCCCGACCGCCACCGTGCCAAAGGTGTCAGACCCCAATGGCTCATTTCGGACCAACGTCAGACCCCAATGGCTCGTCTAGTCCTGCACCTCGATGCCGACGAGGTCGACCTGGCCATTGCTCAGCAGCGAGTTGTAGGTCCGCTGGTCCATCCGGGTGTCGCGGAAGACGATTTCGGACAGGGAGCGTTTGTTCAACCGCCGGAAGGAAACGTTTGTCAGGGTCGTGCCAACGAAGGAGGCACCGCTCAGGCTGGCGTAGTCGAAACTGACGTCCGACAAGGCCAAACCATCCAGGGTGACATTGCGCAGATCAGAGTAGCGAAAGTCGGTGTCGGCCATCCGACAGTCGGCGAAAACAGCACCGCGCAGATCGGCGAAGGACAGCCGCGCGCCGGACAGGTTGACGCCGCCGAAGTACAGCCGGCGCAGATCGGCGTACGACAGGTTGGCGCCGGTCAGCGTGGCGCCGGCGAAGGACGCCCCGCGTAGCGACGACATTTTGAGCGAAGCGCCCGTCAGGTCGGCCTGGTCGAAGCGGGCGTTGCGCAGGTCGCTCGACTGAATGGTGGCCCCGGACAGATTGGCCCGGGCGAAGCCGGCGTTGCGCAGGCTACAGGAGTTGAAGCTCCAACCGGCCAGATCTTGACCGTCGTACGACAAGCCACGCAGGTCAGAGCCAGCGTAGCTCTGGCCGCGCTCGCTCCGGGCGGCGCGCCCGGCCTGGCGGTCGCGCTGGCGATCCCAGCCGACGCCGGCCCGGTTGAGCGCCTCGTCAACCTGGCCCATGACACCGTCAACCAAGGACTGGACTTGGCCGCGCAAGGTGTCGGCCCGCTCGCGCCACATCTGTTCCCACTGGGCCGAATCGGTCCGGTCGCTCCACCACAGCCACGGCCCGGCCAGACCCGGCCATGGTCTGCCCGCCGCCGTCGGGCCGGCCGCGGTCGTACCTGTGGTGTTGTCCGACCCAGCCCGGTTGTCGCCCGATCCGTTGTCGAAGTCACTGACAGTGTTGTCCGATCCAACACCGGGGTTTTCCCAGATGTTGTCCGGCGGGGCCTCGGTGTTGACCGGGTTCGGCGCGGCCTCGGTCGCACCCTCAGCCGCTGTGGTCTCCGCTGCCGCCTGACTTGGCGCCGGCTCGGTCGCGTCCGAGCCCGGCCCGGTTTCAACCGGCGCCGCGGCCACGAGATCGTCGATCGTCGCCCGGATGTCGCCCAGGGCACCGACCGCCTGATCGTAGGCCGCCTGCTGGCTGGTGCCAGCGGCGAGGGCGTCCTCCACCCGGTCGAACAGGTCGCGCCGTACCTCCATGCGCAGGTCGGCCACGGCCGCAACCTCCTCGTGGGGCGCGAAGACCTCATCGAGGTAGTCGTCGATTCGGCTGCGTACATCGTCTGCCATCATCTGGCCTTTCTCAAAGCAGTTGGTCGAGGACACGTTTGGCGTTGTCCCAGGTAGTTTTGTTGGTTTCGTAGGTGGCTTTACCCTGGTCGGTCAGCCGGTAGTACTTGCGCCGGCCGCCCTGGGTCTCGTCGCCCCAGTACCAGACAATGTCGCCATCGGCCTCCAGTCGGCGCAAGGCCGAATAGAGCGTGGCTTCCTTCGGTTCGTACTCCCCGGCCGAGCGCTGGCCGATCAGCTTGATGATCTCGTAGCCGTAGCGATCAGCTTCCAGCAGCAGCTTGAGAATCATCGTGTCGGTGTGGCCGCGCAACAGGTCGGAGGAGAGCGTGGTCTCGTTCATCATGCGCCTTCGGGTTGACTCATGGGTTTAGCGTACGTCAAAGTACTATGCCTGTCAATGTACACTCGCGGCAGCATATCCAGTGCGGGATACTAATAACCCAACCGCGCCAGGGTGACCGGCGCCAGCCCAATCAACTCTCAGCCGGCGCCGCGCCCCAACCCGTGAAATCGGTCGCGGCGTCGAACGGCTCGGACGGTGCGGCCAGGTCGCCCGTGTCACTCCAGCCGGTGAAGTCATCGCCGCCGGCCCGCGTGTCGCCGACCGCCCGCGTGTCGCCGACCGCCTCGATGATCGGCGCCGCCTCGACGACGTGGCCGCTCAGCCGCAACGAGGTGATCGCTCGCGTCAAGTGGCTGGTCGGGATCAGGACGAAAATCCTGAGGAAGCTCGGGATGACGAACACCGGGATGCCGACCTCGGCCAACTCGGAGGTGACGCCGGCGCAGACCCCGATCAACGACGGATCGATCCGGTCAGCCACGGCCAGGGCCGACCAGCCGGTTTCTGCTTGTTGTACCTTGTCAGGCAGGGCTTCAACCGGGCAAACCAGCGACGGACCGTCCTGGGTGACACTGAGCGACCAGAGTGGCTCGACGTCCTCCGGCGCCATCAAGCCGGACAGAGACTCAAGCTGGGCAATGGCGTACTCGTTGCCCAGCAAGTGGAAGGTCAGGGGTCGTAGGGCCATAGCACAAGTTTGTCACGCTACCCGGCTTCTGGCGCGCAACAGTAGCAATGGCGCCAGCGGACAGTGCCCAACCGCCTCGAACTGCGTGTTCCGGCCAACCGATCCGGTACCCGCCCTCGCTTGTAGAATCATTGTGTGGCGCCGAAGGTGTCGGCTCGCCAGGGAAAGGCCATCATGTCAGCCACTATCACCGTTCGCGGTACTGCCCGCGACTCGCGCCTGCCCGACCGGGCTGGCGTCACCTTGTCGGTCACCAAGCAAGGCCGCGACTGGGGTTCGGTCCACGTCACCGTCACCCAGGCGCTGGCCGGCCTCAACGCCGCCATCGCCCAACTCAAGGCCGATCAGCCCCAGGCCGTGGTCGAGTCGGCGGCGGCCCAGTTCAACCAGCGCAGCTGGATGCAGGACAATCAGCCGATCTACTCCGAAACAGGAACGGTCTATCTGGTCTTCGTCGACTTCCCCGTCATGAGCAAGTGGCTGTTCGCCCAGTTGAGCGATACCGTCCAGCTTGGGTACATCGATTGGCAGTTGTCACCGGCCGTACGCGACCAACTTCGCCGCGACCTCGTGGCCCAGGCCGTGGGCGAGGCCCGGGCTCGGGCTGAAGCCTTCGCCGCGGCTGAGGGCCTGCACATAGTGTCGGTCATCGGCCTGGCCGACCCCGGCCTGATCGGCAAGACCGGCTCCGGTAACGCGGCCTTCGCCGATGCCTCCCCGATGATGGCCCTCGGCCGGGGGGTTCGCGGCGGTGGCGGCGAGGTCGAGCTCGAACCGCGCCAGATCGACACCGAGTCGCAGGTCGAGGCCCAGTTCCTGGCCGAGTAACAGCCGTACCGGCGTCGCCGGCCGGGCGGCTACCCGGGCGTGGCGGTCCGATTGACCACAGCCTCCTAAACTAGAGCCGTGCCCGAACCGCTGACCGATCCGGCCGAGGCCCTGGCCGAGCGCCTGGCCAGCCTCGGTTTGCCAAGCTTGCCCGAACCACTCCCGGAGCCCTGCGTCGACGCCCACACCCACCTCGACTCGGTGACCGACCGGACGGGTCTGACCGCGGCTGAGTCGCTGGCGTTGGCCCGGTCCGCCGGCATCGACCGCGTCGTCCAGGCCGGCGATTCGGTGGCCGACTCGACCTGGGCCGAGGCCCTGGCCCGAGACAACCCGACGGTCATCGCCTGCGTCGCCCTCCACCCCAACGAGGTCGCTCGCCACCCCGAGGCGTACCAGCGCGACCTGGCCGCCATCCGCCGCCTGGCCGGGGCCGGCCGCCATGTCCGGGCGATCGGCGAGACCGGTTTGGATTACTACCGGACGACCGATCCGGGCGCCCAGGCCCGCCAGCGGACGGCCTTCGCCGACCACATCGGGTTAGCCCGGGAGCTCGGCCTCAGCCTGGTCATCCACGACCGCGACGCCCACGCCGACGTCCTGGCCATCCTGGCCGACAATCCGCCGGCGCCCCGGGTCATCATGCATTCGTTCTCTGGCGACGCCGACCTGGCCGGCGCCTGCGCCGAGCGGGGCTATTGGCTGAGTTTTCCCGGTGTGATCACGTACAACGCCAACCATCACCTGCGCCGGGCCCTGGCCGTGGCCCCGGCCGACCGCATCCTGGCCGAGACCGACGCCCCCTATCTGACGCCCGTACCCGCTCGGGGTCGGCCGAACGGGCCGTACCTTGTTCCGTACACTGTACGGTACATCGCCGAGCAGCGCGGCTGGCCGCTAGCCGAGGCCTGCCAGCAGCTGCGGGCCAACGCCTTCGCCGCCTACGGTGGCGCCTGGGGGCCGACCAATGGGGTCTGACGCCTTTGGCTGGAATTCGACCAATGGGGTCTGACACCTTTGGCTACCTCGACCCGGCGACCATCCGGCGCCTGGCCGCCCAGGTCGGCCTGCGCCCGTCCAAGGGCCGCGGCCAAAACTTCCTGCACGACGCTAACACCATCCGCCGCATCGTCGGGTTGGCCGAGGTCGGCCCGGGTGACACCATCCTCGAAGTCGGCCCGGGGCTGGGCTCGCTGACCTTGGGCCTGCTCCGGGCCGGTACCGATGTCATCGCGGTCGAAGTCGAGCCCTGCCTGGCGGAGCAATTGCCCCGAACGGTGGCCGATTTGGCGCCGGACAAGGTTGATCACCTCCAGGTGATCGAGGCCGATGCCCTGAGGTTGACCCCCGGCGACCTGCCAGGGCAGCCGACCGCCCTGGTGGCCAACCTGCCGTACAACATCGCCGTCCCGGTCCTGCTCCACGTCCTGGCCGGCTTCGACTCGATCAGCCGCGGCCTGGTCATGGTCCAGCGCGAGGTGGCCGACCGGCTAACCGCGCCGCCCGGATCGCGGACCTACGGCGTACCCTCGGCCAAGCTGGCCTGGTACGGTCCGGCCCGCCGCGTCGGTACCGTACCAGCCGCCGTCTTCTGGCCGGTACCCAACGTCGAGTCCGGCCTGGTCGGCTTCACCCGGCAGGAGCGCTTCGACCCGGCCGGGCGGGCCGCCGTCTTTGACCTGATCGACGCCGCCTTCGCCCAGCGCCGCAAGATGCTGCGGTCGGCCCTGGCGGCGCGCTACCCGGCGGCGGTCGTACATCAGGCCTTGTCAACGGCCAACATCGACCCATCCGTCCGCGGTGAAACCCTGACGATTGATGAGTTTGTCCGACTGGCGGCCGGCTTTGCCTAAGTCATCACCGCGGCGGTCCGCCGCTATCACGACCGGTCTGATCGCCACCCTGGTGCTGCTGAACGCCGTCCCACCCTTCTCCACCGACATGTACGCGCCGTCCTTCCCCCAGATGGCCACCGGGCTGGGCACGACAGCCGCCATGATCGGGTTGACCCTGACCGCCTTCCTGGTTGGCATGGGCTTGGGCCAGGTGACCGGCGGCGCTGTGTCGGACCAGGTCGGCCGGCGACGCCCGATCCTGATCGGCGCCGTGGTCTGTACGCTCGGCGCCGTCGGCTGCGCCCTGGCTCCGTCGATCGGCCTGCTGATCGCGGCCCGCCTGGTTCAGGGCTTGGGCGGCGGCGCCGCCATCGCCGCAGCCCGAGCCCTGCTGGTCGACCTGACCGTCGGCGACCAGTTGGCCAAAATCATGACCTTGATGATGGCGATCGGTGGCCTCGCCCCGATGATCGCGCCCGTCGCCGGCGGAGTCATCGCCTCGGTCGCGTCGTGGCGAGTGGTCTTTTGGGGATTGGTTGCCTTCGGTTTGATCATGACGACCGCGGCCTTCATCCGCCTACCCGAATCGCTGCCCCCGGAGCGCCGCCAGGCCGGTGGTCTCCGCCGCTTCGGTACCGACCTGGTGATCGTCCTGCGGCTGAAACCCTTCCTCGGGTACCTGATGTTGAACTGCTTTTCCGGCGCGGCCTTGTTCGCCTACATCTCGGATTCGTCGTACGTCCTGCAGGGCCTCGGCGGCCTATCGCCACTGGGGTTTTCCCTGGTTTTCGCCGGTAATGCCCTCGTCAACATGTCAATGTCCTTCCTCAACTCCTGGCTGGTCGGCCGCGTCAGGCCACGGCAGATGATTCGCAACGGGCTGATGCTGACCGCCAGCGGCATCGCGCTGCTGACCGTCAGCGTCTTCGCCCTGGGTACCGCCCTGCTCCCGACCTGCCTCGGCTTCCTCCTGCTCCTGGCCGGCCAAGCGTTCATCTTCGGCAACGCGGCGGCCATGGCGCTATCGTTCGCCCGCCAGACCGCCGGTACGGCTTCGGCCCTGCTCGGCTTGATCGGGTCACTGGTCAACTCGATCGCCGCGCCGCTAGCCAGTTCCGGCGGCGAGACCAGCGCGCACCCCATGGTCATGGTCATGCTGGTCGGCTCGGCCGGCTCCTGGCTGGCGTACTACTGGACTCACCGGTTGGGCCGCGGCCCCGCCGAGCCCAGCGGCCAACTTGAGTAAGGCGGCACGCCCGGCGCCCGCCCAACCCAAGACGGCTAGTTGATTCGATCAATTGGGTTTGGGTTGGGTACATCAACAAACCCTGGCCGGGGGCTGGCCGGCTCGCCGCGACTGGGTTCGGTCGACCATCACCACTGGCGCCCGCCCGACCTGAGACGGGTTCGCCGTCGTACCGCCGAGGTGGCAAGGTGGGACGGTGCCACTGATCGAACGCTGGAAAGCCTGGACGGCCCACCCCGGGGTCGCCATGGGTTTGTCGATCGGTTTGGCGACCGGGTTGTACGGCCCGTCGTTCGGCGCCCTGGCCGTCACGGCCGGGCTGTCGATCTGGCAGGCCTGCGCGTTGTCGCTGCTGCTGTTCGCCGGTGGTGCCCAGTTCGCTTTCATCGGCGTCCTCGCCGGCGGCGGGGCTGGCCTGGCCGCCTGGTCGGCCGCCAGTTTGCTCAGCTTGCGCCAGGTGGTGTACGGCCTGGAATTGAACGCGCGGCTGCGCCCGAAGCGGCGCTGGACGCCGCTGATGGCCCACCTGACGATCGACGAGTCAATGGGGACTTCCAGTGCCCAAACTGCCCCTGACGAGGAGCGACGCGGCTTCTGGGTGGCGGGTGTGGCCGTGTTTGTCCTGTGGAACCTTGGTACGCTGGCCGGCGCGCTGTTCGGCCGGGCCATCGGCGACCCGACGCGCTGGGGGCTGGATGGCGCGGCCGCCGCTGCCTTCCTCGGCCTGCTTTGGCCCCGGCTGAAGGGCCGCGACCCGGTGGCCCTGGCCGTGGTGGCGGCCGCTGCCGCGCTGGTGGCCGTACCGTTCGTCCCGCCGGGCCTGCCGATCCTCATCGCCGCCGCCGTCGCCGTTGCGGTCTGGGCCTGGCAGCGTCGGGGTGGCCGGGGCCGGCCGACCGGACCCGGGGACGCGACGGCGGCGCCCGACGGCGGTGCCAGCGCTGAGCCCGGCGGAGGTACAGTTTCACCCGACGCCGAGGCGGGGACGGCGCCATGACCACCTGGGCCTGGATCGTGGTGGCCGCCGCCACGACGTACGCGCTGAAGCTGGTCGGCTATCTCCTGCCGGCCCGCTGGCTGCAGCGCGACTTCGTACCGGCCCTGTCAGCCGCCCTGACCGTCGGCCTCCTGGCGGCGCTGACGGCCATCAACACGGCGGCCAGTGGTCAGTCGCTCGTCCTCGACTCACGCCTGTTGGCCCTAGTCGCCGCCGGTATCGCCCTGTGGCGGCGGGCGCCCTTCATCGTCGTTGTCATCATCGGCGCCGTAGTGGCCGCCCTCGGCCGCCTGGCCGGTTTGCCCTAGTCGTACAGCGGCGTCGAAAAGTACCGCTCACCGGTGTCGGGCGCGATGGTGACGACGCGCTTGCCCGGGCCGAGGCGGCGGGCCAGGCGGATGGCGGCCACGACGTTCGTGCCCGACGAGATGCCGCCGAGCAGCCCCTCCTGGCTGGCCAGTTGCCGCGTCATGGCGATGGCCTCGTCGTCGTCGACCACCGCCACGTCGTCGTACAAATTGGTGTCGAGGTTTTCCGGAATCAGGCCGTCGCCGATGCCCATTTGGAGGTGCGAGCCGATGGTACCGCCGGTCAAAATGGCCGCTCCGGCTGGCTCGACCGCCCAGATCACCACCTCGGGGTAGCGGGCGCGCAGGGCCCGGCCGATGCCGGTCAACGTACCGCCGGTACCGACGCCGGCACAGAAACCATCGATCGGCCCATCGACGGCCGCCAGGATCTCCTGGGCGGTGACGTCACGGTGGACCGCCGGGTTGTCTGGGTTGACGAACTGCTGCGGTACGAAAACCCGCGGATCGGCCGCTGCCAGGGCCGCGACGTGAGCCAGGCACTCGTCGATCGCCGCGCCAATGTCGCCGGCGTCGTGGATCAGGTGGACCTCGGCGCCGTAGGCCTGGGCCAGCAACCGCCGTTCAGCCGACACCGAGTCCGGCATCACGACGATGACCTTCAGCCCGAGGACGGCGCCAACCAGGGCCAGGCCAACACCCTGGTTGCCGCTGGTCGGCTCGGCGATGATGGTCTGATCGGTGATCTGGCCGCGCGCCATGGCCTCCCGTACCATGTTCCAGGCCGTCCGGGTCTTGATCGAGCCGCCGACCCCCAGCGCCTCGACCTTGACCAGGACTTCAGCCGCTTCGGGCGGTACGACCCGGTTGAGTTTGACCAGCGGCGTACCGCCGATGGCGTCAAGAATGTTGGCGAAAACCACGGCTGTTGCCTTTCCCTCGTTGGTGGCTGCCCTCAGGTTACAGCAGGTGGCGTGCCGACGTCAGAACTACCGGTTCGAATCAGAAGTGCAACGCCTAGCCTTGCTTGGCGCGACG
>Ga0123357_10012616_pt1 | contig 10906 bp, 9 predicted proteins | sample TergutEmb28metaG_FD_89873 | JGI IMG/M metagenome (GOLD analysis project Ga0123357, IMG submission 89873) | Embiratermes neotenicus P4 segment gut microbial communities from Petit-Saut dam, French Guiana - Emb289 P4 | ecosystem: Host-associated > Arthropoda: Insects > Digestive system > Gut ... | reverse complement strand
CCCCTCCCTCCCTCCCTCCCTCCCTCCATCCCTCCCATCCTCCCCCTTCCCCCCACTTTGAAGGATGAAGTGCCTACTTTTCAGTCACCTGATTTTTCTTCATGTCATAAGGTGGAGTAGATTGAATGCCCATCAGTTGTTAATGATGAATGTAGTTATTTGTGTTACATGTTTGCTCACCTCTGTCCTACAGACCTCCCCTTCACAGATGTCGTCATCTTCAAGTAGTTCATCACTTCCATCTCTGGATGTGTCAATGAGCAGCAGCAACACAAATACATCTGCAGCAAATAGCACTGCCAGCCGGACACTGACTGTGCCAGGGCAGTCGCCAGTGTCAAAGCCTCAGCATGATTTCTATATTATTCGTGTCACATATGAGACAAGCTCTGTTGAGACAGATGGTGAGTATTTACCAGCAGTGGTGATGTCTGTCCTTTGTAAAAGAAGAAATAAAATAAGAACAGTGGAGAGAAGCCAGACCTTTAGTTTGAATCATGATATGGGAAGGAGGCATAATGAAAACTTAATTATATGTTGCTTTCAGAATTATTGTAATTAATGGTTTCAGGATTTGCTAATGTATTGTCATGGACTCTCATTGTTGTTCTACCACTACACTAATGACAAATCACCCCACCCTTTATTTATATGTGCTCACTTGTACTTTGCCCCTTGAAAAGAACTATCTAAAAACATATTTGAAGGAATTTAACAAGTTGAGCTTATTATGCAAGAAAACTTCATGAAAGCACAAGCTCTCCAGCTAGTTTATAGTTCATTATTGTGTATGATAACTTATTATTTGAAATTATGTTCATTATTATGTTTTATGTAGAGTCATGATAATTTTAACTGTTATGTTGTTGGGTGATCAAGCAAAACATACTGCACAAAATTACAACCAACTTCTTTCAACCATTGTAGCCTACCAAGTGTAGTGTTCATCAGGTGGGGTTCTCCCTTATTTCAGTGCCTGTTTTAATGTCCAGTAGAGGCTGCAGTGGGACACCAATTTGTTCTCAGCATGTGGGACTTAGGATTCAGGCATGAAAATCAGTATGGGAGTACGTGCATGTGAATTGGTGTGGGACGGATGGTTTATCGTGCTCACCTGTCATGTTGTAGTGCCTTAAAACCCTTCACATTTGCCACTCCGAGCTGTGTCTTCTGTGTTTATTGGAACAATACCTTTCTCTCTGGCATTTATGTACACATTCATTGTTATGACTGGTGTCCAATACTGCCCTGTTGTATAATGATGGTCTTCTGGATATTACACCACACAGGATGTGGTCTGTCAGCCATTGCTGTGAACAATGTGTATTGCTGCATTTTGATGGAGGAGCCTCATAACAGTAACATAGATTCTGCTTACACTGACAGCTTTCCCATCTTCGTTGAGGGCTTTGACATGGTCATGTTAAGGACTTTTGCTACAATTGACAATATGACCTGGGGAGGATGGGAAACTGGGTTGTATGAATGTTGGGTTTTGAACTGAGAGTGACCATTTTATTTAGGCCAAAGTCCTTTGTGACTGGTGGGGGGAAGGTGGACTTGGTTTGGTTGATGACCACCATGACTGGGGAGAGAGAGTGGGGGCCATGCCGTGGCCTTTAATTGTATGCTGGCATCACCTTACAGAGGAGGCTAGGGCTCGGAATCGGGTTGTCATGTGATAGCATTAGTAGTGATAGTATTACTTATAGTATTCACATTACCTGAGGAAAGACAATGATCAGAAGAGGAAATGGGTCAGCTATATGTCATGGCTTGCAAGAGTTTTGGGCACTCAGAACTCTGGAAGGAGAAGAGAGTATGGATCTTGTATTGAGCCCTGTGAGTATTAAGACTTGGAAATGAGGCAGCCAGGATAACAAAAGGACTGTTTTTGATCCCATTTGGTGTCAAGTGTATTTTCAGTTGAATTTGGTCTGTCTTAGGCAAAGTTCATGTTTTAAGGGCTTTAAAGTAATGTTGTTTTCTTGAAGGTATTGTGCTTTACAAGAGCATCATGCTAAGCAACAATGAACGAACTCCACAAGTTATTCGTAATGCCATGTTGAAGCTTGGTATAGAGGGAAATCCAGACAGCTACACGCTAGCTCAGGTGTTGCCTGATAAAGGTAGGTTTGGAGAAATGGTTCTTCCCATGTGTGCACATACCCTTGCTGTCATAAATAGTATGTAGTAAACCTGTAAGCAAGAAGATTTATATCTGTCATGTGATAGATTAGTAAATTTAATACATTCACATGTGGGCACTTAGTGTCAGCAGATGCATTACATATTCTGATGTATGTTTTTCATTAATATTATCATCATCATCTTTATCTTTTAGAGCAAGAGAACCAAATTCTATCAAAACCTAAAATTTCATAGGGGATCATTTTGAAGTTTTATATTGTGTGTATAAATTTAGGTATACTGGCTGTTATAATATATACTTTCAAAGACAGTATACATTATATTTCTTGTTGACATCATTCTTGGAAACACTGACCATTTAATTTTTCTGGTGCTGTTTAATTATTATGGATTTGGTATGTTACATTGTTCTGGATATGTTTTTAGGTCAAGGTTTGATGTATGGCTATGCCTCTAGTAAATGAATTGTAATTTCAGAGTTAAAATCAGCAGTAAATTTGTGTCAGTTGCTGTTTGTATGGCTTCACAATGAAGGACTAAGAAAACTGTTAGAATTGCAATAACAAACAGCTGTACACAGTAACTGTACAATAAATGTAAATAAATAAACTGCATAAATAAAGTAACTACCAGGTTTTTAATCTGATATGACAAGGTTTATAGTTTTATGGGCTGGCTGCCTGTTAGTTATTCCAAGGGCCGTAGGTACAGGAACCCGTCTACTTGCTGAGTATTTTGCTCCATTTTGTTGTAACTTACTATCCCCAGTCTCTTACCTACATATAAAATTTCAGGTTATGAGATGCAAGATGTACATGCTTGTGGTAATGGACTTATAAAATGGATGTGAAAAGGTAAACTGCAGTTGAATTTGGTTATAATGACGTCAGTTTGTGCAACAGCTCGGATATAATGTTTACATTCAGTGGTATCAACTAATTCCCCATAAGGCACATGTTTTTTGCCTCACTTTGTATGACATACATAAGAGCATCTATCTCAGGTATAATGACAGTGCCAGTCATCATTTCCAATATAATTTTTCAAGAAGGAGGCAATTTTGAGAATTCTACAACCTCCTCATCCTTGAGATGGCAAGCTCTGTACACTTTCAGGTAGCTACATAAATTCCAAGCCTGGAAAATTATAATAGTAACAGTACTTCACTGTGTGTGAGAAGTTGCTGTCTGTGTTTCTACTCCTGCAGATAACAGGAGACTGTTAATGTGATAACATGGCAACAGTCATGAACAAAAGGAAGATTTTTAGCATCAAAGGAAAAGTTAAAGTGATATGGCAAATAGAAAATGGAAAAAAGAAAGCTGATGTGTGTGTCGTGAATTTAGTCTTGTAAATTGTATGGTCCAAATGATTTGGAAAAACCGAACCAAAATTATTAGTGTGTTTTAACAGTATGGATTGAGAACAAAGCGATTTTGGAAGTCTGAATGAAGTGATGTGAATGAGGCACTGCTTAATTGGTTTGAGCAACAGAGAGCTGACTGTACCAATGAACAGTCCTCTTCTCATGATAATTGTAATTTTTAATTTAAGTTAATTTATTTTTTAGCATAAGCCTGTATGGAAATTTACAATTATAGATGAGTAATTTTTATTATTTCTGAATTTTAGATGTAATTTAAATTTGAAATAGATCATAGTGCTAAAGTTAAGTAATATGCTGACAGGCCTGTATTTTGTCTTGAAATATTTTTCCTTCAATTTTACCATATGCCTCACTCACAGCAGTACTCGTTTATAACTTCGCAATTTATTCAGTCCCTTTGATGTTCTTATAGCCCATTTTGACTATATTATGCACCGAATATTGGTCACTGTTTTCAGAATAATACTTTGCACTCACTGACACAGTCTTCTTCTTCTTGTGTGCTTTGTCCATTGTCTAATTTTTAATAAACAGCATTTCAGAAGCGAGCTCAGCTTCCATCCTGAGGAAAAGTAGAACCTCCTGTGCTGGACCTTTAGATCGAGCTAGGTACTCAAGTAGATGCCTCTTGGGCTGATGAATGGAAGCTGAGCCCACTTATGAAGTGTCATTCTTCTTTAAAAATAAGATGGACAAAGTCTAGAAGACTGTGTCAGCGAGTCATACACAATCATCAAAGCCCTATAGATTTGAGTCTGTTCATAATTTTGTTGTGAATATGTTCCTTCTCCCCCTCAAATTTGCCACATTTTCAACAAGACAGGCAATGTAATTTGAGGTTCTTGCAGCATTGTTGATGAAAGTTTTGTGGAATGTGAATTGATTGTTCGTTAATTTTATTTCTTAGTATAGTGATTACGTAGCGAAGTTCTGACAATGAGCAGTGATGAATTTACACATGCCTTCTTCCATACATACTTGTAGACTTGCTTCCATACTACCAAAAATTACATGAAGAAGAATAAGAATTTATGTAACTTTATTATAAACTCACGATGAGATTCCATACATCACCCTAATTTTTTTCCCATTAAACAAGAACTTCATGAAGTGGTGAGTTTGATATTGAATATAGAGTCCTTTGTTTTCAGAAATGGTACTTCCACCAAATGCCAATGTTTACTATGCAGTCAACACAGCATTTAATCTGAACTTCATCCTGAGGCCTAAGAGGAGCAATGCATTGGATGCTGCAGCCCTTAGCAGAACCAAACCTCCAAAGAAATCACCTCTAGCAACTTGAAGTTTAATGTTAGTAGGAGGCAGATCTCAACTGAATTGTTACTGGTATTACTGCAGTGAATCCTGGTGACACAAGAGGTATGAATGTAGTTGCAGGGTTAGGCATGAACTCACAGCTGTTCATGAAAAGCTTTGCATTTATTGTGCAATATTTTCTGGATTAGGCAGTGTGCCGAAGAAACTTGTTATATGTTGATGAGCGTACTGTTTGTTCGAATGTGTTTTGCATAAATTGACGACTGAGTTACTTCTGCTCATGGAGGAAAATTCCATGTTTTAATGTACAAATACAGACTATGTAATCTTATTACCGTGACTTCTGTGGCTGTTTACATGCCTTAAAGGATAAGGTGTAACTCAACTAATGCTGTTATGACATGACTGGATTACTACTGCTGTGTGTGAGGATGTACGTAGACTGCTTTTTTATCAGATTGAGATGTTGGCTGAATTTTGCTTTTTTTCTGATGGAGGATCTTATATTTTGCTGGTATTGTATTACAGTTTAAAAAAATTCATGACTGTTGCAGTATGCACTTTAAAAAGTGGGGGATGTAAGTCAAGTACGGAACATTGCTATCAGATTTTCCCATTGTGATCTAGTTCATGAAACCAACATGAGTTTGAGAAATGCAGATTATACTAAAATATGTGTTCTGATAATCACATGTATTGTGAACTGAGTGACAAAGTAACTGATTCACGCATTTATGAACCTAAGGGGTTTACAAAGACATTGGCAGATTTCAGCAAAATTTGTGGCTGTATTGAAGGTAGCAGGAAATGTTTCATGTGAACTAAAAATCAGTATCATATCAAAATGAAAGACACATTGGTCCTAAAACTTTGGTGGTGAAGTTAAGACACAGCATGAAATTATGCTGGAAAGTAACAGGGTACAGAGAACAAATATGCTGGGGTATAGCTTTTCCATATCTGTGTGGATTATGTGCATTTTCTAATGTGTCTCATTGCAATAGATGTGGAGCTGAAACTAATTGTGTTCTGTTCACCGTAATTCAAGTAATGGACTTTGATTGGCTGATGTTATGCAGTGTGGGTCACACTGTATAACTGCAATTACAAATGTCTTTTTTGTTTAGCCACATGTGGTCTTACTTTTTCAAAGTCCTACATTCAGATCACAAGAATCATTATGCATATTTATAAGGAAAAGAAAATAAGCGATTAACGTTGAACTTACAAAAGTCCTTCAAATGTGAAAGGCAACATTTGCGATTCTTCTTTCAACCTCAGGCTCGAAAAAGAAAGAAATATACAATAGCTACATTATCACGTGCTTAAATATGTAAAATATTGTTATGAACTGCGTAATAGTTTGATGCCAGTCAGGCCTGTTAATAATGTTTCCAACAAATACTCCTCAGCTGCTGGTGAATCTTCGATGAGAGTGGATGAATCCATACATGTGAGTATGTTGATCTTCGAGCCCAGATTTTTAAAGAGGCAATAAATATGTTCTTGTTTTCCAATTTTAATTTGTATGGAGAAACTAGTTCAGGTAAGTTATTTGATCTTCATTATCTTCTGGTAATGTAATTTGAAATTTTACAGTCAGTACTGAAATATTGTTTGCTGTATGTATGGAAATGAAAGAAAAGCAACATACTGTGTATGGGTTAAGCTCAATTAATTGGAAGAGAATGGGATATTTCTATTAGTGATATGTTTTCCTCCTTGTGATATTTTATTATAAGAGGTCACTTCTGTCACAGACTTAACATTCTGTGCCTCTGTGGTGAACAGCCATAACTCAAGTCACAGAAGTTTGCAATAGGCAAATGGAGCTGCCACTCTATATCTTTATTACAAGAATCAGTTGTGACTGACTTCTTGCATTTTATATTGCCTATTTCATTGATAGTTACTGCATTTTACCAGTGCATAGTGTTATTCCAGTGATGATTACAGGAATTACTAGGAATGTTCAGAATTGAAGTTCATGCTGTTTATGCCTGGTGTGGAGATTTGTCAGATGAAAGATGTATAAACTTTCTTGCATTAATGAGCATCTGCCTTGTGCCTCAGATATTAAATTCGTCCTTCATGTGACTGTGAATGATATTGGTTTGGAAAGCATAATTCATGTCATTTTGAAAGGAGGATTATGCACTGAAGTGCAATGAGTGGTGTGAAGAAGCGTCAGGGGAAAATACTCTCAGATGTACCCACAGAATATTTAGAAGACAATGGTAAAGCATGATGTCATGGTTTAATTGTCAGAATTAATGGTACATTTGAAAAGGTTATAATTTAGCAATGATGACTTCACCCGTTCTCTTGCTCAGAAATTTCCATATTGTAATAACTCAGGATGCATAATACTCATATTATGGTTATGAGATTAGCTTAGCCCTTTACAGTCTGCTTGTAGAGATTTTTTTACTGTGTTTAAGTTGCTTGTAAGTGGCTGTGAGAATTATGACAGCCTCCCTTTCACACAATCCCACAATTGTAGCAGTAAATGCCATAGATAATATCATAATACATTGCTGGTTTTAATAGGTAGTCAACCAAGGAACTTGGCCACTTTCAGAGTTTAAGAGAGGGAGAATAAATTTTTAGAAAATGGTACGGTATGGAAAATTGACCCCTCTTTTGTCACTGAGTTGACAAAAATATAGGGACTGAGTAGCATATGTTGCTTTGAAACCCATTGGTTCGTGAGTTGTATCTTCATACCTGACCAGGTATGAGTGAAGTGCATTTTTGTAGGCAGGAAAAAAATTGAATAACATTACATTTACCTGAAGTGCTTGTGCGGGACTGTAATAAGTGAAAATGTGAATTACTTGATAAGGTAATGCTAGACTGTGAAATTTGCCAGTTAAGTGTTTTCTGGGATGCAGTACTGTGTTCATCCTTTAAAGAAACAAATCAAGAAAAACTGAAAAAGATTCATTCAGTTGAAGGCTTTAAATTACAACTGGGTAAAGAAAACTTTGTTTTACTTCTGACATGTTTAGTGTAACTGCACTTTGTACATTAACTCATGAATCTGGATTACATTGCAAAATATTCTGTAGTTAAGTTTTTATCTCACAGGCAGTTAGCACATGTGCTTGAAAGTGTTTCAATTTGTGTGACTGAAGTAAAAAGCTGTTCAGGGCATTTGTTGTCAGAAGCTGAGATGGAGATATGTAGGTCAGAATGTCAGACGATATTCCTGGAAGTGCTGTTGGTTACTTAACAAGTGAAAAGAATGTAACCAATTGTTTGGTGTTTTAGGAATCTGTTTGCATAACATCAGCACCAGCAATCTTATGTTAAATTTTTGAATCATTTTTATTTGATGGACTCCAAATTTTTTTCCTTTGATGTGTCCACTTCTGTTTATCAACTGATGTGGTCAGAATACCTCAGTAAAGTAGCATGCTGACCACGATTCTGTTCCTGTGAGGAATATGTGTGCCCTTTTGCACCCTTACCATACTCATTTCCAGGAAGTACTGGTTTGTATTACCCCATAATTGTGAAACATATTCTTCATGACCACCTAGCAATAAGAACGCAAATGTGCAGGCTTTCTACATCCCTGTGGTATAGCATTTGGGCATGAGTAACTTTGACCCATACTTTTTATTCAGTTCTCGAAAATTTGGAACTGACAATATGCTTATCACCACATGGTGCTTTTGAAGGGTGTATTTAGCTTTACTCATAATGAATATTCCTTATTTTGGGCCTACTTGCTGCACTGAAAGAATTTTGGGTTTAAATTGTCATCTTGTAGGTTTAGGTTAGTGGCCAAGTATTCTTGTTAAACATGTCTGCCCAGCGAATATCTTGAAAAAGAAATGAATAAGGAATGCCACCTGTGTATTTCATTGGCATTCTGAAGGTTGGACTGCAGTTAAGCAGGTCATATGAAGGACATTTAGTTTAGCATTTACTTGGTTTTGTAATTATCTCAACTACAATAAAACCTGGATTTTACGTTCCTTGAAATAATGTTTTGTGTAATTACACGCACGTTTATCGGTCCCCTCAATGTTCCATTAGCATAATGTTATATATTTCTTTTATTTACGTTTATTCTTTGTACCCAGTTCCATGATTATAGATTCAAATTAAGTCGAAGTTCGCCTTTTGCTGGCGTTTTAACTTTCAACTGCAAATCAGGAAAGAAAATTGATCTTCGATTGTAATTTTCTACCTTGTCTGTTGCCTTAACCATCGGTGACTGCCTTAGAACCGTGATGCCTACTAAATGATCCGTACCTTCTATGCGACATATTTTGTGACATCAAGGTCACGCCAGGTGAGCGGAGCCCTGATTCGTACTGGCGCCAAACCTCAGTAGTTTGAAATGGATTATGATGCGAGCTGCGGTTTCTTGTTGAATTTCCTGTAAAGTGAACTGGCAAACAGTTTTATTTAGGTCATTGCTTTCTTGTTACAATTCATTATGGTTACCGTATGAGGTTTAATGTCTGTAACATGATTGTTGCCCTTAGTAGTATTGAAAACGAAGTGCGCAGGGTTACACAAAAAGTGAAGAAGCAGTATTGAACTATATTATATGTAAAATGCAGGACAGCATTATTTTAGTGTATTTATTTTCATTAGTTGCGTGAATTTTCATTTTTTGTGAAAAACTTACGTAGCTAATGCTCGACTCGCTACGGGCTGGACGGTCTGGGGTTCGAACCCGGTTGGGGCGAGATCTTCCATACCCATCCAGACCGGCCCTGGGGCCCACCCAGCTTCCTGTGCAGTGGGTACCGGGTCTCTTCCCGGCAGTAAAGTGGCCGGGGCGTGGCGTTGACCACCCACACCCATATAGCACCCAGGTGAAAGAAAGAGTACAGCTATACCTGTGCTCTCCCGCTGGGCCTTCACGGCCTGTTATTGCGCAAACTTTACCTTATTTATTTTTTTACATAATCATTTCTTTGATTTTACATTTTACATTTTAAGTGGTCCCTCAAAAACGTAAAGTTCAGGTGTCATTGTAGTTAACATCTGTATTTTTGACGTAAGAATTCTAAAGTGTAATGTGTGATGCCAAGTTTCCTTTTTAAACATTTTCATTGTGTATTTTACCAGATTTGTAAGTAATTTTGCCCCTCTTATAAGCATTTAAACTGAGGAAGGCAGCTTCATGTGCCAAAGTATGTATTCTTTAAAACAGTGTAAAGAATCAAACCATGAAGTGAAGAATTCCGGTAACCATGTTAACATTTCATTAAGAATTACAAAGATGCATATGCTGTTAGTAAATATTGTGGATCTAATGTCTCAGAATACTCCATCCATGTGATCTTGGAATGAATGTTGTAAAGATATTTATTTGCTACAGAACGTTTCTGTAGTTTTGTACTGCAAATTTTAAGAAAATATGTACATAGCTTGACTTCTCATTATTGTATTTTAATGTTAATATGATGATGTACAGTATTTTTTCAGAAACCTATATTCTTTGTTAATTGTACAATAAAATGGCTTTGTAACCAGAAGTGACATACGGACATTTTCCAGTGTGACACAAAGAGCATGAAACCCTGAGGATTCCATTCTTCTGGTATATGATGCTGTGTGACTGCGTAATCAGATCGCGGCATTTCTTCTTGGACATTTAGATCGTTGAAGGTGATATTATGTTACCACAATGTCGGGATGTGTGTATCCAGTACTGTAGCGTCATATCCCAAAAGAAGAGAGTCGTCGTTTACACCACTGCAAAACCTAGCAATTTGGAACTAAACCTCTATCAGTGTTTCTCAGCCGCCGGGCCGCGGCCCGGTACCGGGCCCTGGCATCAATTATACCGGGCCGCGAGAGGTTCTCCTGGAATTTGTCATTTTAGTTTTTTAAGCGATTTTCATGAATAAATATTTTATAGTGGAAATATTCCGAGGAGAAAAATGTTCATGAATGTGTCGAAAAACTCAGACCCAGATGTTGACCTGAGGAAACTACAGTATGCTACAAGATTTCATTAGTCCAGTGATAACTAATTTAAATGTAATTTTATATTTGTCAACATGCCACACCGTATACATAAGTGTACTAATACACTTTATGATTATGGCATAATTAATT
>Ga0123357_10012615_pt1 | contig 10906 bp, 8 predicted proteins | sample TergutEmb28metaG_FD_89873 | JGI IMG/M metagenome (GOLD analysis project Ga0123357, IMG submission 89873) | Embiratermes neotenicus P4 segment gut microbial communities from Petit-Saut dam, French Guiana - Emb289 P4 | ecosystem: Host-associated > Arthropoda: Insects > Digestive system > Gut ... | reverse complement strand
TAATATGTATAAGAGATAAGGGGTGGTTAAGAAAAGTAATATTTTTTTTTTTTAAAAAATAAATAATGATTTTTTGGTTTAAAAGAGGTTTAGGGGTGGTGGGGGCGGGGGGGTGGGGGGGGGGGGGGGGGGGGGGGGGTGTTGGGCACGGTGTGGTGGGCTGCTGTGTGTAGGGAGGATCGAGAGAATGTGTACGGGTTTTGTGTGGGCTTACATCGTGACTCAGTTTATTTATAATTTAGAGGAAGGGGTTGAACTGTGTACAGTGCAGTTCTTCATAACAAAATACGTTTTCAAAAATATATTTTAATGACATTTATTATATTATTATACTTTTGTGCACGGACACAGTGTGCTATCAAAACTCTCTTTCGTTTTTTCCTTTAAGCGACTCTCTTAAAGCTAATAATAATAATAATAATAATAATAATAATAATAATAATAATAATAATAATAATAATTTATACAGTAATTTTTCTCTTTGGTGTCTTATCTTCATATGATCTGGTTTTGTTATTTTTTTATTTTTTTGCTATTTAGTTTGTTATGCCTTGTGATTGCTATTTTTTCTGCTGTGCTTGGCTAATTTTATGTTGTAAAATTATTATTATTATTACTATTATTAGTATTATTACTTTTATTTGTTGAGTATGTCGTTAGGTAGAAAAACGTTTAGGTAGATTAGTAGTGCCAGACAAAAGTATGGGTAGAGATATGTGAGTATTTGAATGGGTACAGTAGTAATTGGGACGTGGATTAGTGGACAAAGAGGGGAATGGTTGAATAGGTGGATATATAGGCGTGTTCATGCAGGTATTTGAGGGGATGTTTGCGTAGGTGTATGGGGAGATTAGGGAATAGATCGGTGCGTAGACATGTAAATGGATGGATGACAGTGTCGGTAGAGATGCACTTGGATTAGAAGCTTGTATGATTGGGTACACAGTAAACAGCAGACACGTAAGAAGATGGTGGGCTTGCGTGAGCTGTCATTCTATGTCTAAAGTCTTCTACGTCTATTGGCGGCTAAACATCACTCGCCTCTGTGAGGTGGACAGCTGCTTGTGATATCGGACTCTCCAGCCCTGTCCTCATAATTGAAACTGCCTGCAGAATTCCTCGTTGTCAGGATCACGTCCCCTCCTTGTTCTGGCGGTGATTTCCTCGGGGAACGATACTACAGTAACACATCATCCCTCGTAACACAGCTTCCTCTCTTGTTCTTGAAACAAGAGTTGGATTCCGACATCAGTAGCCCTATTTCTCGAATAAGCATATCAATCTTTCAGAGAAGTGCTGAATTATGTTGTGAAGGAAGTCTTCAGAGTAATATCAATGGGAACTGCATGTTTAATAGCATCAGACGATACGGCAGTATCCTTTAGTCTACAATATTCTGCTGCTTATATTACTGTGTCTCAGACGAAACTGCAATCAAAGCAGTACGTTCTATGACACTAGACTATTCAAAGTTCTTCAGGAAGGTCTGGTCCACTGTACCATTTTCTGACATTGTCAGTTGTATTACCTGTGTCTGGAAAAGTCCTGCGCAAGGTTTCTTAATTCTGTTTCTGTTTTAAGGCGTTTTTTAATAATGTGAAACACAATGTACTTTACTGACTTTGTCTTAAATAAAATTAAATTTTATGATAAAGTCTGGAGAATAACAAAATCTGTAAATGCTTGTTTTTTATTCTTTTAGGAAGTTTTCCATTCCGTCAAATTTTCAAAACCCTGATGATCCATATATAAAAAGAGAAATTTTGTTATTTCCTTTTATGAATGTAAACATGGTCCTTTCTTTTGTGGAATTACAAGTATTTCTGAAGAGAATATTGAGACTTAAATAAGGATAGAGTAAGTAGAGAACTTAGGATATTACGCAACGAGAAACTACCTGAGTGACCTAAGTAGCCTACTGTTGGGTATAGATGAAGGTTCTGTCAAAATGTCAACTTGCCATTTCGTGGTTTGGTGACTACATGAAAAACACAGTATTATGCCAGTGGCATGACAGCAGTACATTTCATGGCAACCCGACATCATGCCCTAGGTACAAAGAGATAAAGAATATAAATAAAAGTTTTAATAAGTTAACTTATAATAATACTGTGACAATTACGGAAGGTCTGAATCCGACCAATAAAATGCAGACCCTTGGACAAAATTTTAAATTTTATACAATTTTATTTAAAGAAATATAGCACACTCAATATAATACAAAGGCAAGTGCTGCAGATATTAAAGATTTTAGTATGTTATCGTCTTTTTGTTCGTGATAGCACCAGAGATCAATCAAATTGTTCCTATCTGTTGATAAAGTAAAGCAGGTGCACCGACACGCCATATTTCGGCAAAATTATTCTCGGTTTCGTTCTGCGGGCCGTAATTGTGCAGTGCCGTTCTATAAGTGAAAACTTTATGAACACCGTACGTGCCAACAAGTGGCTTCGCACTGCAATATTAAACAAAGAAGAAGCAGCTACAGATGCAATTATTTAATATTCCACTGGTGCCCTCTGGCCGTGCAACTCGGAACTAATGGAGCATGCCAGACATGAAGGTTCACTGATCCGAAATACTTTGATGTGTAATTTGAACCCTAGCTACAATTCAGACTCAACTGAACGAAAGTGAAGATTTTCTGCTCGAAAAATTTACATCTGTCTCATTTTATACTGGAAGCCGTAAGATTTGTCCGTTGCTTGTGGAGCGATTCTTCGGCAGTGCTTTTAGTTGCGAGTCCCATTGTGTATCATTTATTGCCCGTCTGTGTCCAAGGTTTGTTGGCACTTTTGTGTTTCTATACTATTTCAATATCAACCTATAATTTAGTTCTTTTCAAAAAAACAATTGGCTAACTTTATTTATCCGTATGTGACAGTTTTCCCTTTGTCACGTACAAAATGTGGGTCTATTCAGAGCCGATTTTGTCAATTTCAAATCGAAAGACCTCCTTCATAGTGTAGCATTAAAAGAAGCCTTAAATATCGTTAATCGATATTACGTGTTCTGTAAAACCATCCATATCATGGTGCTGAAGTGTTTAAACTATGTTAAAATGGTTAGACCCTATATGAAACAAGATTATTTGGTGAATCACAATGGAATTTCGATTGGAATATACTTTAAAAATGGTCCGGGGAATTTAATTTTCGCCTGTATCGACTCTGTGTGATCGGCCCTTTACATGAAGCGTCGTGCTTGTTCAGCTTTCGTCGGTCGCGCCCCTGATAGGAACGCAGTTTGTCGCAGGTATCTCTGAGATACATTCCAATTTTCTGTTAAAAAAGGTAAAGATTTTTATGGATAAACCTCTAGTTTATTCAAGAATACATCTGATTAAGAACTTGAAGCTCTGATTCATAACTAAGCGACATTCTTCAGTGCCATTTCCTTCAGTACCCACTATTCTTCCAACTGTGTTTGTTGCTACGAAGCGCTACAGCTCAGCACCGAAGACCGATGAAATCTTTCATCGCAATTTTGTCCGTGAGTATGGCATCAATTTCACGGTTGAAGTTAGGTTGAATAATAAGAATACATTGATTTGTGCCATGAACAACAGTATATCAAATTTCATCCGTATTGAGACATTTCCAAGCTTCGAAAGGGCGCGGTGGCCTTCACCCTCGACCAATGACCCCACGCTATTTTGTTAGAATATTTTTCCATCTGCGATGAATATGTGTGGAACTTTAACCTTAACCCACTTCCTCTTGTCCTTTCCATTAGAAGCAATTGTCACTAGCGTCCACGTCACTGCAGCAATCATCATCCGACGCAGCGTCTCCTGTACACTCGGCGCCACCTTCTCTCTTTCATCGTCGGATTCCGTCCCGTCATCGATGCTGTCATCATCACTTACATCATCAGACAATATCATTGCACGAATTCACTTGGCATCCTTTGCATTACTTGGGTCTAAGCAAATCCATGACTACCGCCAGACTCTAAGACCGCACTAGTAAAGCGGACGGTCGCGCTGTACCTCTTAGATACCAACTGCTAAATACAGCCAAACGAATGCTATTAGGAATGCGAAAGGCACTCCACAGGCTTGTAAGAGAGCAACATAGGGAGCTACCCAGTCGCATGTGAGCGCACCTATTACACGTTCAGAAAAAAAAAAAATCTATCAAATTTTGCATGTGTCTGGGAGATATACGGTGACCGACTTATGTTAGATGGAAGCAGCACGTCCTTGCTGTGTTTTATTACCCACATACAATACGTGATAAGGAAGGAAAACAAACTTCCCGTTTCGAATCATTCGTTGAAAGATGAGCACATGTTACTTACACGGAGTGATGACTCAAATACTTTATTTCTTCACAGTGGCCTGAACCTATACCAAAATTGGGCTTTCTTATGAGATTTGAATATTCTTTATACTGGAACGTCCCTGACTACTTTTTGAATAAATTAAATTCTAACGCCAATAAAAGGAACATATTTGATAACTACGAGATTTCAAGGTGTAACATAGGTGTTGGGGATTTCAGTCTTTTGAGATATATCTTATACCACTACACACTACACTACCCTGAGTACGGAAAAAGCAAGATCTCCCGAAACGTCCTTATCCATATACCAGTCTGCATGGTTCCAAATCTCAGAGCACTTGTCCTTCTTTGTCATGACGATATTGTAGGTTTCTCCAAGTTAAGGACAACTTTACAAGCTATGTAGGGACGGAAATTTCGGCCGGAGTTTATCCTTAACAAGACCCCATTTGTGTAGAAGTTAAAAAGTTGTGTAGATTCCCTTTCAGGCCTTTTGTGGAATTTCCTGGCTAGCTACTGGATACAACCATAAGTTTATATTCTGAATGTTACCCGCAGTGCTGCTGCTATGCCTGAAATTTAGTACGGAGGCAACCCCCTTTGCCGTGTATTTTATTGTAAGGTAGGCTAATATGGGTTGATTTAATTAATACGTTCCTAAAACTGACCCTAACACTGGATTTCAGTTTGTATACTATCTTCTGCGTAGCCGAATTTATCATTGAATTCAAGCCAGGTTCAACGATGTCACATGAACATAATGTCCGCCAGTGCTGTCGTTGTTATCTAACAGTAAATTCGGTTAGTGTGCGCGGAAAATAGGATTGTTATGATTCGGAACTCTGATTTGGTGAAAGGGTTGGTATGTGTTTTTACTGAATAGCTGTTTACAAAAGGTTTCATCTAGGTAAATGCAGGGCACACCAGAAGGCTGGACAATAATTGAATTTTTCACGGTAGTCCACACAAAAAGACCTTAATTAAATCTTGCCTGTGTTAAATGTGTATAAAATAGTTCAAATGACCCTCCTGAATGCTGTTCGAAAGATAGTAAAATATTTTAGACTTTTCGGAATGTAATGCCCATAAATGGAGTCTATTTTCATTGTCAATTATCACAACGAACTCCAATCTTGCTGTTCTCTCCAAAAGCCACAAGAAGCTCTCACTTAATATACAACGAATCAAACCGTCTTATGCGCCCTTCGGAAACGGAAAGAATAAAGAGACAGACAAATGAAATAAACGGAAAAACAAGAGAAGAGTGTGAAAAAAAGAAAGAGGCCTAACCGTAGGAATGTGTTTATATGTGAGACAGGAAAAATATATACAATTGGACAGGAAAAATTAGATAAATAGAGAAATAAAATAAATATGAATAAACAAACAAGGAGACAAGAGACAGAAGGGGCATGAGAAGGAAAGAGAACAATAAAAATATAACGAGAATAGTAAAAAAGGTAAAGCAGTCCCGTTACAGCCCTGGAGTGGTCCAGAGGGTTCCAGGAAGTTAAGGTTCCCAGATTTCGTGACAACGGCACAGGATGGTGGTAAGGTTGTCAATCAGCCTTGAGCACCGGTCGCCTTTACCCCCAGAAAATGCTCCTGGCACTCATTTCTGTTAGAGGCTGGGTCGATCCCAGGGCCATAATGCGATCCGAAGGATTTTATGTCAATGAAAAATCCCAATGACACCACCTAGGATCGAACCAGCGTCCTTCCGATTTGTAGCACAATACCTTAACCACTGTCCTACCGCGGTCTCCCAACGAGAATAGTAAAACATGTAAATATGTAAATCCCTAGTTTCAATCGTACGTAACATTTTTCCAGATCGCTTCACGAACATCGAAAAATTTGAAATATGGTGCTCATGTCCGAATATTTTCCAAGCTGGCATTATAAAACGTTCAAGTGAAAGTTAATTCATTTAACAAAGAATTAATCTATGTTATTATTGTTATTACTATTATTAAAATTGTTGCTTACAATATATTTGCAAACTGTACAGTACCATGTCGGTTTTTATGAAGACGAAAAATGGGTTTTTTTCGAAATGTTGTGTAATATTATACTTTATTTGAAGCGACGATGGAAATAGGTCAAAGACATGTGAGTGATATTGTGTGCGCAGCTGTGTTGTATTTTACAGTACTCATAAAGTGTGACACGAAAGAGAGTTTTAGCGGTTGTCACTGAGCTGTACCGTTTCCACTAAATGCCTTAACAACGATTTTGCCAGACACAAAATTACCTACTTGTAAAGTGTTGAATTTTCTGAAAAAAATTTACATCCCTGATGGACAAGTAATAACCATGTCTTACAAGGTATTATAGTAATTTTGTAATGAGAAAGTCCTTCTGTTGAAACGTTTACACAAAATGTGTTTAATATCACATTCGAGACAGGATGTGGAAATAAGAAGTTAATACTTAGGATTGTAGGTGGAAAGAAATTTTGGTAACTAATATTTCCCATAATTTGCTTGAATGTGTATTTGATCGAGATGCGTGCATCGTATTGCACAATCACTATTCTGGTGAATTCGTCAACCGTCATAGGCAGAATTAGAGATTTTCGAAGAAATGTTTTCTGCCTATTTATACGATATGTTTTCCCATAGTTGCACCCACACTGTGTAGTCCTTAAACCGCACAGAAAAACGCCATTAAACCTCACGGCTTTATTGCGGCGGATCAGTTGAAACCGTTTCAAAAAATGGGACAGTATTTCGGTCGCTCCCTGAATGCGACAGAATGCTGTGTGGGTTTCAACCCCTCCTTTGTACTGAGGGCATTTCCAATTTTGAAGCGAATCTCAAAGCAGCTTACAATTTGCGTCCGGAACAAAGGTAGACTCATATAGAATTCTTAATAATTCAGAACCCGGTTCAAAGCGCCGTCTCTCATTGCCCCCTCTCCGTTAGAGACGCCTCTGTGAGACCTCGAGCAATCTTGGCAGTGGCGGGTAGAGAAACGCGCGCAGACTCCTTTTACATTTCCTTCTTCCGTGACGCTGCTTTAAAATTTCTAATAAAATGATTCTCTTTGTCTATCGAAAGTTCTGAAACTGAAACTACTAGAGTTGGGCAGGCACTATAAATATATATGGTGAAATGCTGTACAGACTCTTGGACTTTTATAGGCCAGGAAGTGTGTATTTGTTGTAAGACTTCGTATTGAGCATTTTATTTCAGTATCATGCAGGTATAAAAATTACAAAATATTGATTTCATGATCATACACAATGTGCAGAATGTAACATGTTGAAACGCTTTGAATATTTACGTGAAATATTAGGAAATGCCGTGGGATATCCGTTCAAAACTTGGGTTTAACATTGGACAAAATCCACCTGTTCAGTACATAAAAATATACACAAGAACATAAGCAAGAATTTTAGTACGCATTTATGAGTTTACTCAAATTTTGCACTTTATCTTAGGTACAAATAATTCAATGTGTGCAGCATAAGTTATGCACATTATCTTTTATTGAAATCACGCATCTGTATTCATACTTTGTAGCAGTAGAAGTTGATTTATGTTAATTCCATACGTTTGATATAGGATGCATACAGGAACGTAAATTTCAGAGATATACACTGTATGAAAATCGTAACGATGGGTTTGAGTGATTTCGAGGCGGAAAGCAAAAGAAAGAGTGTGAGTGTATTTACCTTGCCGACCAAGTCACTGCAGGACACATTCTTTGCCTCACTTATGAAACACACAGGATTGAAATCAAGTTGACTTCATCCACGCAGTGTTTTGTCTAAACTAGTTACAGGTAAGGCGAATGGCTCGTCCGTCCAATTACCTGCCTATACCCGTCCACACAAGAATTCAGTGGTCTCTGAAATATGGTCAAAGAAACCACAACTTGCAAGCACATACAAATTCTGCGGTATGTGTAACCGTATTCATTCCACAGCATGCGCATGTTCACGTATGTCCTCTGTAGTACGTACAACCATACGTAAACTAATTATGGGTACATAACAATAGCATTTATATGCATTCTCGTGTAAGTCATATAAAATATGCACTCAGATGTACCCTACGATATTTAAATCAATAAGTGAACAGATCGATATGTAAGCCCCAGTGAGTAAAGTTAAAATATATCCGTACTGATAAAACGTGTGAATATCTGCATAGGTAACAAGGGATATCTCCAGATGTATGCACACCGTGCCATATCTCCATTCGTATGATTAAGCTACAATAATATATACATTTGTATGTACGCCATACGGAATAAATACTTATATAAGCGCGTGCTGTACGACATGTACATCAAAGCGTGCTGCTTATAATAAGCTTGTCCAAATTAATACCCATATTGTACCTAAACACAACCACGCGAAATTCCATTCACGTGTACGTCCGGTACATTAGACTGTAAATTACATAGCATATGTAAAGGACGTGTGAGTCCATGATTATACACTGTGGTGTGGACAATAATGTGCTCAAAACAAAATCATCCGTAAATACACCATAACATACGCATATAGATATTAATATATTTATATATTCGTGATACGGTATATACAAATATACTACTTAAGTTATGTGCACTGTAAAATTCAATAATTCACGTTCTAAAGGGCATACAATACTAATAAACTTCTTTATATATCCTTCAGAAACCCCTCCGTCAGTGTTCTCCAGACGCTCCCATAAAGAGAGACGCCCCTTATCCAGTGCAGTCCTAAGTCCGTTTGTCATAGATCCCGATAAACTAACCCTTATCGAGACAGTCACCCGTTTCCAGCACCTTTCTTTCAGTTTACTTCGGTCTTAGTGGTTACTAATATCAGGCTTTACATTGTGTAAATACGTCAAAGTGTGCTTTTCACATGCCTCCGTTGTTTGTCAGTGCATTTGGCTCGTTTGGAGAGTTGACTGCTGTCCGCGGCGGCGTGAACAACCATCGTGTTTAGTGGGTAGGGTATGTGCATCCTTACGCGTGTGTGGAGATGATCCCTCACGTTTATATACCTTCGTCTTCAGGCTCCTCCAGTAAAGCCGGCATCCCCACCGTAGGCGGTTGTAGTACATAGTTTACGTCTCGAATGCTCTGTGTCAGATGGGACGTAACTTGGGTCCGCACACTCCGATCCAGGGACGTCTGAAGCTTGCGGCCGTGTACCAGGGGTGTGTAAGGTTGTCGGCGAAAATGGGTTTGGGCTTAGAGGGACTGGACGTCGGGTCTCAACCTGGGGTTCTAGGATAATAATCGGACCTTTGGTGAGGACGGTTCACTCGTCTTCTTCAGATTTCTGGCTTGGGGTCCGCTTCTTCTTGGAAGACTTTTTACAGTGCGAAACTTTCCAGACGTCCTGATCGTAGGCTTGTTTAAGACGAGTTGTATGCACAACTGGGTCTCTGCCGTGTTGGTTTACTATTCGATAGCTTAAATCTGATAATTTGGTGGTGATCATGAAAGGACCAACCCATGGTTTCCTAAAATTTGGCATTGCCCGCATATCTTATCATGGTTGAACAAGTACACTATAACACCTGTTCTCATTTTCCTATCTTTCGTTTTGCGATCACAATATCGCTTGTTAGTTTCGTGTGACCGGCTATTATGTAGCTCTACCGACTTGTAGGCTAGACTTGTACACTAGACTTCAAATTTTCCAGTCTATGGGCATAGTTAAAATTTTTCGACCCTCGGCTGGGCCCTGTCGGAGTGGTTCGCCGTTTGCCGGTTTCCAAATAAAACGCTTCACTTCTGCTCTCCTGTAATTATTCTTGTCCTACAGCTGTAGCAGTTCTAAGGGCTTCTTGTAAGCTGTTGGCTCTGGCATACCTTCCTTGGCGTCCCGGAGTCCCTATCATTCCTTCCGTAAAACTTGCTAGTAGCATGCTCGTAAAGGACATTTGTAAACCCGGGTCCTCGACTTTCACGACCGTTTTCTGCGTTAGGCTCCTACATCTATCTGCGAGCCCTTGATGTGTTTCGTCTTTCTTTTGCCTGACCAAATCTAGTAGCATAAATTGGAATTTGTCACTTCGCTCCTCCCGGAATCTGTTGCGGAAAAAGTCTTGAATTTTGCCCTCGTTACTTCGTCTGCATGTAGCTACAACGTGCTATTATGAAAGATTTATCGGGGTCCGTTAGCTTTAAGAAAGCCTCATGAATTTTATCCGCCCCTGATCAATTCCCAACCTTGGTAGTGTCCTCTATGGTCTCGAAAATTTCGTTCACGGGGGTTGCCTTCTCCGTCCCCGATCATATAGGAATGAGTGTATCTAGTCACATATCCTTTATCGCTGTTGATCTAGCGCTTGTGGAGTTTAAACTTCTGCTGGCACCCGGGCCATCTGTTGCATAACTACATCATCATGCTTAGCCTCGTGGCGTGACCTTACCTGCCAACGTGGGTTCTAGCTTTAGACCAGATCCAATTTCCCATCGCGATGTCGGAATATTCTTGATCCTCGCGGTTTTAATGGGTCTGTCCCACCGCTGCAAACAAATTTGTAACGTGGGGGGGGGGGGGGGGTTTTGACCTAGGTCCCTTCCCCGAAGTTTTTTCCGGCTACCCCCACGCTAGGTGGCTTAAGGCCCCAATAAAACTGTCCGTTATAGAAAAGGATTTTTCG
>Ga0123357_10012614_pt1 | contig 10906 bp, 5 predicted proteins | sample TergutEmb28metaG_FD_89873 | JGI IMG/M metagenome (GOLD analysis project Ga0123357, IMG submission 89873) | Embiratermes neotenicus P4 segment gut microbial communities from Petit-Saut dam, French Guiana - Emb289 P4 | ecosystem: Host-associated > Arthropoda: Insects > Digestive system > Gut ... | reverse complement strand
GCCAGCAGCAGCGGCGTCCGCACATTGACGGCCGCCGCCAGCGCCAACTCGTCCTCGGTCCTGGCCTCGAACAACCCGATGGGGCAATACGCGGCGTTGTAAACCAGGCACCCGATCTGCACGTCCAGCGCGTCAATTGCCCCTTTCACACCCTCGAAATCGGCCAGATCGGCGGCAATCGTCTTGACGTCAACCCCGTAGGCGTCCCGCAGCCGCGCCGCGGTGGCGTCCAAGCGCTCGGCCTGACGGGCGATCAGGACGAGGTTCAGCCCCCGCCGCGCCAGCCCTTCGGCATAGGCGGCGCCCAGCCCGTCCGACCCGCCGGCGACCAGGCCATATGGCCCATAATGCTCCAGAAACGTCCCCTGTTTCACGCGGTCATGCTAGCAGCCCAGGTAACAATTTGGCACCATGGCCATTACTGATTGGCGTCTAAAACGTCTCATCTTTTAGAATTGAGGCTTGAAATATGAGATGACCGTGTGCCTGTTACCGACAAGGTCATAGTCGGGTTCCTTCCCTCACAGTATTAGAGGAGCCAAGGTGTCGACTGCATTCTCACCGACAATTGAGGAAACACATGAAAAAAACAGCAACTGTCCTGACGGGGCTGGCGCTGGCGGGCACGCTGATGCTCGCTGGTTGTGGCCGCACCAACACCCCCACCGACAACACCAGTGCATCGGGTTCTGCCGGTGGCTCCAATAGCTCCGCCAGCCTGATCGTCGGCACCACCGACAAGGTCGTCACCATTGACCCGGCCGGCTCGTATGACGCGGGCTCGCTGCAGGTCGAGGTTCAGATCTACCAGTTCCTTTACAGCTTCGTCCCGGGCAGCAACGTGCCGACGCCGGACGCCGCCCAGTCGTGCAGCTTCACGCAGCCGACGCAGTTCACCTGCACGCTGAAGCCAGGCCTGAAGTTCGCCAACGGCGACCCGCTGGACTCCGCAGCCGTCAAGTTCAGCTTCGACCGTCAGCTGGCCATCAACGACCCCAACGGCCCCGCCTCGCTGCTCGGCAACCTCGCCAGCACTGACGCGCCCGACGCCACGACGGTCGTCTTCAACCTGAAGCAACCCAACGACCAGACCTTCGAGCAGGTGTTGGCCACCAGCGCCGGCCCGATCGTCGACCCGAAGATCATGTCCGCCACGGCTTTGACGCCTGACGCCGACATCGTCAAGGGCAATGGTTTCTCGGGCCCGTTCACGATCACGTCGTACAGCCTCAACCAGTCGATCGTCTTCGCCCCGAACCCCGGTTACCAGGGCAACATGACGCCCGTCGCCAACGGTGGCGTGACGATGCAGTACTACACCAGTGACACGAACCTTCAGTTGGCCATCACCAACGGTGACGTGGACGTGGCGTACCGCAGCCTGACCCCGACCGAACTGACGTCGCTGAAGTCCAACTCGGATGTGACGGTGCTGCAGGCCAAGGGCGGCGAGATTCGCTACATGGTCTTCAACATGAACACGATGCCCGACGGTTCCACAAGCTACACGGACGCCCAGAAGCTGGCCATCCGCCAGTCCATCGCGTCGTCTGTTGATCGTCAGGCCTTGTCCGACACGATCTACCAGGGCCTCTACACCCCTCTGTGCAGCTACATCCCTGACGGCTACGTCGGCGCCAACACCGCCGTCTGCGACCAGTACCCGCTGGACGCCACGGCCGCCGCCAAGTTCCTGTCCGACGCCGGCGTTTCGACCCCGGTGACGCTGAACATCCAGTACAACCCTGATCACTACGGCAGCTCGTCCGCCGCGGAGTACGCCCTGATCCAGACCCAGCTTCAGTCGACTGGCCTGTTCAAGGTGAACCTGCAGTCGACCGAGTGGGTCACGTACAACCAGCAGCGCGTCCAGGACGCCTACCCGATCTACCAGCTCGGTTGGTTCCCGGATTACCCGGATGCCGACGACTACCTGACGCCGTTCTTCGGCCCGGACAGCTTCGTGGGCAACCACTACAACAACGCGCAGGTGCAGGCCGACCTGGTTCAGGAAGTCGGCCAGACCGACGCGGCCACGCGCACCACCGAGATCCAGAACATCCAGAATGAGGTTGCCAAGGATCTGCCGACGCTGCCGTTGCTGCAGGGTTCGCAGCAAGCGGTTTACCGCAACAATGTTGCCGGCGTTTCGCTCGGCGTGAGCCAGAACCTGTTCCTGGCCCCGCTGTCGAAGAGCTAAAAACATAACGCAGCGACTGCCCGCGTCCTCGCCGTTTGGCCCGAGGCGCGGGCAGTTGCTTGTTGGCACTAGTGCGCGGTCACAGAAATGGGGTCACGTTCGGGCGTGCCGGGCGGGATGGCTGGCAAGACGGAGGAGGGAGCGATAGTGGACCTATCGCGACCGACGACAACACAGCCAGGCGCCCGATCCGGTGCGATCCGGACGATAGGTCGTTTCCGTTACCGTGCACTAGGTATTCTTTTCCGACAGTGGCAACAGTAGTAGTAGGGTAAGGACGAAACCTTGCAGCCGATCGAGAGGAGCAACGATGGTGCCTGAAGGCACAGACGGCGTCATTGCGGCCCCTGACGGCAAAGCGGACGACGCTTCCACCAACAGCGCGACGACGGGTGAACTATCGGCCGATTCCACCGCTGTCGCCACACCGACGGTCAGGCTGAAGAAGTCGGCCGAGGGTGGCACGAAAACCCGCAGCTCGTCGCATGTGTTGGCACGCTATCTGCTGCTGCGCCTGGTTCTGATCATTCCGACGGTGTTCATCCTGGTCACCGTCGTCTTTTTCCTGCTGCGCGTCATCGGCGACCCGATCACCGCGGCTCTGGGCGGCCGGTTGCCGCCCGACCAGCTTGAAGCCCGCAAACAGGCCGCCGGCTACAACGACCCCATCGCCGTCCAATACGGCCGCTACATCTGGGGCATTTTGCACGGCAACTTCGGCACCACCGTCGACAACCAGAAAATCTCGACGATCCTGCTGCAGTACGGCCCAGCCACGCTTGAGCTGGTCTTCTGGGCGTTGATCGTCGCTTTCGCCATCGGCATCCCGCTCGGGCGCCTGGCTGCCCGTCACTACAACAAGGGCGCGGATATGGCCATCCGCAGCTTCGCCATCCTGTTCTATGCCGCGCCGGTGTTCTTCGTCGCCCTGCTGCTGCGGCTTGTGTTCTCCGTCTGGTTGGGCTGGCTGCCGGTCAGTGGACGGGCGTCACCGAAAATTCAGACGTTACTGGAGAACAACGTCCAGACCAACACCCACATCTATATCCTGAATGCCCTCGAATACGGCAGTTGGCCGGTCATCGAGGACGTCTTGAAGCATGCGATCCTGCCCGCCTTGGCGCTCGGCCTGTTGACGGCCGGCGTGTTCATCCGCCTGATCCGCATCAACCTGCTGCAGACGCTGCGTGCCGACTTCGTGACGGCCGCCCGCGCCCGTGGCGTCGCCGAAGGCAAGGTCGTTTCGCAGCACGCGTTCCGCAACGCCCTGATTCCCGTCGTCACCGTTATGGGCATGGAGATCGCCATGATGCTGGGCGGCGCCATTTTGACGGAGACCAGCTTCGAATGGCAGGGCTTGGGTTATTGGATCGCCCAATATCTGCAGCGGCGCGACTTCGTCGCCGTCCAGGGCATCGTCACGTTCTTTGCGATCGTGGTGGCGGTGGTCAGCTTCCTGATCGACCTCATCAATGCCCTGGTCGACCCGAGGGTGAGGTACTGACATGAGTGCCGTCGCCCCCGCCCTACCCGTCACCCCGACCGACATCCTGGCGAGCACGCCAGGCAAACGCAAGCGCTCTTTCCCGGGCCTGGCGTTGTACCGCTCGACCCACGGCGTGCAGCGCGTCATGCTGATGATCGGCTTCGTCATCGTCGTGTTCTTCATCCTGCTGGCCATTTTCGCGCCGCTGATCGCGCCCAGCCAGATGGTCGGTGTCGTCGACACCCCCGGCTTTGCCAGGCAGTTCACCCCGCAGTTGGCGCCCAGCGCCGCCCACTGGTTCGGCACGACGACGCAAACCGGCTACGACGTCATGTACCGCATCGTCTACGGCGCCCGCACGGCGCTTGAGGTGATCCTGCTGGCGGTGGCTCTGTCGATCGTCATCGGCGTCACACTGGGCGTCATATCGGGCTTCATCGGCACCTGGGTCGACCGGGTGCTGGTGCTGATCATGGACGCCCTGTATGCCTTCCCCAGCCTGCTGTTGGCCATCGTCATCAAGATCACGGTGTCGTCGGGCGGGTCGGGGCCGTTCATCGGCATTTTCTCGGCCGCCGTGTCGATCACCGTCATCTTCATTCCGGAGTACTTCCGTGTGACGCGCAACGCCACCATCCAGGCCAAGGTCGAGCCTTATGTGGACGCCGCCCGCGTCGCCGGCGCCAACCCCGGGCGAATCATGTTCGGCCACATCCTGCCGAACGTCAGCCAGTCCATCCCGGTGTTGATGACGCTGAATGCCTCGGAATCCATTTTGACGCTGGCCGGCTTGGGCTTCCTGGGCTTGGGTATCGAGCCGACGGCCGCCGCCGAATGGGGCTACGACCTCAACAAGGCCCTGTCCGATGTGCTCAACGGCATCTGGTGGACGGGCATCTTCCCCGGCGTCGCCATCGTGTTGATCGTGCTGGGCGTCACCCTGATAGGCGAATCGCTGAACGACGTGCTCAACCCGCTGCTGCGCACCCGCGGCGGCACGACGACAGCCGACGAGCAAGAGGTCGCCAGCGTCATCGACGCCTCCGGCGGTTTGGAGGACGACCAGGCCGGCGCCGAGCAAGCCCTGATAGCCGAAGAATTCCGATCCGTCGGTGGCGTGCCAGAGGTGGCCCCGGATGGCCGCGCCGGCGACGAAGCGTCGATCGGGGGCCAGTCATGACCGCCACCGCCGATAAGAGTGTGCTGCTGCGCGTCGAGAACCTGTCGGTCGCGTTCCGGACGGACGGGGCGCCGGTGCAGGCCGTCAAGAACATCGCCTACGAGCTGTACCCGGGCGAGACGCTGGCCATCGTCGGCGAATCGGGCTCTGGCAAGACGGTTGGCTCGCGCGCGATGGTCGGCTTGCTGCCCGAGACGGCCGCGGTCAGCGGCGACGCCGAGTTCCAGGGTGAAGATCTACTCAACCTGAAGGGCGAACAGATCCGGCGCGTCCGGGGTGACCGTATCGCCATGATTTTCCAGGAGCCGTCCACCGCGCTGGATCCTGTGCGCACCGTCGGCTGGCAGATTTGCGAGGCCCTGCAGGTGCATCGCCGCATCAGCAAGGCGGACGCCATGAAGCGCGCTGTCGAACTGCTTGACCTGGTGGGCATTCCCGACCCGACGCACCGCGTCAACGCCTACCCGCACCAGCTTTCCGGCGGCCAGAAGCAGCGCGTCATGATCGCCATGGCGATCAGTTGCGACCCCGAGATTCTGGTGGCGGACGAGCCGACGACAGCTCTGGACGTCACCGTCCAGGCGCAGATTCTCGACCTGCTGCGCGACCTTCAGGAAAAACTCGGCATGGCCATCATCCTGATCACGCACAACATGGGCGTCGTCGCCGACCTGGCCGACCGGGTGGCCGTCATGTACCGCGGCGAGCTGGTCGAGCAGGGCAGCGCGCACGACATTTTCGAGCACCCGCAGCACCCCTACACGCAGGCGCTGCTAGCCGCCGTCCCCCACCTCGGGCGGGCCCGCCCCAAGTCGATGGAGACGCCAGTCTCGCTGCGTCCGACCGCTGATGTCGTCATGGCGGTCAGCGACGTGGTCGTCGACTTCCCCGGACGCATCGGCAGCCCGCCGGTGCGAGCCGTCGACAATGTCAGCCTTGAGGTCCATTCCCACGAGATCGTCGCATTGGTGGGCGAATCGGGTTCCGGCAAGACGACGCTGGGGCGCTGCGCTGTCGGCCTGCAGCCCGTCACCCACGGCACCATCGACGTGCTGGGGACGAACATCGTCAAGGCCCACGGCCGGGCGCTGCGCGAATATCGCCGCCGCGTCGGTTTCGTCTTCCAAGACCCGGCGGCTTCGCTGAACCCGCGCATGACGGTGGGCGCCTGCATCGCCGAGCCGCTGCTGATACACAAGATTGGCACACCAAAAGAGCGCCTCGAGCACGCCCAGGAACTGCTTGAGGCCGTTGAACTGCCGGCTGACTACGCCCTTCGCTACCCGCACGAGTTGTCGGGCGGGCAACGCCAGCGCGTCTCGCTGGCCCGCGCGCTGGTGACCGGGCCGGAGTTCCTCGTGGCCGACGAGCCGACCTCGGCGCTGGACGTGTCGGTGCAGGCCCGCGTGCTGGACGTGTTCCTGCGCCTGCAACACCAGATGGGTTTCGCCTGCCTGTTCGTGACGCACGACCTGGCCGTCGTCGACATGCTGGCCGACCGCATCGCCGTCATGCAGTTGGGCCGCATCGTCGAGCTGGGCACCCGCGAGCAAATCCTCCGCGACCCCCAGCAGCAATACACCAAGGATCTGATCGCTTCCGTCCCGGTGCCCAACCCGGCGGAGCAGTCGGTCAAGCGCGACGCCCGCCGGGCCCTTCGCGCCGCCGCCTGACGTGCCACTCCCCCGTCATCCCTGCGAACTGATCCATACCGTGCGGTTTTGGATGCCTGTTGACGACCTGGTACTAGTTGGCGGGGCCGGGTCAAAAGGCTTGCCAACTATGACCACATCGTCATCAGAGGTGGTTTCCGATACGGCATGGTACTAGTTGGCTGGGGACGGGGAACCGACTGTCGCGTCTGTCGTCTTCCGCGGCTGCTCCCGCGGCCGCCTTCGCGGCCTTGTGCCCCAAGCCCCCTGCGGGTGCTTGGCCTGAAATTCTCCTTCCGCACTCAGTCGGTGCTCACTGTCGTGGACGGGCTGACTGCCGTCCGTCACTTTTCGCAGCGACGGAAGTTGTGGCCACGCTGACTGCCACGATTTGTACAGTCTGCCTACCAGCGAATCTTGGTTGCCAACTCAAAAACCCTCCCAGCCGTCCACAAATAGTGACAGAACCAAGCCGACCGGAGTGAAAGCGGAACCCACCCAAGCGGCGGCAGACGATCCCGAGGGCAAGCCCCCAAGTGGTGTATCAGGAAGAGGCGGCTGCGGGAAGACACTGGGCGGGATGGCTGGCAAGGCGGAGGAAGAAACGATAGCGGGCTATCGTGACTGACGACAACGCAGCCAGACGCCCGAACCAGCGCCGTCCCGCTGACGCAAATTCATGATGCGCCACGCCACGAGGGGCGCGGCAGCACAAGCCGGCGAAGGCCGACGCGGGAGTACTTGCGGAAGAAGACAAAACGCAACAACTGCGGCACCCCAGGTTCACAAACCACCGCCTCGACAGCCCAAAACCGTCCTCCCACCGTCGAAGCGGCTATCTTTGAACCAAACCAGCCCATCCCACACCAAAAACCACCGCCTCGACACCGTCCCGTCCCAAAACCCCTGCCGAAGCGGCGGTTTCTGAACGCACCCCGGTGCAGACCCTTAGCCGACGGTTATCGAGCCGGTTGTCGGCACCAGCTCCACCCAGGTGTTGCCTGGGGTCAGCGTCACCGGGGTGCCGTTGGCGTCCGTCAGGACAATCGGATCGCTGGCGCCGCCCTTGGACCATTTGATCGCCACCGACTTGCCGTCCGACGCCAGGACGCCGGTGCCCGAGCTGTTGTTGACGACCGTCTCGGGCACGGGGTTGTTGGCCGGGTCGCGATATTTCGTGTTGGCAACCTTGACGCTGATCGCCACGACGTTGGCGGCGGCGATCTGAACCGCCGATGAGTCGTCGGCGCCTGTCCTTGTCATTGCCGGGCTGGTGGCCTCGAAACGCAGCCATTTGCCGCTGGCGGCATCCCACGTCCAATGCGGAATCTCGCCGCCGGACATCGTCGCCGTCAATGTGGTGGTTGCCGTGCCGGTGGCCCCGGCGGTGCTTTCGGCGGCCGAAGCGGCAAAGGCCCAGGCCGGCGGCGTCGGCGTCGTGCCGTTGTTCTTGGCCGGGTTGACCTTGCTGATGAACGTCGCCATGTCGCCGATGACGTTGTGCGGCGCGACGCGTGACGTGTCGGGGTCACGCGTGAAACCGGGGTCGCCGCGGTCCATGTACATCATCTGGATGCCGGTGGCCGCCGCCGCGTTCAGGAACGCCGACTGGCCGCCCGAGAACACCAGCGCACAGTTGAACGGCAGGGCGATGTTCGGATCCATCGGGCGCAACGACCGCACCGGCTCGACCGATGTCGGGATCGTCGACTGGAACACGCCCATGAACCGCGTGATGCCGCCCTCGACGACCTCTTCGTACACGACGTCGGCCGAATTCAGCCCCAGTTGCGGACGCGAATCGGACGAGTTCTCGATCTTGATGCACAACGCCGGCCCGATCGTCGAGCCGAACACCCGCAAACCCGTCAGCGGCGCCACAGGGCCCGTCGGCGTGGGCGTTGGCGTTGGTGTCGGCGTCATCACCGGCACCGGCATCGGTGAGTCCATAGCGTCCGACGGCGAGGCATTCAGGACGGGCGGCGGCGCCGACGCGCACCCGCTGATCAACACGACACCCATCAACGCTGCGATAACCACCATTGGACGCTTCATCTGCCCAATGCTACTGGGTTACGCCAAGACAATCCGGGATATGTGGTGTTGGCACATTTTTGGTGGTGAGCAAACTCGCCGTGGGGTGTTGGGTGGAAGGTTTTCCACGAGTCGGGGGCTCGGGGGTGTAACCGTGCGGTCCGTAGGAGCGCCGGTTTAGGGGGCCCCCCGAAGCGAGGACAGGCGCGATAATGGCCGAAGGCCATTGCGCCTCCGCAGCGACCCCCGCGACGGAAAGACCTCCCACACAACACACCACCCCAGACATGGTGATGGGCCGCATTGAGAGAACGCGGCCCATCAACTTTGCATGCCGCCCTAGCGGCGAGCTTTCATATCACTGGACGTCGTCCTTGCGGCGCCATGCGGCGACGCCGACCCAAAGGCCGACCGAGCCGGACGTCCCGGTTGGAGCCGGGGTGTTGGATGAGGCCAGCACGCCGCCCGTCTGCACATAGATGCCGTCGAATTGGACGGTCACACCCCACGGCGGGTTGTCGGGCAACTGGGTTGCCACACCGTCGATGAGGATGGTCGCATAGGCGTCCACGATTTCAGGCACCGAGTCGGTCATGCCGACCGTCGCCACGCCTGGGTCGGTGTCGGCGACGGTGCTTGACAGCACGGACGAGCCAGTTGAGCTGAACGTCACCGGGATGCCGTCGAGCGGGTTGCAGTATTTGTCGGTGACATAGGCCCGCAGGGTTGACGTCTGGTTGATCAACAGCTCTGTCGGGAAGGCCGACAGGTTGGTGGATTCCTGCGCCGGGTCGCAGTCGAACGGCCCGACGGATGGACCACCGGGCGTGAACGTCACGTCGGCATGGCCTGCCGGCCCGGACACCTTGTTGAATGTGTACGTGCCCGTCACGGTGGCTGTCTCGGCGTGCTTGTCGGTGACGTTGGCGTAGGCCAGGCCGTTGGCGTCGGTCACATAGGTGCCCAGCGGCGACGGGCTGAGAACCGCGTTTCCGGTGGCCGTGAACGCCACGGGGATGTCCGGGATCGGGTTGCAGTTCGCGTCCGTGATGTAGGCGTAGGCCGTGGCCGTGTTGCCGGCTTCCAGTGTGGACGGGTCGACCGTCACATTGGTGCCCATCGGGGTGACGGTCTTGCCGGCGACCTCGATCGGCGGGCAGGGGCACGGGTAGGGGCACGGCTTGCCGGGGATGAACTTGACGACGTCGGTCGGCGGTGTGTCTTTGGACGGCCACAGGTTGCCGCTGCCGTAGTTGCCCTTCGCACCGTTGCTGGTGGCGTTGGACGCGTCGTAGCTGCCGGTGATGGTCACCGTCTCGGCGACCGTGTCGCTGATCGTCGTGGTGGCGAAGCCGGCGACGGTGGCCAGCGGCATACTGCTGCCGAAGGTGGCACTCGGGGCGGCCGTGGCCGGTGCCGTCGCATTGGCCTTCATGGTGACGGTGGCGCCGGTGATCGGGTTGCAGTTGGCGTCAGCGATGAACGTCGTCAGGGTGGACGACGACGGCGCCGTGGCGGTCGTGACGACCACCGGGTCTGGGCCGAGATGATCCGGATCATCCGGGGTCGGGTAGGCGTAAACCTGGCCGACGACCCATGTCTGGCCGTTCACGACGCACTGGGTGCCTGGGATGATCTGGCCGGCCACGAACGGGATAGCAGCCTGGGTGGCGCTCGCCTTCGTGTTGTCAGCGGCGCCAACCCACACGCCGTTGTCGGAAACCGAAACGGTGTTGGTGCCGTCGGGGACCGTCGAGGTCACCTTGAACGTGTAGGTTCCGTCACCGTTGTTCACGATTGGCGTGGTGAGTTGCGGTTGGCTGGCGCCCGTCTTGGCGTCCTTGTCCTGGTTCAGCACCGTTGGGGTCATCTCGGTGGCGTCCAGGTTGTTCAACAGGTTGGGCGGCGTCTGGTCGTCCTTCGCGGTGATGACGCACGTCCAGTAGTCGGTGCCGGTCGAATTGCCGTTGGCCACCGGGGTCCCCGGGTTGTCGGTGGACGAGGATGTCGCCGTGCAAACCAGGGTCGAGTTCTTACCGGAAATCGTGCCGGGCTGGAACACCACCGGGGTGGGCGAACCGTTGATGGCCGTCGCCGTGCTGGCGTCACCCACCGGAATGGTGGCGCTGACCTGGGCGGTCTCGGCGGACGGATCGGTCAGGCCGACGGTCGCTATGCCGTTGCCGTTGGTCAACACCGTGGCCGGGCCGCTCAGCGCGGCGTTGCCGGACGGGCTGGTGACGCCGAACGTGACGGCAGCGCCGGTGATGACATTGCAGTACTTGTCGGTGATCAGCGCGGTGGCCGTCGATGGGCCGGGCACCGTCACCGGCGAGATCGCCTGCAGGTTGGTG
>Ga0123357_10012613_pt1 | contig 10907 bp, 6 predicted proteins | sample TergutEmb28metaG_FD_89873 | JGI IMG/M metagenome (GOLD analysis project Ga0123357, IMG submission 89873) | Embiratermes neotenicus P4 segment gut microbial communities from Petit-Saut dam, French Guiana - Emb289 P4 | ecosystem: Host-associated > Arthropoda: Insects > Digestive system > Gut ... | reverse complement strand
TGTTCCTAATACTATAATCAAACGTGATCTACAAATACCAACGGTCAAACAAGAAGCACGTACACTCAGTGCTAACTACCGAAAACGATTAGACAACCACCCCAATAACCTAGCAAATACATTACTTAAAGAGCAACTCGGAACTCGCTGACTCAAGAGACTGTATCCTACTGACCTCGTCACAAATGGCTAACTAACACAGCAACATCCACCAGAAACAACACCAATCCATGCGACTGAGAATAGAAGGGAGAGCTTCACTGGAAGTACCTTCTACATGCCTCTAACACTATCGAAACAACGGTTACTAGATGTCTCCGGACATATTGTAACAAACAAGGAATTCAAATAAAAAAAATGATTTAATTGGCCTCCCTATCACATTTTTCTTCCATGGATCCCTTAGAACCAATCACATCCCCTTGCTCTCATACTTCATGTATTGATAAAAATGTGATATGAAAAGAATATAAATTTATTATGCGAAATGACCTCTTTCTTTCGTGCATGGAACTCTCGACATTAGAATACGTACACAATATTCGAATCCCATCAGAGACGTGTATAAATTTTACCATATTACGCTGGAAATTTTGTCTGTCTGTATAAATGTTAAAATAAAAGTTCTTTCTAGCTAAAATATCGTTCAGTTAAAACACAACAATATATTCAATAATGTAAAGTTGCTACATTTCGTTTACAATTACCCATCATCAGGCAGACTTTTCAGTACATGGACATGATATGTTCAGTGCCACAGTGTGGGATCCAATATTGTTAACATTTTTTGTGTTGAATTTCAGACTTTATGATGATAAACTACTCAGTATGTTGGTATCTTGAATAATTAGTTTATCATCATAAATACTGAAATTCTAAATAGCAAATGTAAAGAATATTGGCACCCATAGAGTGGCACTGAACATGTCATGTCCATGTACTGAAATGTCTGCCTGATGATGGTTACTTTTAACCGAAACATGCAGAAACTTTACATTATTGACGATATTGTTGTGTTTTGACTGAACGATATTTTAGTTAGTACTACAACACAATGGGATGACTCCTACCAAAAAAGGGTTTCCACTTAGTCGGCATAATTTTATTGGTAAACAAATTGTTTTTTGTAATAACTGGCTATGTGTTACGTCCTGTTACTAACGCAATCAGCAGGTTAAACAATTACAAAGGCTTAAAAGAATTCATTAACTTTATGTCACATATACAGTATACGTGATAAAGGGTTTCCTTTTTACTCGTCTGTTTTTATAATCGACACAAGCAGTTAGTTCCTGTAAACAACAAGAATTTTCTTTACCAATAAGTTGTGTCGGCTTGGACACCTGGAGTTTTGGTATATTTGAAATACACGAACTTTAGGAGGGGTCATTAGCTCCAATCATCAGACACATAGGTTCTCATTACACTGAGATATTAATTTATTGCTTCAGGATTGGTGGAAAATGTTGGTTACACGTACCGTTTATAATATGAGGCAAATTTTTAAAGCTTCCTCTCTAAAGTGACGAAATGCCTAATTAAATCCTAAGTGTGGAGAACTGCTTGAAACGTTCAACAGACAAATTGGCGAAGAGGTACCATATTTAACGGAATCTGAATGCCATTTTTAAAATATTCATCCCTTTAACTCGAACTAGATTTATGGAGCCTGAAACTTCAAAATCTCTTTCCGTAAGACACATTTTTACGGCTTGAACACCAGCATGTACAAGGTGGTTCAGATATGACTGGGACTGACTGCGGCTTGTTTACACACAAATCAGTCCCGGTCATATTTGAAACACTTTGTACTACCTGCTGCATCGTTAAGAAATTCAGAATTTTACCCACCGAGTGGCTTTATGTGTTTGTCATATTTCCCACACAACAAACAGTTATTATTTCCGTGTACATCACTGACTGACTGGCTTTTGTAATGGACATAGCGTGTGTTCTGTCTAACACACAGACTGAAAGTTTACGTAACATTAAAACCTGAAAGTCCAAACATTTTATGAAAAAGGTCCACACTCATTTGTGTGGGCTGGTTCGTGTATTGAAAATGGAAAAATAACAGTAAGCGGTATATCCCTACAATACGAACCAAAAGGATGCACTATTTACTTTCAATTTATTTCAACAATTAACCTCTACATGTTTGGAGCAGACTTACTGCTTAGTTGGGGTGGTATCCGTGTAGCAGGCTGAAGCCTGCTACACGGATACCACCCCAACCCAGCCACACCGAAACTCCAAGACACATCGAAACAAGAACACACGACCAATGTGGTGATACAATAGAAAAGTCGCAGGCTCCTGATGATGGATGTATTAATGTCCGAAACATGTTTAGCATAGAAGAAGTGAAATAAAACTTAATAAATAGTGACATCAAGTTGGTCTCTTATTCCTCAACTATCACTATGTTGCACGGTCCAATATACATAAGTATTACACTATTTTAGGGTAAGAAACAAAGTTGCAGGTCCATATAATACAAAAAGTAGCTTTTACATTAATTTAATGCCTTTGATTTTCAAGGAATGTATCACGAAGAAAAGTATTTTGAACTCAAGGGTAGTTAAGCATTTCTCTCATATGGCAATATGTTCTTAATTCTTATCTCTAAAATAATTGTAGTTTAGGACTATCTTTCGAAAGTGTGCGAATTTCGGCTGAGGTTTTTACGCGCAAAACACGTCCTATAAAATGTGAAATCGGTTTTCTTTTGATAAATTGTGCATTTAATGAAGTTATTATGTCTTTGTACGAAGGTCTAAAGGACATTAGACGACAGAAGAAAATAGATCCGCATGTAATGTCAGGTTTCTGTTCAATTTATGACGCATCGCAATATTATCTGGACTGTCAAATGTACACCATCAAATATATCCTCTTATGAAATGACTTGTGAGACCAACTAGTTACAATAATTATGATTTATTAATAATCATTTAGCTCAACATGTTTCGGGCATCATTATTCCCATCTTGAGGAGCGCTAGCCCGTATATTACTGCATATGGTTTTCAGCACTACAAAAGATAAGTCAGAATAAGGTTTTTGCATTGTGACAGGTTGTTTGTTGTATTAGGTGATGGCTGGTAACTTGTATTAAATGCGCTGTAGGTTGTGTTTTGTTTGAGGTCAGGCGCTCCTGAAGATGGGCATAACGATGTCCGAAACATGCTGAGATAATTGATTATTAATAAATCATAATTGTTGCATCCAGTTGGTCTCACGCGTCATTTCATATTAAGGATGCACGGTCACAGGAACATCAAATTTATGTCCTCTTAGTTGAATATATAGCGACATGGACAACAGATCTTCCCAGCTTTTCTTGCAATGTAGAGAAATGACTGTCCTTCAAGCACTAGCGGTATGACCTTTAATAATTCCAGTTCACTTTCCATGAATTTATTGTAGGTACAGTGTGTTCAAAAAGATAAGTCATATAAAGTTATACTTTATAGGTCAAAAATTTCAGCAGACTTTTCCCAAGCACTGATTCTCAAATAATTTAAAGTACTGTGCTAAAAATAGAAATGTAAACTTGGCATAAACACGGATAATTTAGGTTCTCACGAGTATTTGTGCCAAGATTATGGACTTCTTGGACTTCAAGCAGTAGTAGATATATACCACACTTCGGAAGACTCTTTTGTCTCCATATTCATGGTAGACTGAGAATTTAGATATATGTCCTTCTGTAACATAGTGCCCCTCATATCATATCCTTTTAGGCCCGTAATCTTGCTATGTATGTACGTTTGTATGTTTGCATGTATGTATGTAGGTAGATTATATAGGTATGTATATAAAAGGATGCATTTTAGAAATAAGAATCCATCTCGTTTTTAAAATAATTGGGAGTAATATTTTAAAGTTGTTTTTTTAACGTACGTGTAAAATACGCCGTAAATATATTTTCGCACAGCACATAAGAGAGACCGTAATAATTAGAGAAAAATCACTGATGTTCTTGCATCGTTTTTTAATTTATATGTTTAACATAAAAGTATGTCGCATTTTTGTCAAAACATACGTTGTTAGGAACACTCCAGTGTTCACATTTTCATGTTGTTTGCTTAAAGTACGACGTTAAAAATTCAGTTTAGTATGGAAGATTTTATTTACATTTCAGAGTTGTTGTTCTTTTATACAGTTTTGTTTATATTTTCGCAATGTTATTATTCAATAAGGACTAGTATTTGCGCTCCAAATGCAACTGCCTAAATATTTTAGAAGTAGTCCTTTATTATAAATAATAAAATAAATTAAAATTGAATGGAAATATCAACTATTGGTTTGTTAATTTATTGTGAAAATAAATACTGGAAAAACACACAAGTACTGCTGTATTCTAAAAAGGATGCTTGTGTTAAAAGTCCATGTAGAAAAAACTAAATGCATATTCAAATACCCTCACCACAATGCATGACGGACAGACAACAAAGAATTACAAGACACTTGACAAGTTGGCCAAGCTGAAAGTTTTGTTACAGATTAAAAAATAAAACCAAATGCTCTCACTCAAAAATAAAGGTACAAGTAAAAACGATCTTCTCTTTGTAGATGTCATGAAGGCATAGGGTAGATTGGAGGTATTGTTCCACTTACTCTTAACCTCGGCAACAGATGCAGGTGAACAGCCAGGTATACACAAAAGCCAATTTGTTCTTACAGAAAACTCCCCAGTAGCCATTTTAACGCGAGGCTGATGTTTTCAAGAGCCGGTCAAGATGATTGGCGTGGCGTGAAATATCTAACCCGTAACGTAAAATGAAACACGATTTTTCGATTGGCTAGCCCGTATACCTATCACTATATAGAATACGCTATTCAGGTTTTGTCGAATAAAATTACAAGCATATTAAATATGGAGAATGTTTGTTACCATTAGGTTCGGAGTATTTAACTTTCCGGCTGCCACATGAAAAACATAACGATTGAGATAGAAAGAATTGTAATTTTTCTATTGTTTTACATAAATTGCAACGTTGTCACTTACATTAAGGAAAGAACATATACTGTGTGTATTTGAGAATACGGCACTGGAGAATATTTGGACCTTTAAGTGAGAGAGTGACACGAGGCTGGACAATATTACATGATGATGAGGTCATGACTTATATTACTCGCCAAATATTATAACGGAACCCAAGAAAGAAGAGATGGGCGAGATATTGCGTAAGAATGGAACAGAAGATAAATGCGTACCAGGGTTTACGGGAACACCTTAAGAAGGAGACCACTTGAAAGAACGAAGTCGACCGTGCCAAAGGTCAGGCGGTTAGTCGACGACCTCTCATTGCGAAGAACGGGATTAAATCCCGGACCAGTCAACGTGGGAAATATGGTGGACAAACTGGCAGTGGGACAGGGTTTTCTATCAAAATTTCTCTTTCTCTCGTATCACTATGTAAATGCTACATTCTCTTTCATTAATGACACAGACGCTACGTTAGTACTTAACCTCAGGAACTGACAGTGTCGCCACATAATAAACTAAAATAAATAGGCTGTCTAGGGTTATGAGGAAGCACAGCTTTACTATTGGTTTCAAAAACAGGATGAGAGGAAGTGGAGTGGATTCATTTGGCTCAGGAAAGGAGCAGTACTGGGGCTCTAGTTTACACGGTAGTAAAATTTCGGTTCCCATAAAATGATGGGAATGAGGGTGTGTCTCAACAAACATAGAAATAATCTCATACGTGGGACGACAGAAGAAATCAATACTAGCCATATTTGTGTATGATGAAGTTACCGTATAATTTGTGACTCTTGGGTGTCTTACGAACTGAATGAAATACCACTTGTAGACAAAAATGATAGTGTGATCATCAGGATAAGCTAGTGTAGTAACACAATCTCCCCCTTTGGATTGTGATCATTACTGTGGTGAGGTACACTGTGGTTAGATTTAACATGGCTTACTATTTTATGATGGTTAAGAATAATTTCCTTGCATCCTCATTATATTTGTCTGGCCAATCTGGATAACTGGAAATGTTACCCTTATCACAGGCCTATTTCTCTTATTATTCTGACCTTTAGTGAGGAGCTTTTTATATTGGATTCTTCTACGTCTGCAATGGGACATGATTTTCGTTTTCTTGTGGTGTCTATACAACTCTTACTGGCAGTGTCTCTTTTTTCATCCTCATTTATGATATATGTCGCAATACTCTGTGCCTGTGTATTTATATAACTGTTTTAGTTGTGCAGTGATTTAGTCTAGCATTTTATTTGTCGTTCGACTGGATGGAAACCTTTTTATTTAATGATAGAAACAGATCCATATCCCGAAAGAAGGTGTTTGAAAAAAACTAAAGGGGATGTAAATTGCCCAAAATGATAGCTGTATTTAAATTTTTTGGTTTCGCAACCATCTATTAGTTTCTCAAAAGAAACCGCGCTTTCTGAAGTTAATGTACTCCAAATGTGTTCAAATACACATGTGGGGAAAAAAACTGCATTTTATACCTTAGGAGAAAAAGTAGTATTTTAAGCGATGTGATATAAAGAATTTAGATATTTCATTTGAAAGCGGGACGTCAAACATTAAGGGAAATTAAAAGAGGTGTGGGGGGAGAAAGCTGTGCTTCTTATTTACGTATGCAGGATGTTTATTTGCCCGAAAAATAAGAGGAGAATAAACTTTTTTAGTAGAAATTTGTGGACATGAATGAGGAAACAGCGTACCCGAGAATAATAAATTGCAACAAATTATAAGTAGGAATCTCAGCAAAATACTTATAAAGCGAGGTAAATGGCAAAATATCTGGCTCAGGGTAAGGACAGGTGACAGGCACATGTAAACGCAGTAATGAACCTTCGGGTTCCATAAAGTGAGGGGAATTTCTTGACTCGCTGAGAACCGGTTAGTTTCTCAAGAAGGACTTTGCCCCATGCAGTAAGTACGTAACTGGAAAAATAACGTGCAGGAATTTTCATATTACAAACGTAATTATAAAACGGAAAGGATCTCCTAATGTGACCTGGTGTTAATAGGTGAGCAGTTCCACGAACTTCGCGCTAATTGTAAGATCCTGACTGCACCAATACTACTACTACTACTACTACTACTACTACTACTACTACTACTACTACTACTACTACTACACCTACTACTATTACTAATAATAATAATAATAAGCATCATCATCAACGACAGTGTTAGCTAGCAATTTTTAATATATATCACATCCAGTCTATCTTTTCACTTTTATGTAACTTAAGCAGACATGAATTCAAGAAACTTCATTAATTACTTTCTCATCTTCCCCCTTTAATTCGATTCTATACTATGTTCTGTTTTATGCACAATTCATAAGACTCGTGTTTTACCTGAAACTTCATGTCAACTTTTTTACATGCACGGAAATAATATGCAATATCAAACACTAAACCTTCTCCAGATATAAGAATAATTAACATCCGAGATTACTACGAAACCTGTAATCGTATTAGTTTGACTCAGTGAAAAAAGTAGAGTTGTAATATATTCAAAACTCTCCTTCATACATTTTACGTCTCTAAACCTCTTCGTTTGGTGGTTGTGAAGATCACGGAAATATTGGGATCGAGCATCATCAGATGGACGTTGAATGTGGTAATATTTTCTTGAAGTGTGGAGTTCAATGGCACACACATTTGGTCAAAACTTCCCTGTTTTGATAAATGTAGGCGCATCGCCTTCAAATAATTAGAGAAGCAAAAATGGGTTTATTAAAATTCTCTCCATTTCCAGGTTATACGCAAATGAATGCAAGGAAAACAGTGTAGAAGTCATGTGAAATAACTGCCAACATCAGAGTGCTGGATTACATTTCTCTTACATGTAACTGTGCTACCAACCTAGCATTATCTTCAAATCCAAATATTAACCTGTAATAACGACTTCAATTTCCTCTACTTCACATTAAACAACATATGAAGTATTCAATGTCACTGATGAGTAAAAGGGTCAATAAGGTCACCAATACCAAAGATTTCAGTGCCTATGTGGGTAGCAAAACTTCAGTGTTTACTGGATCCAATAGAGCTGCTCAGTATTGATGGCATCTTACTCACAGCAAAGGATTTTAATGACTGCTTCCATGAGTAGTACTTAACTGGACGACAAGAACGAGCGAATGGGAGTCCATTGGGACTCTCTCTTTTTACAGTAATTCAGATCCATGTGTATGGTCAATAGAACACTATAGAAAATCACATCAAGCAGCGGGTTTCACATTTCACATTCAGGAAGACATGCGAATACAGAATCCCCTGAAGTCACGTAAAATTCTGAAAATCTTTCCTCGACGACATATTGTCAAGTACCAATTTAAATACACGCAAGCATGACTGCGTTGTTTAAAGCTCGTTATTTTATATCCCATAAACGAAAATTTCAACAACATGGAGAAACGAGCTATCATCAAGATTTTTTCCTGCAAGACAAGGCGCTTAAGCAAATTAACACCATGCTGACACAACCATTAGGGGAACATGTACCATCGTAAGCCACCGTCAAAAACTGGGTTGGCCAGTTTAAACGTGATGATTTTTCCACCTGTGTTGCGCCTCGTCTTGGACGACTCAAAACAGTGACTAGTCCGGGGATCATTGACCATATTCACTAGCTAATCTTGGAAGACCGAAGGATTTCGGCTAAATCAATAGCAGAGCAACTGGGTATCGCACGTGAGCGGGTTGGGTCCATCATTCATGAATATTCGTACAAGTGGAAGCTCTCCGTAAGGTGAGTCCCGAAATGCCTGAACGCGGATCAAAAATGTCAACGGCACCAGTCGTCTGAGCAAAGTTCGGAATTTTTTCTGCGCGATCCAAACGATTTCTTTTCGCGATTGTTGACCATGGACGAAACCAGATTATATCACTTTGACCCGGAGACAAAGCAACAATCAGTGGAGTGGCGGCATAGCGGCTCACCCCGCACCAAAAATTCCGAGTGGAAAAATCTGCTGGAAAATTTCTCGCCTCGCGTTTTTGCAGATCAAGACGGCATCCTCCTCATTGATTATATTCCAAAGGGCCAAACTAACAACGCGAAGTAATACTTATCTCTACTGGTGCATTTGAAGGACATTTTGAAGGAAAACTTCCAACGGAAGTTAACCAAGGAAGTCTTGCTCTTGCACGGCATTGCTCGGCTCACCGAGCACTTGCAACCCAGAACAAACTGGCCTACCTGGGCTTCCATTGCCTCAATCACCCACCCTATTCTCCGGATCTGGCCCCATCGAGCCACAACCTGTTCGCTGGACTGAAAAAATTGAAAGGTCGTCATTTTTGTCCGACGCGGAGGTCATTGTTGCCGCGAAGACCTGGTTGAACGGACAACCTTCCGATTTTTTTTTGAGTGGCTTGCAAAATTTCGAGTAACGGTCTAAGAAGTTCATTGAGCTTCGTAGGGAGTATGTTGAATAAATGCCGAATTTTGTCGCTGTAGCTTGTTTACTCCCTGGTCGGGCTAAAGACTTATCAGCACCTCCCCGTATTACCACGAACCTTAAGTTAAAGCACCTGCGGGTGCGGACTGAATTCATTTGGCTTAGGGCCCAGTGCAGGAATCTTGTGCACACAGTAATAAAAATCCAGCTCTTATAATAATTCCTTTAGGTTTTACTGTTTATGCGACTATTAGGCTCTCAAGATGTCAGCTACATGACGTTGCAAGACACGTTTTAGATAAACTCAAGCGTAAGGCCTACAAAACATAAGGATAACCTTAGGCAAACTCTAGCAACTCCATCAGATTTCGCAACAAGAAGGCAGATTATTTCCCATTCAGCAGTCGAGAAAAGTCTGTTTTACCGATTCAAGATTTAAATAAAATGTTACCGTACGAAGTGAAAGACATAGTTCCAGTTTATGCCAGGGAATAATATTTCCCATTAGACAATTCTAACTAGCATTCGCATATTTACATGATGACTCACCTCTTTAACTCAAACGAAAATATTTGACTCAAGAGTTTTGTTTTCCGAAATTCCTAGAAAATTTATGTTGCTATTTCGAATTTTAACGCTTTTCCTTTGTAATTATATAATACTAGAATATTTCAAGTGTTACATGCAAACACGAAACGTTTTAAGCACCAACGTCCGTAATGCTGTTGGATTGTTAAAGAGAAATTGTAAAGACAAAACCGGAAGCTTAAACTAGCAAGACACTAACAGTTTTGCAAATAATAAAACACACATGCCTGAGTTGCTTCTTAAAATACATAAATGAAAGAAAAAGGAAAAGAATAGCTTCAACAAATGTAGAGAGAAGCCAGTAATATTACGCATTTTAACCGTATGTCTCAGAGAACATGTGAAGGATATTTACTGCAAAAAAAAAGAAAGAAAAAAAAAAGAAAGAAAAAAAAAAGAAGGAAGACAGGTAACAGACTGATGGAGATCGGATGGACAATATAGACAGGCAACATAAGACAGACAGCAAGACACATATGTAGAGAGATATCAGGCTGTCAAAGGGCAGAAAATAAAAAACACAGATGGATGGATGGGGGAATGGTTGGGTAGATTGATAGACAGGAAAATACATCCATACGTAGGCGTAACTTTGGGGGGCAGGGGGACAAATGACCTCGACATTTTTTCTACCTAAGAATATTTTTTTGCATACTGTGCTGAAGAGGGGCAAATAAAAATAATTGGCGTTAGAGTGAAGGGAAAGGGGTTTATGTATATTGACGACTGGTTTAAACCAATCTTCCCCCTCTTTCTAACTCGACTACTTTGTAAAGTTCCTAATACGCATGGTAGATTTTGCCCCCTCCCCCTGCGTTTTAATGACCAAGTTACGCTTATGCATGCACACATATTTACATACATACATACATAAACACATACATACATACAAAGGCTACATACATACATACATACA
>Ga0123357_10012609_pt1 | contig 10908 bp, 5 predicted proteins | sample TergutEmb28metaG_FD_89873 | JGI IMG/M metagenome (GOLD analysis project Ga0123357, IMG submission 89873) | Embiratermes neotenicus P4 segment gut microbial communities from Petit-Saut dam, French Guiana - Emb289 P4 | ecosystem: Host-associated > Arthropoda: Insects > Digestive system > Gut ... | reverse complement strand
GAAAAGAAAAAGAAAGGGGGAAAAAGAAGAAAAAAAAAAAAAAAAAAAAAAAAAAAAAAAAAAAAAAAAAAGAAAACAGGGATATTGTTTTTTTTTTTTTTTTTTTTGTCACACAGAACTTTTCGGAAACTGGAAGTATCGGTCATGAGGTGTAAAGGTTTCTGATAATCTGAAGTGTTTAAAACGATCTAGTTTCAACCGACTGATCGAGTCTAGTCGTGTTTACTGTAACACAACTTCGCCAGAAGAATTTAAGACTTGGATAATTCCGGCTTAGAATATGGTACAGTGGTGACTGTTGTGAATATTTACACAGGCCTCTTTCCATAAAATGCAGGAAATTCAAGTCCTATTAAATTAGTTACCCGTTTCTGAAGAAACACTCGGCTGCATACAGTTAGTTATAGTTTTTGCTCTCACTTAAGTGCTATAATTATGTAGGTAGACCAATAAATCACACGTGAATCTGAATGACTCGTATTGCAGGGTTACGTGAGAACACTTAAGACAACTGACGACAACTGCATGCTGAAATACGTTTGTGAGGCGAACAGAGAATGTTCGGCAGACACGAATGGCGCCATCTACTGTCAGCTCGGAACGTAAGTAACTCGATGAATCACGATTACTTTTATCTTGATTTCACAAGAAACGAAGGAAAATCTGAGCCAATAAAGCACATATTCAACCACAAAAGAACCTGATATAATTATTGTTGGATATGAGATTTCTGAACCATGTAGTCACGTGACAGAATAGGTGTAAATTCACCAACGTTACCAGTCGTTGCACAGAAAAACATAAATCCAGTTATTTAATAATTGTCCCCAGCTATGCAGCCAGCTTCATCCTAGAGAGGTCGAGCGCATCGCCTTTTGACGCGTTCTACGAAGCAGGACGTCGGGGTCGTAGCGGAGAAGACTGTCGACAAGTGTACTTATCCTGCAACGAGGTCTAAAATTCTCTCACGACACCACATCATCATCATAATCATCGACACTATCATTACTGCAGTCATCATGAAGTCATTGACGTGAAAACGATAGGTAACGATAATGAAACACTGTCTAATGAGATTTAGCTCTCGAAATGATTGTTAAATGATACGGAAAAGGCAGATAAATTGGCAAAATATTTTGCAGTATGCACATCTAAAATGGAAGGTCGAAAGAATGTTGTGCAGCATTATGGTTCAGGTAATTTGTTTTCAATGGTTGTCAGGATATAGCTGAGTTCGTAATGATTGAGTCACTCTAAGCGACAACTCGAATACATAGAATACCTGAACAGTACCACAAAACTTGAAAGTGAAGAAAGCGATGCAAAAAATAACAGCAATGGAAATATTGCTAGTGAAAACCCGGTTCTGAAATCAGTCGAGCTTAATAAGTTACAGAAAACACATAAAAATTCTTCTTTCAAACCGATTACGGAATTCTTCCCTTCTCACAACACACAAGCACGTGACAAACCGTTAATGTTTTCTGATATTAAACAAGACAGACTAATCACACACACACACACACATCACGCTATTTATTGATAACTTAATAATTTATTAGGTTCTAGATACCGTAATTGCTCTTAACAGAACTCTGTCTCTTCATACGTGGTTGTTCACATTTCATTATTAGACGCTTATTCCACTGTTGCTATTAATGCATTGTTATGTTATAATGTATTAAATATCAGGTAGATGGCGAGTAAAAATCACGACCATGTCATATATCGATTTATTTGTATAATAAAATTGTCGTCGGGGAGGTTATAGCTACGGGATAGAAGGATTTCATAAAAGGAATGGTTACAAGTATTTCAAAAGTTTTACTGTATTCGAAAAGTACAAAAGTTCCAAAATTGTGCGTTTGACCAAGAGTGCTCCCCTCAATAATGTTTCCAGCTCAGGTATCCACAAGATGGCTGGCTTGTGGAAATAGTGGGTCAGCTCATATTTTCCGTGTCTGCTTTTTTATACAAATAAAATTAATATTCATTTAACATACAAAAATGCTATATAACGCTTTGTGTGTGCAATGGACTCTCCTTAGAAAAAACATCAAGGGATCTATTCGTTTTTCGGACGGAAATGTACTCCTGTTCACACAGTAATGGGGTTACTTTACAACGTTACAAAGAGATAATAAGAATGCGGAAATGCCAATATTGCGGAATTAAAAGCGTTTTCTTTAATGTTGACAACCAGCTGGCTCACTGTTAGGTTTAAGGACATTTTTAGTTTACAAATAAAGGAGAGTTAGGCAAGTATTAAGAAGTGTATTATAATAGTGGGCATATACTAGACTGATATGTTAATTTTTAATGTGTAATACCGTGAGAGTGAGATGTATGGATGTTTTTACAGAATCAGTGAAGGGGGAATAGAAATATATATTATATACAAGGAACTGTGTAGGTTTGAATGCACGATAAAGTATGCACCTGAAGTGTGTGAATGTTTGGAAACTTATCAATGAAGTAAATTGTGATGTGTCTGTAAAATTGCACAATTTCTATTAATAAACATTTTCCACTTAATTTGCCTATATTTGTATCTCATCGTTGCACCGTGCATTTCGTAAAATCACTTCAACTATTAACCAACAACTGCACCTATATAACTTTCAGTTAAAACACTTAAATCCACTCCGACATGTTTCGATCTTCTCAGATCATCATCAGGGAGTTTCGTCGTTCCTTGCTAAAGTTATTACATATTCACGATTTAGTTCGTTTTTGTAAACAAGGTGTGGCAGCATATCATGTCGCGTAGGAATCTGTTGAGAGTGTAGTTGGCTAGCCATGTCGGAGTGGTTTTAAGTGTTTTAACTGAAAGTTATATAGGTGCAGTTGTTGGTTAATAGTTGAAGTGCCTATATTTGTGTTCGGACATAACCTAATTTTCCCAAACAAAATCTTACGACTTTTCAATTTTGAAATCGTTGGACCAATTGACAACACTTTTTGAGAGGGAAAACAAATGAAATATGTTTAAGTTGTAACGTATCTCATTGTCCCATCTAACAAAAACCCAACTGAAAAAAATCTCAAGTTAAAAACTTGCACAACAATAGTGCAAAATTGAGCAGTTTATAGTTACACTCAGAACAATACACTCGTATATAACTTACAAAATTATACTTCTTCATACGACACAAACGGACTGCATTGCAAAAAGAGAGCAGGCCTCTGTTTTGAAACAAGGATGCAAGGATCCAATTCATTCATTCATTCATTAGTATTCAGCCTTGAAGGCCGGGCTTGGCAGGAACCAGAGCCCAGTCATGTGACCGGTATGGCTCTGGCACACTGCATCCTGGAAAAGTTCTTGGGGGTAGTTTGTCATTGCTTTCCCCCGCCTTTAGACGTTCCCACTTTAGCCGCCAGGTGCCTCCGTCTGCAACGACGCGAGAGATCCTAGCAGCGAAAGATGGAACTGTGGGCGAGAAAGATGTCCGGTAGTAATTTTGCCTAATTCCGACTTCCACGTAAATTTAGGGATCTTTTACACGCCGCAAATCTACGACATGGAACCGACGGCTTTACTTCCTCTCCGAAGGAAGGCGTGCTGAGGATTTTTTCGCCCTAAAAATCCGACGGCTTAGGCCGGGTTTGAACCCGCAAACTTGGGTACTAAAGGCCAGCACGCTACCCCTAGACCACCGAAACCAATATGGAAATTTAATGGATCCACCCATTTTTAAAAGATTCTAACAACTTGGAGAATACGTTTTTACGTCTATTTAACATGCAGTGTTTTCTTGGATATAACCTTAATATTATCCTTGTCCTTAAATCAGCGCAACGTCATGAAAGCATATGGAGGGGAGGGTGTGTGTGGATGTAAAGCTCTATGCGTTCTTAACCTCGGCACTAGATGGGAGTGGTCAGTTTCACGCGCCGGCCGCTTTCCCTCAGACACAGAGACCTCAGAACCCACTGAATAGGAGGTTGAGTTGTCTCCACAGCAGGTATGGTCGCCTTGGCGAAAGGAAGAATGTTTCCCATCAAGGGAATCGAAACTGGATTCGTAAGACTTGCTACTTTAGAAGTGATACACAAATATATACAACGGACAGCGAGGCCAATGTCTTCAGATTCTACGCATACGATAGAGACAGTAACTAATTTAGGCAACACCATCCGTCGTGCTACTTAAACAGTAGCGATTTATATCCAGACAAACACATCAAGCTTCGGTTGTTGCATTTGTCTGGATTTAAATCGCTACAGACAGTAACTGATAAATTGCAGAGTGCAGAGTCAGTTATCAGAACTGAACATTAGCTGCTGTACACTCTCAATATCACATGGAAAATAATATTCAATCCCGTTCACAGTACCCACCGTTTCGGCCTGTCATGAAGCAAATGATTCCATTCTTTACCCTCATACCCCTCTCACTTAAGATCCATTTTAACATTAAACCCCATCCTCACCTCCCACTTACTCCTAGGTGTCCGAATTGATCTTGTTCTTTCAGGTTGTCCTAAAAACAAAATATGTATATATTTTCTGACATGCATAGTCTACTTCTCCGACCTCGTCCTCTCGTTATCCTGAGCCAGTCCTTTCCACACGTCATGCCTACCTTCCTACAGGTGACCACACACACACACACACACACACACACAAACACTCAAGTTCTAACTCACGCTTGACAACGCACACATATCTGAGTACAACAACTGTATAACAAACACAACTAATATTTTGTCCACACAATACATTTACGAGAACTTCTCTGTTTACTTCGGTTCAGTTCACGTGTGTAGGTGAGGTACAGAAACTCGCAAGAGTTACTGGTGAATAGAAAAAAACTTAAGAATAAAACGAATAGTGAGTGATTTAAATAGTGACTGGATAGTAAAGGAAGCCCGTCTTATCCCACATTTTGTCCAGAAGAATGGCTCAAGTACCTTACGTGAATGAAGCAACTTATTTGAATGTATTAACTTTGGACAGCGTGAGAGCTAAAGGAAATCGCAGTCAGTACCCGAAAAAGTTCATATGTGTGTGTACTGCCCTTATGATTCATCTCAAAAACATCCCATCTCCTTCTCGTTGTTCCGAGTGAACCTTTTCCTATCATATTCTGCATGCATGCCTCGTTTCCCCACACCATCCCCACGCCCACCATATCGCAGATTTTTATTTACTGTTCTAACACTACTAGCATATCACTGTTCTAACACTACTAGCGTATTTAGACTGTACCGTTCTAACACAACTAACACATTCAGACTTTACTGTTCTAACACTACTAGCACATTTAAACTTTACACTCTTAACACTACTAGCATATTTAGACTTTACTGTTCTAACACTACTAGCATATTTAGACACTACTGTTCTAACACTACTAGCATATATAGACTTTACCGTTTTAACACTACTAGCATACTTAGACTTTACTGATCTGACACTACTAGCACATTCAGACTTTACCGTTCTAACACTGCTAGCATATTTAAACTTTACTGTTCTAACACTACTAGCACATTCAGACTTTATTGTTGTAACACTACTAGTATATTTAAACTTAACTGTCTTAACACTACTAGCATATTTAGACGTTACTGTCCTAACACTACTAAGGACCTGTATACATCATGAAACTCATCGTCGTTGGCCCATAATGTTAATTTGTCATTTAAGTAATCTCTTTTTATGACAAATACGAGTATTTTTCTAGCCATTCTGAGTTCAGGCACCTGTAATAATGTACTTCCGCAAAAGTAAATGACCGTGTTTTACACCCGCAGCAAATAGGAAAATAATTGTGCGTACTATTCTGCAATGAAGGTGTCATACAGAACAGGGCTGATATTTTCATTGCCATGCCTTTATAAACGGCAGTTTTCCGGTAACCAGGAAGAACGGACACGGTTCTTAGGCAGTGCAATGTTCAGGTCCACGTACTTCAGTGAGGTGTCTTGCAGGTAAGGACTTATCACTACTTCAGTTAACGTGGAAGCGTGGAGAGCTCAATGCCCCGGTGAATCCTGCATGGCACTGAACTGCCCAAATGTAAGTACCTTAGAGATTTATTGTTAAATTGACACTGCAGAATTTTTAGAACAGAGCGTTGCATGTATATTTACAGTTACTAATGAACAGCCGCCAAACACGCTTAATTATTGTTAAAACAAATCACAGCTATAGGTTTCGCCTAATAGCAAGTCATCTTCAGACTTTACATAGACCATGCGTCAAAACTGTCAAAACGGAGACCTCAGTTGTACGTCGTATTTTGTATGCTCATATGTCATGTTATCATTAGTTTTAAAACGAACTTATTTAGAGAATACTCAATTACGATGGCTGATCAAGCATCATGAATATTAAATTCAAGTGTACAAGTAACGGTATTTCTATATTAAATTAAAACATATAAAATTATTAGGCACGTTTCCTTAGAAAATTTATTAGTAACTACGCATATACAACGCAAGCGAATGAACTACACTACGTTAATGTGTATTTTAGGGATAATATTAACATCATGTTTATCTTATTGCGCTATTAATTTATACAGTATAAATTTTAAATCTTAAAAAAGGAAAGTAAGTTCTGTTGCCTATATTCGGTGATCATTATCTAAACGAGCAGGTTAATATGGTTAAGATATATTACTTTAAGTAATACGTTCCTCTCAGAAACGTGCATATTAATATGTAAGTCTTGTAACATTACATTATTGGGGTGATATTTTAGTACCTAAATAAAAATAAATAAATATAACCGGCAAAACTGCAGGAGTACACGGTTTTATCGTTGGTTGTTAAATGTTCGTAAGTATATATTTGTTTGCATTTTCCGGTGTGTTACTGTGTAATACTATGTCCATAGCACCAAAATGGTGTTTGCAGTAATCGCATACATCTGACCTACTTACGTACCTCTCTCACTGATTTTGTATACGAAATCTCCGTACGATGTTTATTTTTGACAACGTGTGCGACGTCGAATAGGCTCATGTCATCACTGCTACCTAAAGTATGTCCAGTGTATAAAATATGTTGCGTAAAGAAATAATTTGGCTTACTACTGCCTGTTATAAAAAAAAAAAAAAAACCTGATTTGCTTAACATAACGTTCTATTTAAGTCATTAAAGCTCAGCTAGTAAACGCATAGGGTACAATAATAACAAAGCAATGAAACAATGAACCACCCCCCCCCTCCCCCGATAATTTGATCTTTGTGTGACTGTGCATCATTGATACAATAACATAAACAGCCAACTAGATGCAACAATAATAATTTTATTAATAACGTAAATCAGCTCAACATGTTTCGAGCGATAATTTCGCCCACCCCAGGAGCACTAGACTGTGTTCACAGCTTGTGGTGTAAAGCACGGACGATGCTGCCTGCTGGTGAACAGAATGAGGTGAACTTCCACCTCATACTGTTCACCAGCAGGCAGCATCGTCCGTGCTTTACACCACAAGCTGTGAAAACAGTCTAGTGCTCTTGAGGATGTGCGAAATTATCGTCCGAAACATGTTGAGCTGATTGAAGTTATTAGTACAATCATTATTGTTGCATCCAGTTCGCTGTTTCTGTTATTGCACCGACAATTCTTATACGCGAGGAAATGCAACAAAAAACAATCTCGACTTGCTGGGATTCGACTTCCCAACTGATCGTAACCACACTACATCCCAGACAAACATAACTGCAGCACAGAATTGATAATTCACATATCGATCAACTATGTCCTTAAATATAATTTTAATCACATTCTAAATCTATATACATGTATGTAACAATAAATATGTGCATATTAAAGACCAAGATCAAAGCTTCAACCCTGGTCGGCATATTGGGTGCAGCATTTTACATGTTGCGCCTGAGGACGAATCATTTAAGTCGAAACATGTAGTACAGTATACATTATGTCCTATTAGTCGAAACATGCAGTACAATATACACTATGTCCTATTAGTCGAAACATGTAGGACAGTATACACTATGTTCTTTTAGTCGAAACATGCAGTACAGTATACATTATGTTCTATTAGTCGAAACATGTAGTACAGTATACATTGTCCTATTAGTCGAAACGTGTAGTACAGTATACATTACGTTCCATTAGTCGAAACATGGACAGTATACACTATGTTCTATTAGTCGAAACATGTAGTACAGTATACATTATGTTCTATTAGTCGAAACATGTAGTACAGTATACACTATGTCCTATTAGTCGTAACATGTAGTACAGTATACATTATGTCCTATTAGTCGAAACATGTAGTACAGTATACATTATGTCCCATTAGTCGAAACATGTAGTACAGTACACACTATGTTCTCTTAGTCGAAAAATGTAGTATAGTATACACTACGTCCTATTAGTCGAAACATGTAGTACAGTATACACTATGTCCTATTAGTCGAAACATTTAGTACAGTATACATTACGTCCTATTAGTAGAAACATGTAGTACAGTACACACTATGTTCTCTTAGTCGAAAAATGTAGTACAGTATACACTATGTCCTATTAGTCGAAACATGTAGTACAGTATACATTATGTTCTATAGTCGAAACATGTAGTACAATATACAATATGTCCTATTAGCCACGCAGGCGAAAAACAAGAACATCGTTCTTATACTAAGTTTATTTGTCTCTCACAATCATTCAATATACCAACATAAAGTTGTGTACAGTCGGTCACATTTGCAAAATGTCAAGCATCATATACAATATGTTTTTACCTGAACTTTCAATAAGCACTGTTTTGAAAGAGCTCTGAAGTTTCCGCGATCGGCGTCTAATACCCAAGATCAGGTTTTGAGTTTGAGCATCGACATGCAAGGCAAAAAACCTCTAGATGTCACGATCCGTATTTCTTAAGCGTTCGCAGAACGGCAGCAAAGAACGCAGCTCAAACCCGAAAATCTGCCTTAAACAAAATCCCCCTCTTCTCCAAGTTTACAAAATAGGCCACAAAGAAAAGTCTACTAAATGCGCATTAATACTTTTTAATAGCTAATCTTTCCCGACGAAGGAACACCGACTCGCAAATTCGCCGCTTGAGTGAGTAACTCTGGCGTCTGCGCCAGCGTAATGACCATATCCAGTTTGCTGGGCAAGGGCGTCACTCCTGCCGAACCCCTAAACCGTTACGAGATGGGCGGTCATTCACTAACTGGAGATCCTGAGATCTTTCACTACGTGCAGCGTGGAGCATACGCACATGGCCACGGCGGGTGAGTACCACGGTGGGAGACGCTAGTGTTTAGACAACTGTGGTACGAGAACCCATATCGAACTGTAAACTCTCATTGCTCGGCTGGCGGCGGCAGATTCGATGCTGGGAAAGAAACTGTATTGCAGTCAGGTGACGCTTTAAATATTACTGCAGACTTCTAGAGGAAGGTCTCAATATAAGATACCCATATAAATTATTCTTTTCTGGTCCGATGGCTAGCCGAGTGGAATCGGTGACTTAACAATGTATACAACGCTGTTTATTTCCGTTGCCAGTTTAAAAAATAACTCTACCAATATACGAAAAATTTCCATATTTATGCACAATTTAGCCTAAGAAAAAAATATAAGCGAGGAATGGACAATATCTTTATCTGAATTGTGTAACATTTAAAACTCTTAAGTCATTGTATTACGCATTACAATATGCCACAGGTCCATACGCAATCCTTTTAAATCTTGTACTATCCGCTTAAAACTTAAGCATCAGTAGTTACAGGATCCGTAACTTTATTCGTGTATGTACAAAGGCCAGAAAAATCTCAAGAACAACATACAATTTATCAAGAGATCTGGGAGACACCAGCACCTGTTCCCCCTTTGGACGAGGGCCGACACAGTACACAAACTCGTACAATCGGCAGCACCGGAATCACAACACCTGTTCAAAACACATAGACCGCCTGAAGTGTTAGTATTACACTTGAAGTGCACGTACCTAATATTTAGATAAGGAAATAGACCTACATCAGACACATACCGTCTATTCCACCCACCATAATTTCATCACGTACTGATACACGGCAAAGTGAACGAACCCAGTTCCTCTTTATGGACTTTCACCCACCGTTTTGTCACTTCCTCTGCACGGCTGAAGCTCAGCCCTTTGTTTCAGAGTCTCTAGTTTATTCCACACTCGGCACTGAATGGGGCGGCCAGTCAGCTTCACGGCTTGGCAGTTTTTGCCTCTGCAACGATTGAACACAAGACTGAGTGGGGCCCAGAGAGGGTCTCGATGCAGCAGAGCAGAGAAGAATCTCTTGCTCCTGCTGGAAATCAGAAAACGACTGCTCTGTCGTCAAACCTATAACACAGTCACGATAACGACTAAGCTGAACCGATTTCTCACATATATGCAGACATTTGTAATTAGTTATTATTCTACTATTGATATTATTAAAGCATTTAATTTACATGCGATTAAAGAAGCCATAAAACTGAATTCTTGAAAGCGTCGTCATATAAGGTTCCTGAATTGATACTGTAAGATCATGCAGATGAAATAATAGAAAAGCATTTTATTTTCCTGGAAAGTAATCTCCCTTTACTAAAACACACTTTCTATATCTTTCTAAAACCTGCATAAAAGTAATCACAAGAGTCCAAATAAACTGCATTTCATTCTCCAGGATACGTTATACTTGACGTCTTCGATGTCCTGCAATCTTCCTCCTTTGAAGGCGGAATTCATTTTAGGGAGCAGAAAAAAGTCGGAAGGCGCGAGGTCAGGTGAACGAGGTTGGGTATGAAGCCCACCACGCCGTCATTCGCACGCGGCGGTTCACAATCACGGCAGATGACCTCGTACGTGAGAGGGGGGGGGGGGGGCCAACTCTTGGGCATACCCCGCCTTCTTTACAATGCCAAAAAAATCTCTTTCCTACTCTTCCAGCGACTAGGCCGG
>Ga0123357_10012608_pt1 | contig 10908 bp, 5 predicted proteins | sample TergutEmb28metaG_FD_89873 | JGI IMG/M metagenome (GOLD analysis project Ga0123357, IMG submission 89873) | Embiratermes neotenicus P4 segment gut microbial communities from Petit-Saut dam, French Guiana - Emb289 P4 | ecosystem: Host-associated > Arthropoda: Insects > Digestive system > Gut ... | reverse complement strand
CCTTCTTGAGAAGCTAACTGGTTTGCAGCTAGTCAAGAATTTCCCCGCATTTTATGGAACCCGAAGGTTCATTACAGCAGTCACAAGCCTCCGCCACCCATCCCTATCCTGGGCCAGCCCAATCCAGTCCATATACCCACATTCCACCTCCTGGAGACCCATCCTAATATTATCCGCCCATCTACGCCTAGGTCTCCCCAGTGGTCTCTTTCCCTCCGGTTTCCCCACCAAGATCCACTTACTCCATTTTTGGGGATGGGGGAGGGGATGGAAGCATTTCTTTAACAGATACAGTTTACATACAAGATAAGGGTTATATGGCAAATGACGCCATATACTTTGGTATATAAGTGCGTACGTTTCGGAAGCACCAGAAATCCCTGTATTTCATGCTTGAAATGGAGGCAGTTGGTTTCGATTCCTCCAAAACGCTGGTAACCATCTACCGAATCAGTAACTGCCACATCCAATGCAACCGTAAAAAAGATAAATACGCATCACCGACCATATCGCTATGAACTTGTCACATCTTGCGCTCATGACTGTCCAGTCTTTCTCACACTGATCAAGGTTATCTCTATATCCGAGAGAAAATGGTTTGCATCGAGTAAGGATTTTCGAGAAAGTTATTTCTTCTTTTAAAATTTTAAATTCTCTCGTCTGTGATTGTGAAGATAATTGTTTTGTGGAAAGTGATGCAGTGCAGTATGGTAGCTGTATAACCATACCGACGTTTCAGAAGACCCCGCTGTCTTCACGGGCGTAATCTACGCTGAAGCGGAGACAGCGGGTTAAAATTCGAAAGGACGATTATTTTTTATTATTTTTATTTGTTAATGGTAACACGAATACCTCTCATATCCACATGAAATTAGCTAAATTAATTCTACAGGAATGTGTTCACTACCTTGCAGCTCGCCCACCAGCGACGCAAACAACTTTCCGAGTTCCCGGTTTACTGCTTTCAGTTTCCAAAACTCCGTGCAGTCTGGACATTCGCTCCTGCTTATATAAGGGGCGATAAGCCCCACAATTGGATCATTTGACGACGGGGTCAGTGCTCAATGGGTAGGAGGCAGGGCTCGATTTAAAATCGGTATGGAAGAGGAGAAGTGCCATTTTCGGGTACCGAAATTTGGTCAAGCATCCTGCAACTAATCACTAAAGTCGCTGACGTTTCACTGTGTAAATTAATGAAGTATTAGATAAAGCAGAAGTAGACATCAAGTTCAAGTGACTTCTTTATACAGCGCAGCCGTTAGGCGAACACACGTCTACTCGTTTATGGGTGGGGTGCTCTTCTCTTCCGCCTGAGTGCGTGCTAACCAAAGGAATGGATTATAATTGAAAATTGAACCATCAAACCGCTGGGGACCGCGGTAGCACAGCGTGCTGTGCTACAAATCGGAAGGTCGCTGGTTCGATCCCAGCTGGTATCATTGGAATTTTTCATTGACATAAAATCCCTGCGATCGCACTATGGCCCTGGGGTCGACTCAGCCTCTAACAGAAATGAGTACCACGAGTATTTCTTGGGGGTAAAGGCGGCCGGTGCGTAAGGCTGACAACCTTACCACCTTACCAACGAAATCTGGGAACCTTAACTTCCTAGAACCCTCTGGGCCTGTCCAGGCTTGTAATGGGACAGCTTTACCTTTTACCATCAAACCGCTATATTACACTGGCGAATCTGTTGGAGTAATTATAAAGGCACAGGAGCTCTATACGCCACTTCCTTCGCAACCTGCACACCGGACGGTCACTTACAGAGAATACTATACCAGATGTTGTATTAATACAATTCGACCTCCTGATGATGAGCACAGTATTGCTCGAAACATGTAGAGGATTATAATAAGGAACGTTTTATATGACGTAATTGTGCATCAAGTTTGTCATTTACCCAAAGTTATCTGCGACACTGTTACTAATTATTGTGGTGTCCAGTTTATTTGTGAGTTAACAGAGTTTCCAAGAAGATAAACTCTCGTTAAGGTGCTGGCTGTCTTTGTACAAATCCCGACGCGAATTCTATGACCAGCTGTTATGTTTGATGCAGTAACAATCAGCAGTGCTACCGTGACGCTTTCCGCTGTGCCAGTTACACATAGAACCAATACATATTGTGAGATCTCGGTCCTGAACAAGACTGCTTGCATTGTTGTACACTATACCTTTTTACAATTTATGTACAACCTGATGATGACTTAGTTGAAAGCCGAAACATAGAGTTCTTGGCTCTGCATTAACAAATACGTGTTGTGTTCAATCGTACGTACTGGTTCTTTAAATAGTTCTGTATCATTCCTTTTGCACATGTAAATTTTGATATGAGTTAGACATAAAATTGTTAGATGAGGAGGTTTTTAACTGAAAAGTTATGTAAACATGTTGACTGTGGGAAAATTTTGAGATTATGTCTGTCAGTGTAATGGTTGTGGGAATGTGCATGGCCGTGTAGGATATTATGTAAAGAATTGAATTACAGCGTGCATGCAAACTTACTAATTTAATCCTGGCGTGTCTAAGTGCAAGCATTTGAGAGACGAGATGTAAAATATTTGTAGAATTTTTTTTTTACCCAGGTAAAATATCTATTCTGATTTGCTGATTTAATTTGTCAACTCTTGAAGAGTTAATGTTACAGTATCTGGCTACACGCGAAGTGCTACACAAAACTATGACGAATTACCAGATTTGTAGCACTGCTCCTGTAAAAAATAATGACGAACTGTAACTGGCAGATGTGTTTTAATGAATTCTGTTTTAATTTTCCTTGCACGCGGCACATCACCGCTGCGAGGTACTACGTACGTTGCCATGCATTGGTCTATTGCGTATGTCAGTCAGTTCGGCATTGCGATATGGAACAAGACATGAATTTATTGTTGGTAATTAGTTTTCTTACGTTTATACATTTGCACGGAATTTTAAGTTTTCATGAGTAGTAGAAACTAGGGGGAAATATACACCAGTGGAGGATGCCCGTTGGAATTCAACGCGGAATCGTTTATTTCGCATTTTCAACCCGCATTTCATCCCTTCCATCTGTATTTTCCTCCTTTCTTAGTTCTGATCGTTCTTGCATCGAAACACTGAACTAAGTTGTATGTTTCTCTTTCGCAGGGCATATTTTTCTAAATTGGTGCTACACAACTTTGAAAATACGATGCAAAATAAAAGTTTGTATGATAACGGTGTGAGAACGACATAACGCAGACATTTTCGACCCTTCTCGTGGTATATGTAGGATATGCATAAGTCTCAGTTGTTCACTGTACACGATCACCCTTTGTAACTTTGTTGTCCCGACGTTCTCAGTTTGGTAGGTGATCCTCTTTTGGGAAAAGGGTGTGGTTCACCGAATCACACATAGTTTTAATTATTTCTTTTTTAATTGTTGTTTTATTTACTAAATTTATTGTTGATATAAAATAATGGAGCGCTATATCCATTAAAGCCAGTCCCAGAGGCCGCGCGGTATAAGGCGTAGGTCTGCGGCCGCTCGCCTGCTGAGATCGTGGGTTCGAATCCCACCGGAGGCATGGATGTTTGTCTGTTGTGAGTGTTTTGTGTTGTCAGGTAGAGGCCTCTGGGACGAGCTGATCACTCGTCCAGAGGAGTCCTACCGACTGTGATGCGTCGTTGTGTGTGATCTAGAAACCTCAAGAATGAGGAGGCCATGTCCCGCGTTGGGCCGCAGCGCCACAGGAAAAAAAAAAATCCATTAAAACAAATAGATCATTTCTAGGAAACTAACACAGTCACTTCTCTATACTCCTACCTACATCACACTCGTACGCGACTGAATTCGCACTGGATTGCTAGCGTCCGTTGTCCGCTGCTAACGTTTTCTCATGTAAATCTCTCCCCTCATTCCTATCACCAACGGTCCTGAATATACGTTGACAGATTAACTTACAACGCATGGCCACGAACCGTCCGTAAATGACGCCAGCGATCCTAAGAAACAACTATACTAAAAATGATCGGTTACAACACTTAAATATAAGATCACATTATGGTAAAATTAAATTTAATAGTCAAATTAAAAAAAAAAAACGAGGTTTGCGCTATTAAATATGCCTGGAAGGAGGGTACTGACGGTACCCTCACAATTCACTGCCCCATGTGCCTTTGTACTTGGTGCTTAAATATTAATTAATTGCTCCGCCTTTCATCTGTTTATGTACGAACCTGCGTGTAGGAATTTTATTCTTTCACATTATTAGTTTTACATTACAGTAAACGTGTAAAGTATCCACTTTTTCCATAGTAATAAAAATCGGGTGATCAAATCGAGAAGAATGAGGTGGGCGGTGCATGTAGCGCGTATGGGGGAGATTAAAGGTGTATACAGTGTTTTGTTGAAGAAATCTGAGAGAGAGAGACCACTTGGAAGACCCATGCGTAGATGGGATGATAATATTAAGATGGAAATTCAGGAAGTGGGATGTGGGGCATGGACTAGATCGATGTGGCTCAGGATAGGGACAGGTGGCGGGCACTTGTGAATGCGGTAATGAAACTTTGGGTTCCATAAAATGCGGGGAATTTATTGACTAGCTGAGAACCGATAACTTCTCAAGAAGGACTCTGCTTCATGGAGTAAGTAGGTAAGTAATATTAATTGAATAACAGTGTCATTTTCTGTGGTCTTTCGGTTTTTTCTGTAGACTCTCATTTCTGGTCGGAATTTCTACACTGGCTTGTGGTGTGTCTGTTTGTGCGTGCGTGCACGCGTGCTACGTGTATTTATTACCCACAGTCTATACTATTTCACTGTCACACTATTCTGTACTCCTGTATTGACGCGTGCCTCTGAAAACAGCAGCATGCTCGCGGGACTTTCCACCAGCTGCCGCCTCCACAAAAATGCCTGGTTTAGCTTGAGGGTTCGCCAGGTGGTACCTAAACTCTTATATACAAAAGCGGCATATGACCGTGTTTGAAAACTATAGGCACCTTAGGTGAAGAACTACACAAGTGCACAGAATCTTGCTTTTGGTACTGAACAGATACAGATATGTAACTAATCTGCATTCACTGCAAAGCTAGGTGTGTAGCTGCAAGCGGTAACAAGCTGACCATGCGCAGTGAACGGCGTGTAGGAGAAATTCCGTCATTCGTCTGGATGGTATCAGGAAAATCGGCAAAACTTTCATACAATAACTGGGATTCCGGATGAGATCAAAACCCGAAATCTATCGAATTAAAGTCACATGCATTGTCAGAGTTTATGACGAATACTGTCTTCTGAAATGTGAAAACGTGTAGTCTGATAGTAACAATAGCATGCGCAGGAATCTCCAGCCTCCGTACTCAGAAAATGCGACCAGAAGATGAAGGCAGCAGATTGCTCCGAAACCTTCGTCAGTTTTTACCATATGACATGACGTCACATCCCGTGAACCAGTTTTCTTCGGCCACCGTCGTGAGAACCGAAAGATCTCATCTTCGCTTGTCGTATCTTCATCAAATTACGGGATTAGATACAATGGTTTTTTCCATACCTGTTAAAATACCCCGATCTAAAACGCCTCCTACGGGTCCTCAAGCAAGCTTAGGACCGGATGACTGAACAATCGTTGTTCGATTCTCGGCAGAAGCCAGATATCTTCTTCTTCGCTAGAGAATTATGGAGCTCAACCAATCTTCCATTTATGGGGCACAGAGGCCTCTAAGACGTAAATCTGACAGGACGTGAAGTTGAACACTCATATTCATCTAGTTCACAGAATGCGTGGATCTAAGTTCCACTCCCTATAAAGCGTTATGGCGTTACGCTTAATTAAGCAAAGAGAAAATCGTACCTCTTTCAGCAGGTCTTTATGCCTCGTAATTCAAAAAATCTCAGATAAGATTTCTTTACACTGTCAAGTTATTTCCACAATTTATTTGTTACCATGCTGTGAAGTTAAATACTATGATTAACCTGTAATTGCTATATGGTGAAGTGAATTCAATCAAAAAACACAACTATAAAATATGGCAAATGATGGTGTTTATTAGCAAGGAAAAACTACATGTTTCGGCCTATAGCGGCCATCTTCAGGCTCTGACAATTTTCTGCTAAAAGAGTATTATATAATATGCCTAAACCGCGTAGTGATGTTGAGATCTCATCATCAACAACGGGGATGGCACACCTCAGAACCTGTAATTGCTTTCTGTTATCTTCAAACTTTTGTAGCGGTTTTCCCGCTTCTTACCTCATAAAATATACTTCAGTGACAGTTGTCGTTTCCTTCAGACCTACTGTCCAAATTTCTGTGGAAAAACATGTCTTGTCATTGACTTCCCTACCGCTGCTTAAATCTGAATAGCTTTCACTTATATTGCCTTTTATTTTCCTTGATATTACCGTGTGGTTTGTATAAGCACCACCCCAGTATACCAAGTTCTGTAACAGATTATAATATCTTTGGAATGAGCATATAAGGAATGTTGTTTACGTAACCCCAAACCTTTTATATTTGACCAAGGATTTGGAAGCAAATTGTAGTTATAAGAAACTGCGTAATGCTAGAAAATGACATGTCATTTCAAGTCGTCAAAGCGTATACCTGTATTGGCTTATAAGATTATTTTGAGTTGGGATGGCATTAGGAGACAATATCATATTACCAGTCGCCATGATTGTCGCTGTTATAGGGTAGAGGGATGGTTGAATTTCTTATGCTTATTATCAGGGTTCTGATGGCATAAATGGGCTCTCAGAGGCCATCTTCCAAGGTAAATTCTTGTTCAGGCTGGTAGCCTGAAACGACCTGAAGGATTTCATAACCAGAAGGACCTGACTACTGGATGGCTAGCGGTCAAAATGGGCAGAGGAATGTCGTCATCCAACGTGATTATTATTTTGGACGCCGTAGATCGTCTTGGGAGGTCCTTCAGACATGAATAATGAAGATCCAATACGACGGAAGACGTTCCTTATGGGTCTAATCGTAATACAATCGACAAGGGATATTAAGAACTTTAATTTCCTAAGGAGTGAAGTCGAGAAAGGCGGACAAAATTTGTTTAATTTTTTCTCTCTTTACACCACCCAAATAATCGTTCTGAAAATATTACTACTTTTTCATTTGCCCATCCTCAACTAAGTAGCCAAAAAGAAAAATTCTCAAAAAAAAAAAATATCGGATGGGTATATCTCCTCCCCTTGAAACCCCCCCAAGTTACGCCTATGTTAATTGCAACAGGCGATTGTCATAAATATGCCGAAGTAACTTACAGTGCTGCATAACACCGCGTGTTTTTTACAGTACGCAATCTTAGTAATTAATCCAACAAGTACGCTTTATTGGGAGGCAACTCTGAACTGTCTACCGTCTTCCTCTGCAGGTTTCGTGCCCTCCTGTGCCACTATTAAGGGGTGACAATTACAGAGAGGTAAAAAAAATACAAAGTTGTATATAACGTAAAATCAATCATGCAAAATATAAAGATGTCAACATATAAAGCACACAGCTAATCATATAAATAAAGATCACGACGGTCAATACGTAACTGGAACTTTTGTTCGCTTCTTTTCAAAATTAATCATTCATTTACCAATATTCGGTCCGTAACCGCGTGGTTTCACACAAACGAAATCACATATTTGATCTTGACACTTTACGCTATATGCAACACCGTACTTTGTAACTTCTTTTTGCGATCAGTTTATAGTCCTCGATAATGACACAGGAAGGGCCGAAACATGTAGGAGGCATACTGCTGATACTTACAGGTCACTTACAAATAAAATGTATTTCTTGGTTTAGTTACTAAAATTCGGAAGTAGTCACATTTCAGCATTAGGTGTGGGCGTTCAGACGAGGGGAAACCATGAAAATCGTAGGAAATTAATTACAGAGTCGATTAATTAATAATAAATTTCTTGTTTTTATCGCCAGGATGCTGCACAATTTTATGCCTGGACTAAGGGAAAATTTCGCAGAGTACTACCAATTTATTTATTTATTTCTGTAAGACGCTCTACATGTTTCAGACGGTTTTTCCGTCCATCATCAGGAGCTCGAAACTGCACACACAGCGTCGGGTATTTGTCAGACCTGACGCTGTACGTGCAGTTTTGAGCTCCTGATGATGGACGGAAAAATCGTCTGAAACATGCAGAGCGTATTACAGAAATAAATAAACTGAGAAACGTTGCATCTTGTTGGTTGTACTCTGAGAATATATTGGCGATGCACGGACCTGTGAATGTTAAAAAAAATAAGGGAAACTTAAAGTACGCCAGCCTTCTACTCGGGTCTCGTGCCATGCAAACCGTACATGGTACCTGCTTGATTGTTTCCGTGTTTAGCTAACAGGTACTTCGCTGCCCAAAACATTTACTATCTGTTGTGGACTCCTAAGTTTTATTGCAATAGCACACCACCTTCCGAGGTCCAGAACAAAGCTTCATGAAATGCTAATATTTACGACGAGGATTCGTTAGGCACCCCGCCAACATTGGAAGACCACTCCTTCTCGCCTGCCCCAGAATGTTACGTTCAGAAAATCACGTTTCTCTTCCTTATCTGCAGGCAGATATGCAGTTTTTTTAATAGGGAACCAGGTAACTTATAGGCTTGCACAAAAATAACAGGAGAGCTTTTGTCGAAAGGCAGCTGCTTCAATAGATATTTGACAGAGACTTCGAGCTGCAGCGTCGTTGTAGGGATGTACAAATCTCTGAATACAGCCCTTTTGCATTTTGTTAGACGGCAAGGGGTCCTTGTTCTATATGGATAAGGGAGTTAACAAAAAACCGTAATTTTACAAACTTATACAATTCTTAAAACCATGAACACTAATACGATTACTACCTGGCTACGCAGTGTTTCTAAGTATTAATTACGCGATTCTTCATGTTTAAATAAGTAAATCATAAGTTCCGTGGCAAAATCTTTTGTATTTAACAAACACGTAAGTTTCAACAAGTGGCAGGTTTCGAACCTAGAATTTTTCAATTTTGAGTCCCGTATCTTGCCGTTCAGCCAACTCTTTTATGCCTCGCATATATACAATAATAGAGTCTTAAACATGCAAAAATGTAAAACTACTGCCATATTTGCAGTAAATTTAACAATTAGTATAAGTTTAAAACAGCCGCGCTGTTCGCCATATTGAGCGGTAAATTTAAAAATGCAAAATATTTAAAACTGGCGCGCATCCGCCATGTTGTGCGGTAAATTTAAATGTTTGTAAAAATTTTAAAACTGCCGCGCTAGTCGCCATATTTGGCAGTAAATATTTAGTCAGGTTAGCGCCAATTCAATATGGCAGCGTAATTTAAAAAGGCGCCAAGCTGCCTGGCAAAAAGGGTAATTAATTATAAATATGGGCCAACTACTTATAATCATAAAATATTGCACGGAACAAAAATGAAAATAATTGGGGTAATTAATTAATTTAATCAATCAAGTCTAATTTGTATAATTATTAGATAAATCAAGCTCATTCGCATATTAATCAAACCCGATCTGCATATCAATCAAGGGGGTGGGGTAGGCAAAGTTCATCAACCCTACCGCCATGTTTGTTTACATATGATCACAAAAAGGGGCGGAGCCGATATCCCCGGCCCCTTATTACTCGCAGGCTTTTCTTAAATTATTCGTAAAAAAGGATTAAGAGGCCTAAGACTTAACTTTAACTCTGGATTCTATATTATACGTCGGAATACGTTAAATCGTTTGCCGTGACGCGATGTGTATACTGCTTCCGTTTCTAAGCTCGGGGAAAAGCCCTTGTTGTCTGTCTGAAACTGCGTTCCCAACTTTCAAGTATAATATCAAAATGAATACTACTGAGATATTACTTAAGGTTATAGAATATCTCGATCTGACTCTTGAGAAACGCGAATCCTCTATAATTTTTCGGCTGACCAAAGAATTCAGTATTACGGCCTACAAAGTTCATTACCGTGTTCACAAAACCTCGCCAAGGGGCCTTGCTTTTATCCGTCTTATTTTATTTCACACCTTCAAAATCCACTCTCTAACAGCTGTTTTGAATATTAATATTCCAGTTACGATAGTGTCTCCGAATTAATCTCTCCCTTTACAGCACGGGTCTCTAATTCGTGGCCCGCCTGGCTGTATTATGCGGCCGGCGGCCAAATTTGTAAATTATGTATATACTATGAAGATTGCAAAATAATTTAGGCGGTTAGTTACTCCATTTAACGTTATTTTTCCCCAGTGGGGCCCGCGAACCAGCCCACAACAACCGGTGTGGCCCTATGCCATAAAAAGTTTTTAAGTCCATGCTTTAAGTTATAAAATTATTTTTCTATGTATGTGTTACTATTCGCCACAGATGCCACTCGTCTCTCCTATCAACCTCGGCAATATTAGACTAAAACCACAAGTTGTCCTTCACCTCAATACTGAAACTTACCTTATTTCTCTGTTACGTACTTTGCCTAGGCTTTTGGTATATTGAATCATTAGCAAATACGGAATTATTCTTACGGCAAAAGGAAATTATGTCATGCCCTCAGTTTTCCGCGGAACAAGCAAATGTTGTCACTTTGTCCATAAAACGTATTATTTTTACACCCCTGCAGTTTGTAGTTTGTATGTAAATACTCGTACGTCTTCAAATTCAACGGCGATGTTGGATTCGTTACGAACACCTGCCCCCTCTCCTCATCCTCAAATGTAAACAGTTGGCAGCAGTGGTTTTAAATTAATTTATTGTTGGAAGGCTTCCGTGTACGTTAGGCACATATTTTATCAAGTTTAGGTAATATCGGACAAAAATGTCAGGAACTTTGCGCTACGATCCACGTATATACGGGGTGTAACAGGAGGAACGGACCAGACTTCGGGAGGGTGTTCCTTATGTTATACTATACCGATATAACCCAAAACACCTATATCCAAAGTTGAACGGTTTGGGAGATAATGG
>Ga0123357_10012606_pt1 | contig 10909 bp, 4 predicted proteins | sample TergutEmb28metaG_FD_89873 | JGI IMG/M metagenome (GOLD analysis project Ga0123357, IMG submission 89873) | Embiratermes neotenicus P4 segment gut microbial communities from Petit-Saut dam, French Guiana - Emb289 P4 | ecosystem: Host-associated > Arthropoda: Insects > Digestive system > Gut ... | reverse complement strand
TGGATACATTTAAAAACTGAATCAAATTCATTGTTATTCACTTCTGCGGTTTAAATTTTGTGTTCAGTAGTATTGTGATATTTTGGTGTTGAGGAGAATATTTGGATCGGGGAGGGACGAGGTGACGGGGGAATGGAGGAGATTGCATAACGAGGAGCTAAATGATTTGTACTCCTCACCTAGTATTGTGCGGGTGATAAAATCGAGAAGAATGAGATGGGCTGGTCATGTGGCTCATATGGGTGAGGAGGGGGGGTGTATAGGGTCTTGGTGGGGAAACCGGAAGGAAGGAGACCACTGGGGAGACCTAGACGTAGATGGGTGGATAATATTAGAACGGATCTCCAGGAGGTGGGATGTGGGTATATGGACTGGATTGGGCTGGCCCAGAATAGAGACAGGTGGCGGACGCTTGTGAGTGCGGTAATGAACCTTCGGGTTCCATGAAATGCGAGGAATTTCTTGACTAGCTGCAAACCAGTTAGCTTCTCAAGGAGGACTCTGCACCATGGAGTAAGTAAGTATTCTGATGTTTAAACGTTCAAAACGAAACACTCAGACAGATTTAAACACGACTTGCTTAGATGTGGGCGGATACAGGATTAAACACTGTTCTTAGGGAAGCTTAAGTTTACATTACATTTGAATTAAAATAATTTATTTCCTACAGTAAATGGCATAACCAAAGTCCAATTTAGCCAACTGGAAATGTAAAGCAATTTTGTCTGCAGACTCCTGTACATTTCACACAGTGTTACCTTGCAGACCGAGTTAACGGTAACACCAACAAAGTTAGTACAACTGAAGGATCAAAAGTGTACAGCAAGCTCGGCGATTATTACACTGCTCTGTGTGTATAATTCATCTAGCTGTGCGAGAACAAGAAAATGATATTGTCAAATTAATGAAAATTAATGTTCCTTGCAGGGGGATTGCTTCAACAATTCATTCATCATTTACCAGAAAATCAGGCACCTCCCCGCCCCACAACACACAACTTGTATTTGCGAACTGTTCTGTGTCAGCAAACGTTAACATAGCCAAAATAATGATACAATAACTGATGCCACATTATTTCTCGTGTCGGACAGAGATTAATGTCATAAATACAGGGCAGCATATGCATGTTCTCAGGACGAAGAGCACTTTAAAGAATGGCGGTATTTCTACGTTATTGTGGGAAAGGACAAACGCCCTGCTGTCTCTCAGTTCGGAGATTACATCGCACTCTCTCAGTTTACATGCTAATTTATTAACTTTCGGCTGTAGAATAATTGATTCCACTATGTTTTGCACGACGCTACAAGTTTTTCAGATTATACAACCCAGTGATGAATGGTAGGTTGATTAATGCAGAACGAACGGGATAGAATGTGGTACGAATATCTCATGCCTTGACCTGATGTATTACATTAACTTTCACGTGAAAGGACGGAAGAAAACTAAGAAGAAACTCAGAACGGCCGTCAACCGAACTGAATTTCGAAAATGGGGCCTCCAGAAAGCAATGCAGAAACACCAAGCCGTGAGACGACCTTTCCGGCAGATACCAAATTTGTCCCAAAAAATTACTCACTTTAAACCAGCGAGCGACTTAATTCAACGCCACTGCCAGTACCATCGTGAGACGGCTAACATGTATGCAGCAGCTTGTATTTTCGCGAGTTAAACAGTTTGTGAAAATACACAGATCCTCTATGCAGATGCAAAATTAAAGACGTTATGGATTTCTCATTCGTCACGACTAATTACTGTCAATAATAAGCTAATCAACAAATGTATCTAACACAAAGGTACTGAGGGCTAAAAGAATGTTCAGTACACTTGGACAGGCGGTAAACAAACACCGGCTTTTCGTAACCAGAGAGTTTAGTAGTGTTTGGACACAACTCCTTCCTTTCGTCTTGTCATAAACCAATTTATTAAGTTCAGACGTTCATATGTTACTTCCTTACGAACCTTCTTAATATTACTTTCTATCTTCATACTCACTTTCCTAATTTTCTCTTCTCCTAGATAACTCAAAAGCTTCTATTTATTTTACATTTCCCCCACGTGCAATAGATGTACCGTTCATATAACTTTAAATCATCCTTAATACTTTGTCAACTAATAATTGGTATCTCTGATCAATATTGCACCATGAGTAGAAGAAGGTGGAGTAACTGAAATTACAAGTATAACAATCAATAACAAATACTGTAACGGTCCAAAAGCCTTCTGAAAATCATCCCATTCATTTAGCAGCTACTTCATTAAATATATTTGCACCGTACATTATTATTTCCTAATTGAAACAGATAACGAAACAATGAACCATTTACTTCAAAATTTCGCTTCTTCTACACACAAATCTACAAGATTAGATATGCGTCTCTACAGCCAGATTAGCATCTAAGTTCGAATGTAAAACGACACTCTATTAAGTCCATTCAACAGCCGTAAGTAAATTAAAAGAGATAAAAATATAATCCAATAAATGAACACACGCCCAAAAATAGCAAAATATTTCTCGGCTACTAAACGAAATGAAAGCGGCTGTACAGAAATCCTGGATACTACAATACAAGAGCACATTTGAACTACGAATAATTAAAGTCCGATATTTTATCTTAAAAACAGTACGGAATGAAAATAAAATTAAGCCAAATCCTAAAAAATATCGTAAGCGTGTATTGCTTTGAATATACTACAATGTTTTCAGAGTTATTAATAAGGAAAAAAAATTACAGTTTAATGTCTAAACTGATCGTGTGTACGTACATATATCTTCCTTTGAGCACAAGTACAGGCTAAGGCACACTGTAACGGGGGTTCCCTGTAGTTATGAATAAATGTAATAATACAGCTCTACAATACTTATAATAATTATTAAAAAAAGCAACTACTTGCATATAAGAAGCATGTAAAATATATACGCATGATATTCCCTCCTACATATTTCGTCATTCGACCTCCAACATCAGGGAATAAAACCTAAAACTTTCATAGTTTAAAACGTACTGAATCCACTTTTTATGTAATTATATAAGTTAAAATATACATAAAAAATGTATTCATTAGGTTTTAAGTCAATAGGTTATAATCACTACATTATGTCATTTTAACGTATATACTTACATAAGCAATGGCTTCATTAGCTTTTAAACTACATAAGTTTCAGATTTTACCCCCTAATAATGGCGGTCGAACTCCCAAACATGTAGGAGAGAATATCATGTTTTGCACGCTTTTTATGTGCAAGTTGCTGGTTTTTAGGCGCATTCGCAAAACTGCAAAAAGCGTCTATTAGCTTCTAATGTCTGTCTGTCCCTCTGTTCGTCCGTCCGTCCGTCCTTCAACATGGAACAATTCGGCTCCAACTGAACTGAGAGTCTTTAAATTTGATATTTGTATATTTTCGAAGATCAAGTTTTATTAAAATCTGACAAGAATAACGAGTACTTTACATGAAAACCCTTATAAATTGTATTCATATTTCGCTCCATTCTTCTTAGAATGAGAAAAGTTCCAGACAGAAAATTTGTAGAGAAAATCGAAACACACATTTTATGTTCAATGATTTTTTTTTATGAAACCGTACTCTTTATGAGATAACGTGGAAAAATATTTTATAGCCGGACAGGCCACAGATAACAACATGGCGCATGCGAATTGCATACTGGATACCTAAGTCTACAAAGACAAACGCAGAATATGTAATACTGAACGTTGTTCCACTGCAACAATGGTTGCAAGAAAGAGCCTCAAAATAAAGTTACACGTACATTGCCTGACTTGTTTAATAATACGAAATATTATGGATGCTCAGAAAAAAAAACAATATCAAAATCTCTACAACAATTTGGTACTTCATTTAACACATTAATCTTCGCGGCTGGAACAGGCTAGTCTTATGGAATACGTTTCACACTGGTAACGGTCAAATTCGATGTGGCCATAGTGCTAATATTCACAAGCGTGAGAACTCATGTCAGAGAATTGTGCTGTCCAAAGACGGCGTAAGAAATGGACGACATGTTTATCGATATTTTGTTGTGTGCCCAAAGTTTTTTTACATGCATTAGGTCCCAGTAATCGTTGAAACTTTGCATTGCATTGGTAAAACCTCTAGAGTATGTAGCTGATCAGTCATTGCCTTGTAGTAAACACTTCAGTATCAATCTTGGACTACAAAGAATTTCTTGTACTGCACTTGAATAGTGGAAGTATATATCTGGTACAGGAAGACAATACATGGATCTGCTAACAACATAATGTCCGCTGGAGTTCCGTATTGTCTCCAGTGTACAAGTGTAACAGGATAAGTATTGAAACTGATTCTCAAATCATGGGTACTTTGGCATGACTGTCTGTTTAAAACACAGGGATTAGTTAGCCGGATATCTACAGTGTTTTCTTGACTGGCTTCATAAAATAAAGGAAGGCGCCAGGCTGTCATTAGCGTCGAACATCTATGAACATCATGTAATATTATGAGCTAGTTTCTTTTCTGTTCTGCCGTAAAAATAACGTCATTATGTAGGGAGTAAAACAACGGACGATGGCGAGGTTAAGTGGATGTACAAAATTCTTGAAAAATTATTTGACAGCTCTTCGATATTACATTTAAAAGAAACTTGGCACGGTTGGGTGCCATTGACTTAACCTCACTATTCTCCCACCTTTACTTGTAAATATTGTGCTACTTTTCTGAATAACATAAAAAAACACGTCAAAGCCCTTATCTTTAGAAGACGAGAAATTTATAAGTGTAAATTTTATAAAATCTTCTATGAGAAACTGTCTGTCGCTGCGGAGAAAATGGGAGCTGCAACGAGTCTGAGAGCTTTACTGATGTCAGTGCGGCTACTAGTGGGGCACTTCATGTCTGACAAATCGGCCCGAGGAGCCAAGCAAAATGTGTCTTACATGGGACCAGGAACTTTGCGAAGTGGCTAATTATACGGAGCACGGTGCTACGCTTGAAGTTCACACCTCTTCACAGACGTTTCGAGAATTGGTTCTAATGCCACTTCCCAACTGGTTTCACGTGTACTAATTTAAGTTCAGCTAGACAGAGGCAGAGTTGTACATACAAGACCCTGATTTCTATCCAAACTACCGCCAGAAGTCTAATACCCTGACGGTACGTATCTAAGTTTTCCTGAAGGGAACGTTAATAATTTACTTCTTATTCTGATCTATGTCCCCAGTTCGTCACTAGATATTATTTTTTGCGAACTCTTTGTAAACGTAGAAACAGAATTAAAGAAGAGTACATTCTACTTTGATGCACACAGACGTGGTTTTAACCATTTACACATGTTACTAGCACCTGCTGTACCACTGTAGTTTAATTCCTGCTCAGAAAAAGAAGAGTGACACAAATATGTATCTATTTATTACTTCATAGCATATTTCGATGTTACTCTGTTTTATTAAGGAAGAAACACAAACCTAAGAGTAAGTGGACTTATTTTTATAGAATATACAGGCCATTGTTCAAGAGTACAGTCCATCAACATACACACAAAACATACTTAATTTGTTACAAGGAAATGGCATTTTCCCATTTAATTTACTTCGTAACAGCGCTTGATATTTCAGAACTGTCCTCCCGGATAAGGGACTGCAACACACTAAGACATGATTGTTTATTAGGGGTTAAATTATTTGTTTAAGAACAAATTGAAAACGTTTCAACTGGAAGTACTATAGGATGTGTAAGAAACAGTATACTGCCTGTAGTATTTTAGACGTTATTTATGTTACATAGGATTAGTTAATGTAAGGTAAGGGAAAGTTTTATAATTATCCGTAGGCTTTTTATCTCTGTATTTAAAAGGAAGAAATGTGAGATACTTTTCTGACAAATGTTGGGGCGTAGCTAATAGCGAGATTAAGTAATGGGGCAGTTTGTGATTCCGATCAGCATTTGGCTCTAATCATGTTCCGGCAGGGAAAATCAAGTTACAAAAGTGTACATGGGATGAAACGAAGAAAGTATGGCGTCGAAAAATTAAAGAATACAAACAAGAGATAAGGAACAGTCACGTTGAAAATAACGAACAAAAAATATAGTCAAGGAAAAAGTGAAGTATAAATGGAAGAACATTCAACAATTGGTGATGACCCTAGAAAGCGAGGTGAATGGACATGAAGAAAGAAAGCAGAGGAATAATATGTATGATAAAGATGCCAAATGATGGTGAAAGAATGAATACTGCGCGAGTTAAAATGTTGAATAGGTTGCCACGACGACCGAACACAGAGTATTATAAAACTAAGCTAAGGGAAACCAATAATATCTGCAGAAGTAAGAAAACGGCTTGTAAACTGCAAATGCTGTAAGATATGGAGAAAGACAGTGGTATAAATGAGGTTAGAAATGTTACGCAGTAGCTCCTAGATGGAAGGCCCTTTTCCAACCACGAGTATTAATCTTCTAGATGATGATTAAGATAATAATAATAATAATAATAATAATAATAATAATAATTGGAAAGGCCGGTTGACAATCGAAAGATGGATTGAGCATTTTAATGAAATTCTTACTAGTAACATTGTTATAGAGATAACGGAAGAACGGATGTATCAAAGAACCCCATATCTAAATACAAAGTGTGCGAAACTTGATAGGTTTAAATAATAATATATCAATAATAGAATGCAATAGAAGTGCTGATTTCAAATACTGAGATTTTAAAATTAAGGTAGGACATACTGTACGTATAACGCAACAATGTGGCGAGCTTTCGTAACCATTTTCGCCATAGGAAAGCAATAAGCGTTTAATATTGTATGGGCCCATATTCTTGTTTTAGTTACCCTGACATGCAAATCGCATCTTTCAGCGCTGTATCATATTTTCATCTGTGGCCTGTCAGGCTCTACGATATTTCTCTACATTACCTCACAAACGGCACTATTTTCGAGAAAATAATTATTGAACCTAAAATGTGTGTTTTGATTGTCTCTAATTATTTCGTCTGAAATAGTTTTCATTTTAAGAAGAATTCAGGAAGATATTATCATAAATGTATCTTCGTCTTCATGTAAGGTATTTACTCTTCATAGCTCTTAATAAAACTTTAACTCTCTCGACATATTTCCGAAAATCTTCAAAAATCAAATTTCATGAATATTCATTTAGTTGGAGATGAGTTGTTCCATTCGGAGAGACAGACAGACAGACAGACAGGCATGACGAAGCCACTAGTCGCTTTTCGCAATTTTGGGAAGGCGCTAAAAAGCATGACCACATATAAGACACGCGACTTGTGAGTGTATGGGCGAGGCACACGAATTAGTTACAACAGCACAACTAGTCTGAAGCCCTGGAAACCGGACGAAAAATCTGAGTAATTTGCACTAGCAGCACCAAATAGCACTAACCAAAATAAAACCCAAGTTACGCGCGACAGCACAACCAGACCCCAGTTACTTGCGCTGGCACTTCTAAATATCTGCAGTCAAATTAAAAATAGAGCTACATACGTTAGCATAACCAAACGTCAGCTATTAACGCATAATCATATTTAAACTTGTCGCTAAGGTAAGTGGATATTTTATAAGATTGTGTAAAATTTTGAAACGGAGGTGGTATAGTACGTAAATATTAGCTCGTCATAATCTGGGCATATACTTTGGTTTTCAAACTACAAAAACCGGTTAAAATCCTTTTGTATTATTACCCCCTTGCACTGCCCACGTAAGACGGTACGGCTGGTCTCGTGACAAACTTGTCTGTAACGATGTGCTACAGCCAGAACTACTTCTGTGCTGATTTTACAGCACCCAAACGACATAACTGCCGATCCCAGTGGCCGCGCGGTCTAAGGCGTAGGTCTACAGCCGCTCGCCTGCTGGGATTGTGGGTTCGAATCCCGCCGGGGGCAAGGAAGTTTGTCTGTTGTGAGTGTTGTGTGTTGTCAGGTAGAGGTCTCTGCGACGGGCTGATCACTCGTCCAGAGAAGTCCTACCGACTGTGGTGCGTCGTTGTGTGATCTAGAAACCTCATGAATGAGGAGGCCATGGGTCACGTTGGGCCGCAGCGCGACAGGGGAAAAAAACGATATAATTATATTGACGAAATAAATAAATCATAATTCCTGTTAATATTATGCTTGTCACATATAAGAGTTTCATGTACACACTAAGTAGGTGTGTGTGTGTGTGTGTGTGTATGTGTGTGTGGCAGTGGGGTGAGGGATATAAGTGCGCTCTATATCACCTCAATAGAGTAATTCAAATAGCGTCAAGAATGTACAACACACCGTCTCTGCTGCTACTGTATGTACAACACAATAAAACAATTTGAAGGTACATGACTGATTTTCTCTAACTTGAAAAGGATTTACTTTTTAAAACTGTTAATGACTTCTAATATTACAATATTAAAGTAGAAAGAAATCACTTCACAGAAAATGGCGTAGAAAAACAAAAAAGGTTTCTGTGAATTTAATACAGACTTTTGTCGCAATACGAATTCATTTTAATGGCCTTTGTAGTAAAACCCCATCTTTTTAACTTGAAGTTCAGAGTGTTTGACTTCCATTGTAAATAGCAATTTATATTAGGCTTGATCCCAGTAAGGTTTTCTAAAGTGATACTTAACCAAACCAATTCGTGATGAGTGAATATGATATTGGGTTAAGGCGGAGAGAACTTCCCTCCTTCATCTACGCCTTTTTAATTGCAAAGAACGATCGAGAAGCTGGTGAGCTGAAAGGAAACCCACGTTTCTGTTCACCAAGTTCAAACCGTTCCAAGTCCCTGGATCTCAAACTGCTGACTTCTCTTCTCTATTCCACGCAATCAAGACCAAAGGTTGGATTAAGTTCAAAAGCGTTTCCCCTCATTCTCTTACTTTCCCCTTCTACTTCTCGGTCTCCATAAAGGCCAGGCCCAATGAAACTGCAATTTCCATCCGATAAGCTGAGCATGGAATGGAATTTTTAAAGAGTTTAAAACGACTTTTAATAGCAACGTTCTATGGAAGGGGACGTTTCGCACTTGTTCTGTTTATAGCACCATAACCTGAATACAAAGGACTTACATGTAACCAGCTGTGAGACGCTTCGCTCCAAATGGCGCATGAAAACTTTTAGTTGTTCCAAAAAGCATGGTTACGGCATGCAGTTTACATATCCACAGAACTCAATACTCTTACTCTACCATGGTCAATTTTAATATGTCTCTGACGTTTCCTGTTTGTTTATTTGTATATCCTTTATTGTTGCAAAATTAAGCAGGATTTCAAAGATTATACTGACTAAAAAGTTTTTATATTTTTGGTTGATTTGGAAATATTAAACCACTGCCTGAAATGGAAGCCGTAGTGCCCATGACGAATGTGGTTAGGAGATGAAGCTGTCATCTCCAGGTTTCCGGACAAACCTCCCCCACATTTGTAACCACCGGAGTGAAGGTGCCTCAGAACTTTAAGGCTAACAGGAACCATAACCTCTGCTGGTCCACGGGCCAGTGTTCAGTTCATTCGGGAAGTGCCATCATAAATCGCTGGATTATCCGTCTGCATCACAGTGGGCAAGCCTTCTAGACTCTACAGTGACTTCTGTTACCAGTGCATTTAAAGGTGGGCTCAGTTCTGTTACCTTCACAGTCGTATCTTCATTTAAAATGTCCAAAGCTGTGATTGGTTTGGTCGATAATAACTATAGGTAGAGGAAGTAAGGAATTCAGTAACATGTACACTGCACACTTTGGTGTAGCAGTAATGCCTTAGGTCTACACTCGTATTAGAGATTTGAATGGATCGAATATCAGCCAGAATATTGCCTATCTTCAGTTTGTCCGGGTTTTCTTCAGTCCCCCCAGGAAAGGTCGGGACAAAATTTAGATTTGCTTGTGACAAACTCCAAAATATTTCAGCTTCAACTTCAAAAAATACCTTATTATCCGTCATTATATAAGCCTCCAACAATGTCAGCACTTTTATGTGAACATAAAAAAATCAAGGAGCCCTATACAAATTTTAACGTCAAATTTTCAAGGAAGGAAAAGATTTAGGAACAAAGGCATAGCAGAAAGATTCACTGTTGATCTTAAAAGACATGCACTTGTTGTTCATGGGTCAACATATAATTCACTGGTGTGCCGTTTAGTACTTGCGATTCGTTCTTATCGTTTAGTATCATATATTTTCTAAACTCAGTCGATGTTCGAAATCAAGAGTTTTCATTTTATTCCATCTTCTCATCTCCTGACATACCAACTTCCTGTCACAGAAAACTTCCGCATCCGTTTCACCTGCCATTCAACCAAAACCAGAACTAAAATTTAAAAAATAAATATATCGGTTTTCGTCAAATCGCTTCATTTTGAATCTCACTTAAGAAAATATCTCACTCTACAATCACAACAGCCACAGCTAACAAAGAACACTTCGACAAGCTCTTGATAGGCCGGCAGAGGAATGGGATTTAAGTACAATATAAATATTAAAGTGTTTGAAAGGATTTAAATATTTAAGCAATTTAATAACAAATCTGGAACAACAACGCAAGGAATAATTAGGACTGCAAAGCAAGCGATAAATAAAAGGGAGGAGAAAATATACTAAAATAGACAAAGAAGAGAAGGGATTAACCCTTAACCCGCTAACGTGGGGAATAAGGTGAGCTCCTAATAATGCCAGCAAATGGCAGGTGGGATTTAATTCGGCGTTTAAAGGCTTAAGAAAACGTCTAGGCAAAGCTGCGCAAATTTTAAATATGTTCTTTCCTCTCAATCTGCATTCAAATTAGAGCACAATACATCGCTTCGTGTTCACTTGAAGGCAATTCGACATTTGGTCCACAGCCGCTTTCCAGCAAACTCATAGCGATTCAGGTCAAGCCACTGCGCGCCGCCAAGTATCTACTATTCCCTTCAATACCCTACTTCATTCAAAAGTCCAAATATC
>Ga0123357_10012605_pt1 | contig 10909 bp, 7 predicted proteins | sample TergutEmb28metaG_FD_89873 | JGI IMG/M metagenome (GOLD analysis project Ga0123357, IMG submission 89873) | Embiratermes neotenicus P4 segment gut microbial communities from Petit-Saut dam, French Guiana - Emb289 P4 | ecosystem: Host-associated > Arthropoda: Insects > Digestive system > Gut ... | reverse complement strand
TTTCCCTCTCCCGCCCCTTTGGGGCACCCTCTCCCACAAGTGGGAGAGGGGCAAAAACTCCCCTCGCCCGCTTGCGGGAGAGGGGCGGGGGGAGAGGGGAATGCGGGCAAAAATGTACACGACTAAACCAAAACCGCTCTAAAAAGGAAATCACATGACGCAAAAATTCCCGCCCCTTTTTTCCAGGTTTGAATCCCTCGTCATCCACGGCGATGCCCGCGACGATGGTGACCGGAAAGACGATGACACCGCACTGTCCCCCGCCATTTATCCAAGCTCGACCTACCGCGCGCGCTCGGCGGAGGAATTCGCCGAAATGGTAAGCAGGCCGCGCCACCCGCGCTACTACGCGCGTTACGGCAATCCGACGCAGGAGCGTTGCGAGCGTCTGCTGGCCCGGCTCGAAGGCTGCGAAAGCGCCATCCTGCTCGCTTCCGGCATGGCGGCAATGACCACTACGCTGCTCGCGCTCGTGCGCGGCGGCGAGCATATCGTGGCGCAAACCTCGCATTACATGGGCACCGCAAAACTGCTCGGACAAATCCTGCCCGGCTTCGGCGTCGAAGTCACGCAGGTCGACCAGACCGACAGCAACGCCTTCGCCGCCGCCACGCGAGCGAATACGAAGCTGATCCTTGTCGAGACTCCATCCAATCCGACGCTGGCGCTGACCGACCTGGCCGCCGTCGCCGGATTCGCGCGCAGCCGGGGCATTCTGACGCTGGCCGACAATACTTTCGCTTCCCCCATCAATCAACAGCCGCGCGAATTTGGCATCGACCTCGTCCTGCACAGCGCCACGAAATATCTGGGCGGCCACAGCGATCTCGTCGCCGGTGCGGTCTGCGGCGAGAAAGCGATCATCGAACGGATCTGGGAACACGCCATCGTCTTCGGCACCAATTCCAACGCCTTCGATGCCTTTTTGCTGCTGCGCGGCTTGCGCACCCTGCCCTTGCGCGTCAAGCAGCAAAGCGCCACGGCGCTCCACCTGGCGCGGTTTTTTGAAACGCATCCGGCAGTCGCGCGGGTTCATTACCCGGAACTGCCTGCCCATCCGCAGCACGAATTGGCGCAGCGGCAGATGAAACACGGCGGCGGCGTGCTCAGTATCGAATTGAAAGGCGGCTACGCGGCAGCGCAAAAATTCGTCGATTCCCTCTCGCTTGCCGCCAACGCCGTCAGCCTGGGCGGCGTCGAAACGCTGGCGGTACACGCGGCCTCCATGTGGGAAGGCACCCTGGATGAGGAAGAAATCGCCCGCGCCGGTGTCGTGCCCTCGCTGGTGCGTATCGCGGCGGGCCTGGAAAACGCGGAAGACCTGTGCGCGGACATGGCGCGCGCGCTGGCCTAAACCTCATTGCCCCCCGGCAAGAAACGGAAACGCAATTCTTCGAGATTGAGCGCGCGCAGGATTTCCCCGATCCGTTCCGCCGCGTTGCCGCGTGGAGCGCCGGTATAACGCGCGATGATGAGTTCGTTTTTCAGCGAATGCTCCCAGCCGACCAGTTCGGTCACGCTCAATTGATACCCCGCCGCTTCCAGTTGCAAACAGCGCAGCGCGTTGGTGAGCTGGCTGCCGAATTCGCGGGTATGCAGCGGATGCCGCCAAAGCTCGGAAAGCGGGGTTTTCCCGAAAGTCTCGTTCTTCTTCCGCCTTAACAGCGCGGCAACTTCGGCCTGGCAGCACGGCGCCAATACGATGAAACGCGACTTCCTGGCGCAGGCGAAGCGAATCGCATCGTCACTCGCGGTATCACAGGCATGAAGCGCGGTCACGAGCGCAACCCGCGCCGGAAGCGCCTCCGTTTCCAGCGCGGCGGCAGCGTCGAGATGCAGGAACCGCATTCGCCCGAACCCAAGCCGCGCGGCAAGCGCGCGCGATTTTTCGACCAGTTCGGCGCGTGTTTCGATCCCGGCGACTTCGCCGCCCTGTTTGTGCTTCAGATAGAGGTCGTAAAGAATGAATCCGAGATACGACTTCCCCGCGCCGAAGTCGACCACCAGCGGCGCTCCGTCCGTTTCGTCGGCATAAACGGCATTGAGCAAGGGCGCAATGAACTGGTACAGGTGATAAACCTGCTTCAACTTGCGCCGGCTATCCTGATTGAGCTTGCCGTCGCGCGTGAGAATATGCAGTTCCTTGAGCAAGTCTTCGGATTGCCCGGTGGCGATTTCTGGAATGTTGGACATGATGAAGTCACAAGGATTGAGATTTTTTGGGGGGCTCCATATTGACTGCAATGCTCAACCCGTGCTCAAATGCGCCCCTTCTCCGGGCGGTTAGCTCAGTTGGTACGAGCACTGCCTTCACACGGCAGGGGTCACTGGTTCGAGTCCAGTACCGCCCACCACTTCCCCTCCCCCGGCATCCGTTCTGTGATTCATGCGAATCAACAGAAGGCCCTCCATTCATGGCGAAGAGAACAGCACGGGCATTATAAACATCGGAATGCCCATTCGAATGAAGATGAATTTTCTAAATTTACTGAAATAATGTTCAGCTACAGTAGTGAGATTGACTCAATAATTATATAAATTAATTTAGAAAATCTGCATAAAAAATTCGGGCCAAGCCCTGTCTTCAAATTTTTGGAGCGTCTTCTCCCTTGGAAGGAGAAGACGCAATTCGCGGCGTGTTCTAGCCGATTCCCATTTGGAACAATTCGCGCTTCAACGCGAGTTGCGGGGGGAGTTTTTCGCCGAGCTTGTCGAACCATTCCTTATGGCTGGCCAGTTCGGTTTTCCAGGCATCGGCGTCGATTTTGGTCAGAGCTTCAAATTCGGCCCTTTGAATATCGAGACCGGTCCAGTCGATATCCTCGAAACGCGGCATCCAGCCCAGAGGCGTTTCCCTGGCGCCGACGCGGTCGCGCGCGCGGTCGACGATCCAGCGCAGGACGCGCATGTTTTCGCCAAAACCCGGCCAGAGGAATTCGCCCTTTTCATTCGTCCGGAACCAGTTGACGCAGAAAATCCTGGGTGCGGTTTCCTTGCCCATGTGCAGCCAATGGTTGAAGTAGTCGCCCATGTGGTAGCCGCAGAAAGGCAGCATGGCAAAGGGGTCGCGGCGCACGATGCCTTGCGCGCCGACGGCGGCGGCGGTGGTTTCGGATCCGAGGGTCGCCGCCATATAGACGCCGTAATTCCAGCTGAACGCCTGGTAGACCAGCGGCACGGTCGTGGCGCGGCGGCCTCCGAAGACGAAGGCGGAAATGGGCACGCCCTCCGGATTTTCCCAGGCGGGATCAATCGAGGGGCATTGGCTGGCCGGCGCGGTAAAGCGCGCGTTCGGATGCGCCGCCTTGCGGCCCGTTTCGCGGGCGATTTCCGGCGTCCAGTCCTTGCCGGTCCAGTCGATCAGATGCGCGGGCGGCTCCTTGCTCATGCCTTCCCACCAGACATCGCCATCGTCGGTCAGCCCGACGTTGGTGAAAATGACGTTTTCCTTGAGGGTCGCCATTGCGTTGTAGTTGGTTTTTTCCGAGGTGCCGGGCGCAACGCCGAAATAACCGGCTTCCGGATTGATCGCATAAAAGCGGCCATCCTTCCCCGGTTTGATCCAGGCAATGTCATCGCCGACCGTGGTGACTTTCCAGCCATCGAAGGATTTCGGCGGAATCAGCATCGCAAAGTTGGTCTTGCCGCAGGCGGAAGGGAAGGCGGCGGCGACATAGGTTTTTTCGCCCTGCGGCGATTCGACGCCGAGAATCAGCATGTGCTCGGCGAGCCAGCCCTCCTCGCGCGCCATCGTCGAGGCGATCCGCAGCGCAAAGCACTTTTTGCCCAGCAGCGCGTTGCCGCCGTAGCCGGATCCGTACGACCAGATCTCGCGCGTTTCGGGGTAATGAACGATATATTTGGTCTCCGGGTTGCACGGCCAGCGCGAATCCTTTTCCCCCGGAGCGAGCGGCGCTCCAACGCTATGAACGCAGGGAACGAATCGGCCCTCGCTGCCCAGGACATCGAATACCGCCCGGCCCATGCGCGTCATGATGCGCATGTTGACCACGACGTAGGGAGAATCGGTGATTTCAATGCCGATATGCGCAATCGGCGAACCCAGCGGCCCCATCGAGAAGGGCACGACGTACATCGTGCGTCCGCGCATGCACCCGGCGAACAGGCCGTTCAGGGTTTCGCGCATTTTTTTCGGATCTTCCCAGTTATTGGTCGGCCCGGCATCCTCTTCCCTGGCCGAACAGATGAAGGTGCGATCCTCGACACGCGCCACATCCGAGGGATCGGAGCAGGCCAGGTAGCAGTTCCTGCGCTTTTCCGGATTCAGCCTGGTCAGCATTCCGGCCTCGACCATCCCGACGCAGAGACGGTCATATTCCTCCTGTGAGCCATCGGCCCAGACAACCTGATCGGGCTGTGTCAGCGCCGCGATTTCGGCAACCCATTTTTTGAGTTTTTCATGTTTGACGTATTCGGGAATATTCAGGGATGAACTCATGGCAATACACTCTTTACAAAAAGCCGGGGTCAAAAAGGAATGCCGCGTCTGTCATGCGTCATACATGACGGGCGGCATAGAGAAAATGCAAAAGGAATCCAAAAAGACGCGTCAGGTAAAAAATGGCCTATTATGCCACAGAGCCCGCCCTTCCTTCAGAAAAACCAGAAGGCCCGTTTTGTGAAAAGGGCCGGATTCCGGATTTACCAGCGGAACCAGCGCTGCCACCATTTCTTCTTCCTTGCGGGGCCTGCCGGCTGGACCAATTCGTCGGGGGATACTTTCCCTGCATATTTTTGAAGACCATCGGTCTGGAAATAGATTCCGAAGCGACGGTCGCTATCGTTGATATGCTGCATCAGCCAATTCTTGAGGAAATGCAGGAGCTCAAAGCTGATCGCAATCCCTTCTTCATCCAGTTTTGTCTGCAATGCCTGAACCTGGCGGATGAGGTCTTCATGCTGATGTTTGTGGAGATCCCATCCGGGATAATGCGTCAGCCGCATCAGGCTTTCTTCCAGCGAGAAATGGGTTCGTGTGTATTCCACGAGCTTATCCAGTATCTGCCGCGATGCCACACTCCCGTGGCGCTCACGGATAGCCTCATGCAACTGATTGAGCAGGATTACCAATCCCTGATGTTGTTCGTCGATTTCATCGATACCGATATTGAAATCCTCAGTCCATTCAAACAGCAGCTTATCAGACATATCCTTGCGCCCCTTTCTATTGAACTTACCCTGTGTCTGAACCTTACACTACATTTGTCACAAAGGGAAATGAAACCAAAAAATCCCCCGATCATTCTGCGGGTTCTCGCTGTAAAATAGTTCCTCATAAAGTGCCGCCAGAATAAAGCCCTTTGTTATCGAGCGTTTTTTATTGATTTCCTTCTTGATATCTTTTTGCTTCAGGAATCCGCCTTATGCCCCTTGTCATTGATGCCTGCCTCGCCCACGATATCGGCGACCGCACAGAACAACAGGATCTGGCAGCCATCATCAAACACCCCCGGGGCGCCTTGCTGGCAGTTCTTGCCGACGGGATGGGCGGGCATACCGGCGGCGCGCTGGCCTCCTCCCAGGTAGTGCATACCTTCAGGAACAACTTCGAGCATTTCTCCATCCAGGAAGATTCGCCCTCCGGCCTGCTGAACACCTGCCTGAATGAGGCGCACACGCTGATCAAGACTTCGCGTTTCATCAGCGAGCAGGATCCGCACAGCACCGCAGTAGCCCTGTTGATCACTCCGGGAAAGGCCCATTGGGTCCATTGCGGCGACAGCAGGCTTTACCACTTCCAGGGCGATCAACTCGTGCAGCGCACCTCCGATCATTCCTATGTTGAAAGCCTGGTGCAGAAAAAGATCATTTCCGAGCAGGAAGCCCTGATCCATCCGCGCCGCAACATGCTGCTCTCCGCCCTGGGAGGAGAAGAAAATCCGCTGATCAGCATGGACGCCTCGAATCCGCTGCACGCCGGCGACAGTTTCCTGCTCAGTTCGGACGGCCTTTGGCACTATTTCACTTCGGAAGAACTGGGCATGATCGTTTCCGCCTATTCCGCGCGCGAGTCCTCCGAAATGCTGGTCGCGCACGCGCGCAAACGCGCCCATGGCGAAGGCGACAACATTTCGCTGATCATCATCAAACTGCTCGAAGCCCCCTCCCCCAACCAAGGCCCGCCGCACACGAACCGTGTGCGGATCGATTCCAGAAATCGTATGCGGATTGATTCGAGGTTCCCGGACAACTGAGGGCGGGAAATCTCCCTCCGGCGCCTTGCGCGCCACCCCGGGAGGAAATGCGCGGATTCAGACCGAAACCGCGCTAACCGAAGCTGCTCAACCCCGTCAGCAGCAAAAGCAGAAACCACAGAACGACGGCACGCCATACCAGTCCGGTAGCGCTCTGCATGAAATCCGCGTCGGCTTCATCGCCCAGGCCGAGTTCGGCGCGATCGTCGATTTCACCCGAAGCGCCGGCCAGGGGCATCCCGAGGCGCACTCCGAGCGCCCCCGCGCCGCTGGCGAGAACGATTCCCAGATTGCGATCCGTCCATTTCACGGCCTGGGTGCGCCAGCAGAAAACGGCATCCTCGAAATCGCCGACGACGGCAAAACTGAGCGCCGTCACTCGCAGCGGCAGCCAGTCGATACAAAAAAAAGCCTGCCGCGCGAAAAGCCCGAATTTGGAAAGATCCGAAAGATCCCTTTCGCCGCGCTGCTGCCAACGCCCGGAGAAAATCGCGGCCAGCCGGTAAAGGACGGCGCCGCAAGGGCCGGGCAACAGGACGAAAGCCACCAGCACACCGAAGACATGACGATGGGATGCCGCCAGCGCCTCCTCGATCGCCAGGCGCGCAATCTCTTCCGAAGCCAGTCCATCGTCCGAGCGGCCGCGCCATTCGGCAAGCAATCGCCGCGCCTCGGGGACATCGCCGGCCTGCAATGCCTTATGAATATCGGTGTAGTAATGGCTGAACTGGCGAAAACCCAGCGTCAAATAAAGCAGAAGGACATTCCAGACCCACGCCGCCAGCGGATGAATTTTCCTCAACAGGAAAAAAACCGTGCCGGCCAGGATTGCAGGAAGGAAAACGCCTGCAGCCCAGGCGATCACGCCGTTCTTATAATCGCCGCCATTGAATTTCCGTTCGAGAAAATCCGCCCAGGATGCCACTGGCTTATGGACGAAACGGCGGTAATCGAGCGCCTGCAATTGCTCGATCAACAAGGCTGCGACAAGAGAAAAAAAAGTCATTCCACACAAGGCCGGGAACTGCCGGCAAGATCGCCGGGAGCCTCCAGCGCCGCTTCAGTTTTGGGAATCCCGAAGATAGCACATTTCCCCGGCTCTCCCGCGAAGGGCAAAACCTTGCCCCCGGCGCCCGCTTGAACACCTGTCGAGCGCAATCCTGAGCCATTCATGGCGAGGTCAGCGAGACATCGCCTGGCAGGCGCCGAAGGCGCCCCACACTGTGTAGGGGCGGGTTTCAAACCCGCCCGTACAGGAATCCCCAAGCTTCAGCTTGGGGTGACTCAAACGGCATCCTTCTCTCCTTCTTATTCACCCGGCAATTAAGGGTTGAAGGAACGTAGGATGGGTAGAGCGAAGCGAAACCCATCATTTCTCCATCTGAAACCCCGATGGGTTTCGCTCACGCTCTACCCATCCTACCTCCCTTGAAAATCAATTCTTGATTGCCGCTTCAATAACTCGGCAATCAAGGGTTGAAGGAATGCAGGACGGGTTGGCACAGGCTCGCAAAAAAGCCTTGTGCTTTCCTGCATGGAAGAGTAAATTTGATGGAATAACTCCTCCTGCAAGAACAACCCAAATGTTTCCCTCGCGGCGCAAGGACGCCCTTCTTTCCTTGACAAATATCTCCCTGAGCGGATTCGCCTGGGCAAGCAGGAATATTGCTATAGCATACCCCCCCTCAGCATTCATTTAGCATTAAATCTCAATACCCAGCAAGAAAAAACTGTAAAAATCAATTCCTGAAACAGCCCTGTTTCCCTTTCGGGAAACAGGGCTGTTTTGCTGTCCCCCTCTGAAATCCATGGAGTCCCCAAAATGATCTCGATCTTCGGCGCCATCAAAAAAGTTTCTTCCCTCGCCGTCATTGGCAAGGTTTTCGCGTGTTCCACGCCGCCTGCGTCAGCACACCGCGCCAGCCCGGCGCGGCGCGGCAAAGGCGTGTTGCTGGCGCTTGGCCTCGGCCTGGCGCTGAGCGCCGCGCTCGCCTTTCCGAGCCAGGCCGTCGCCGCTGATCTCTATATTTACGGCGGCAGCGGCGGCGGCGGCGGCAGGTCGGACAACGGCGGCGGCGGCGGTGGCGGCGCCGGCGGCAGCGATCCGTCCGGATTTATTGGCGGCGGGGGGGCGGGGGGGAACTCCTCGTATGGCGGCGGCGCGGGCGGCGGCACAGGCGGCGGCCTGGACAGCAGCGATGCCACGCAAAATACCGGCGGCGGTGGCGGCGGTGGTTACACCTCGACCGTCCCTGGCAGCGGCTTGGGGGGAGGGGCTGATGGCGGTTCATGGAACGGCGCTGCGCCTGGAAGCCAGGGGAGTGGCGGCGGCGCCGGAGACCCCATCAACGCAATCGGAGGCAAGGGAGGCGACGGTATAGCTGCTGGCGGTGGCGGCGGCGGTGGCGGATCGGGTAAGTCTGGTTCGGGGGGCGCAGGGGGCGCGGGAACCCTTTACACCTATCCCACCGCTCTTTCCGGCTCCTACGGAATATTGGCGATTCGGGGGGGAATTGGAGGAGACGGAGGAGCAAACGGCGGCAGCGTTACTAACGACGCAGGTGGTGGCGGTGGCGGCGGTGGCAGCGTGAGTGCCGCTGTGAACGGCCCTCTGAGCGCTACCAGCCTCACCGTGTCCGGCGGCAATGGCGGGTCGGCAGCGATAAATATTTTTAGCAGTCCAGCAGATTCTGGTGGCGATGCCGGACTGGGTGGCGCAGGCGGCATTCAAGGTCAAAATGGCAGCGGCGGCGGCGGTGGTGATGCCACGCTGAACGCTACCGGGCAGACGGTGACCGTGACCGGCGCCTTGACGGTCAGCAGCGGCGCGGCGGGTGGCGCGCAGGCCAACGGCTACGGCGCGGGCGGCGATGCCACTTTTATCGCCGGAACCCTGATTGCGCCGACGATGACCCTGACCAAAAACGATGGCGCGATTTCAGTTGCCGTGGACACGCTGAATGTGAACCAGAACACGACCATCACCGTGGAGGGCACGGCGGCGGCGGATGTTGTCATAGACACCGTCAACGTAGCGGCAGGGCAAACCCTGACGATTGCGAGTCTGAATAGTGGAGAACTCACCATCAACCATCTCAATATTGCCCCTCAACCGCAGCCTCCAGCGCCTCCGGTTCCGCCGCCCATCCCCACCCCCGACCCAGCCTTTTCCGACGGCGACACGCTGAGTCCGGGGAATCGCTACACCGCGCCTGCCGGCAATTCCAGCTTCTGCCTCGGCGGAAATCCGGGAAGCGCCCCGGTGACGATCCGGATCGACAATGTGCCCTACACGATCACGCCGGAGGCCGAAAACACCTGTTTCGAGATTTTCTCCGCAGGCAGCGGACGCGCGTTGATCCTCGACAGCGGCACGGCAGAGATCGGCACGATCGTTCCCGGCGCGGCATTGCTCGAAGCGAGGAACGGGGATCTGGTGGTGGACGATTCGCACACCGGCAGCACCAGCGCGACGATCCGCGCGATGCTCGACCCGGTCTGCACCAGCACCCGGATCACGGTGCTCGAAGGCACAGTGTCTGCGCCGGATTGGATCAAGTCTCCGATGCCTGCCAGCGGTTGCCCGGCAGACGCGCTGACGCCGGGGAAGGGGAATTTCATGGTCTCCAACGGAAAGCTCGCCTGCCCGCCTTCATCGCTTGAAATCAAGGGCAACTGGGCGAAGCTGACGGTGAAACATACGCAAAACCTGAATGCCGGACAGCAGGTCTTTGACGTAGCCACTTATGGAGGCGCCTGGTTCCAGAACGCCCCCCACGGCTGGGCTGCGCTTGGGGAGAGCTTCGAGCCGGTCGATAGCGCGACCGAATCTGGCCAGAGGACGACGACACTGGTCAATGGCCTGGATGTACGCGGGATTCCCGGAACCGAGTTGTACACCGGGCACGGGGCAAATGCAGATGAGATGATGATGAATGGGCGCTATTGCGGGGTGTTCCGGGTAGCGCCTTAAAAAAGTCCCCCTCTTCGAGGGGGATGCCGGCAGGGGGAGAGTTGCCGCCCGATGCTTGCAAACGGGTGATTTCGGGCGACCACAGGTCGCCCCTACGCCAAGGTTTTGTAGGGGCGACCTGTGGTCGCCCGTTCCGGCGCAAAGCGCCGCATGACAAAGCCCCCTTTCCAAAGGGGGTGGCGGCGAAGCCGTCGGGGGTTTGGGGGTTGAAGCCTTATTTCCGGCGCCTTGCGCCGCATTGGAACGCAAAACCACAAACCCCCGCCCGCCAAAGGCGGGCACCCCCTTTGGAAAGGGGGCTTGATTTGACTTGCGGAGAAACAAAGCCCCGCCCGCCAAAGGCGGGCACCCCCTTTGGAAAGGGGGCTTGATTTGACTTGCGGAGAAACAAAGCCCCGCCCGCCAAAGGCGGGCACCCCCTTTGAAAAGGGGGCTTGATATGACTTGCGGAGAAACAAAGCCCCGCCCGCCAAAGGCGGGCACCCCCTTTGAAAAGGGGGCTTGATTTGACTTGCGGAGAAACAAAGCCCCGCCCGCCAAAGGCGGGCACCCCCTTTCACTCCCACCGGCGCTTCGCGCCACCTCCCTCAGAGAGGGAGTGTATAGACTCGACACATAGGTAACAAGTGTGCCAAGACATGGGTAACAGTTGAGGATGATGCATTCATTCTATTCCGATGACGGACAAATCGAAAGAGGCGACGCGTTGATGGCAGAAGAA
>Ga0123357_10012604_pt1 | contig 10910 bp, 5 predicted proteins | sample TergutEmb28metaG_FD_89873 | JGI IMG/M metagenome (GOLD analysis project Ga0123357, IMG submission 89873) | Embiratermes neotenicus P4 segment gut microbial communities from Petit-Saut dam, French Guiana - Emb289 P4 | ecosystem: Host-associated > Arthropoda: Insects > Digestive system > Gut ... | reverse complement strand
TCCGGTTTTTCCTCTTCAAAATGCAGTTTGTTTCATAAATCTAGTGTATTTGGTTCCTGTATTATTCACATTTTATATACAGGGTGTGCTAAAATTTAAAAAATAATTCTGGCACCATCCATGCCATTTTAATGGAGACAGGGGTATGTGAACACACACTCATCCCCATTCTCTCTACACACCACCCTGATATCTTGGTGTGTTCTACTGAAATAAGAGACAAAATGTGTGAAAAGGAACACTTCATCTTCCAAATGCATTCTTTGGGACCTAATATAATTTAATGAACCTTACATTCAATTACTGCAAATATATACTGAATGTTGCAAAGCCAGTCTTATTACAGGACAAATCACATAGCAGAGTAAACATTTAGATTCTCTTGTATTTCATTACATGTTTATCTATCAGAACATTGTAAATGACAAACTTCTGGGTTTTGACACCATGTAGGATCAGAGATGATACCAACACTCTGGGCAAACATGCTGCCTCCATCTTAACATTGACTGATTACGGTTCAGACAGACACTGAAGTGAATGGAAGGAGGAAACATTTCAAAGGCCACAAGGAATGTGGCCAATCAGAATCACAGACACAGGAGGGGGATCCAGTACAGAGTCAGCAGAAATTGAGAGAATGTGTGATATCAGTGTTTTGGAGGAACATGCTGTTGCCACCTTCAGGGTGACTGTTACAATTTCTGCAGCCTTGGTGCAAGATTTGTCACCTCTCTTCTTCCCATTGTTCTGAAAGGCCACATTCTTTGCAGCCTTCCCATATAACTGACCCAGTCACTTAAGTATCAGCCTGAGCCTAATTCAGTCATCATGAACAGGGAAGGTGCACTTCCTCTGAAATGCCTGTCTGTACCAACACAAGTTATGATCCTACACAGTGTTACAACCCATATGACTATCATTTGTGCAAAATGTACCATAAAAGCCTTCAAACTTATGTGAAATAATGTTGAACATAAATGTTGCAGATCACTGCAAAACCAACTGTGTCTGTAGCTTGATTCACTATCCATAAAGTTAACAGAGTCTGTTTAGCTTCCTGTACAGTAAAAATTATGCCAGACTAAAAAGAAGCAAAACTAAATGTACTTGTCAGCTTTGACTGTAGACACCCAAACACAAAACTGTTGCAACCCACACCTAGTAGCAGAGATTGAACACACAGATGGACAGACACAGACATGCATCCATTTATATATATACCAATAAAATATGCTGTAAATTTCTACCTTAATACACCACACCCATCCACCACAACATCTGTTGTGTACATCTGCCTCCCTGTTAAATGCAGAATATTCATATTCCATTCTTTATCTGCGTTTTTAACCCCCAGCCTGAGGCACAACTGTATTATGTCATGATACAATTGATTGTAGTATTATCTGTCACTGAGCAGCTGCCTCTTCTCTTCTTATGACATGACAAAGATGTGAGCACCTATTAAAAGAACAAAAAATTCTGTAATGAAATTGTTTTTCTAAACATACAAGTAGTCTCTGTATTTCCCCCTCATTTATGCACAGACATAAATATTATTCTGAGCAACTCCATGGACTTTTCAGGCGCCTGGAAAACGAATGTGTAAAAAGGGATTTATGTTTAAGGATTTTCAGTGCATTGTGGAATGGAACTAATGCACAGACATTAAAGAGCTGTAACAAGGTAAAATATTAAATTGTGTAAGAACTCTATACTCATAAAACTTTGCTATTTGGCTCAGTTTCTAGACATTTTATAGGTGTAATGATAGGAAAAGGGGAAAATTTAGGTACTCAGAGGAAATCCCATCCTAGCGCTACTTTGACCACCACAAATCCCAAGTGGAATGCTCTGGAATCACAGGTTTATAACGAAAGTCGTGTAGGTGGCCAATTAACAAATGGTTACAAATCTACAACAATAACCTGTTAAATTTGTAAAACTGAGATATCAGTCATTTTAAATAATACATTTGTTGTATGAAAGGGTTATTGACATATTTTTAACCTGCGGCTGATGGTGGATTACAGATAAGCCAAAACATATTGCACGCTGTACAATAAACATTGTCCATGATAATTGTAACTGACAGTGTTTATATCATCTGTTTATACATGCATCACAACAGGATGTCTCACCCTATGATTAAAAAACAATAAACAGACAAATTCACAAATACACCATTGCTGGGACAGGTAAGAAGGAAGAATTTCCACCAATTTCATGCCATGCAGTAAATAAGTAAAATCTGTTTGCACCTACATATTCAATTTAAAACTATACTTTTAAAATACACTGCTGTAAGATCCAAACACTATGAAGATGACTGAATTATGAAAATGGCATAGGCACTTGTATAACTCCACAGAATTCATGGCTAGCATGACAGCTGATATTTCATTAAATAACAGTCATGCTAAACTTTCCCTGAATTATCTAGAGTCCCAGGCATAATGTTCCTCTCAGCACACTGTTTCTTGTGTATGTAACAACACTTCTGCAGCTGCTTCAATTATAGCGTGTCAGTGAGGATTACTGTGAAAGATGAGATGGGATGGGCATGGACGACAGCAGAGCATTAGCCTGGCATTACTGGGCCAAAAACCAAACCTTTCAGGACCTCTTGATTATCAACCAGCAGTATTAACTGCTCAATCCATGACCCTCGGGTATGCTACCACATACACATTTGTTTAAATTCCAACTATGTTACTACACAAAAAATGCAACACATGGTGATCATAAATGATCTGGGTGATTTCAAATATGTATCATAAAATAAAACAATGATAAACTGCAAATCAGGGAACAGCAAAGAAGAAATCAGACATCATCTTTGGTACCCTAATGAAGTTTAGTATGCATCTGTTTGCAATGCTACCCATACTGAACTAGTATTATGTTTCTGCATCATGAGTTATGAAGGTAAAAACAAAGGCATCTTTCCAGTCACATGTGAAATGGAATTGCTTACTGTTATAGTCTTGACATGGAACTAAGAAAATAACACAGGAAACATCAACCAGATGGTGACCTTTGGGCAAACAGTCAGACCTTAGCCCACAAGGATAGAATTGCCAACATTTAATTCAAATATCATTCCTACAATTCAAAAAAGTTTTTAAAAGGTCGCTGAATTGCTTTTAAAAGACTAAGATATAATTCTGATAGTGTTCACAATCCAAAAATTTCAAATATTACATTAGATAAAATGGTGCTATTTTGGGAGACAATGTGAAACATGAATGTTGGCCAGGAATATATATATAAAGTTATATGAAGGCATTACCTGCTTTGTCACTAAATGTTTTTCCCACTAGGAGGCATTACTCACACAAGGAATATTTGTATCACCATTTCATTTGCGTAGTCTATCCAGTCATAAAAAATAAACAACTGCTTCAAACAGACAATAACAAGGACAAAAGAGGAGAAAATGGCACCTAACTTTTAATTGCCTAATATAAAGAATTATTTAAAAATTGTATGTATATCACAGAGCTGAAGCCAAGTCCACATGAACCCTAACACACGTGTAGCACACTATGGAGAAAATCAGACTCGAATGCATTGTTATTCACTTCAAGAGGTCTGTCAAGCTAATGTAATTGTATCCACAAACACTATGAAATTACTGCGCACACAACAACGAATAATAATTAATTCTTTGCTATTTAATATAACCCACTGGCCTTGAAAGATACAAACCAAATGAAAAAGAGCCAATCAGTCACTACATATATCACACAGAGCACCTTACCTCTACTTCCTTAAATATTCACCACACAAAAACAATAATCCAAACAAAACTGTGCACCTTAGTTATGTCTATATTTTATGTAACATGCTAGTTTTTTTTTTTTTTTGGGTGGAATAAGGTGTTTTTGTAACATTTGATGAAATTCAACTTTTGAATAAAGCAATGTAAATACCCCACCACTGGACCCTTGAACCGAATGAACTGAGTTCATGTCCTCAGTATTTCCTTAAGATCTATTTCAATTTGGCCCCCTTCTTACCTCCAACATCTTTCCTGCTAATGCTCCAACCGACATACTTAAGCAGTTATCACCTCTACCATATGAATCACATTCCCCACCCATCTAATCCTCTGTGACTTGATGAATTCAGTAATATGGGGTGTAGAGAACAAATAATGAGTGTTCTTCCCTCTGGGTGAGACAGCACCCATACATAATAAAAAGAAAATTTCTGGTTGTGCACATTAATGATCCTCTACGTGTTTTACATAAAAAAACAACATGGCAAAATGGTAACAAGCAATTCACGAATTTATTAATGGGTGAAATTTTGTTACTGTTGTATTCAATACCTGAATTCCGCCAAATTTTCAAGGATTCTTTAGCGTTCTTTATATTATGATGGTATGGTCCTACAATCTGAAACAAACACTGTTACTTTTTTAAATTCTCAAAAGATTTAGCCCATAATCTATGGACAGTTTTGTTACAGCTCAGAAACACCAAATTTTTCAGTCAGGTTGAATTACTCACAAAATAAATACAACTAATGAATTGCAAAAAATGGATACCTTAAGTCAAATACGATCCTCCTCAACTCATTACTTACAAAAATATGTTCCAGATCAAACCGCTAAATCCACTGTGGGCAAAGGAACATATCTCTTACTATCATGACTGGCATCATAGACATGACAACTAATACAACTAACCTAACTTTCTAATTATTCTGCTGTTCCATTTCAGCACCACTTTTTTTTTGGTGAATTTCTGTTATGAATGTGTCTGCAGATATTTTAGTGCTTCAGCTGGAACTTCACTGCAATAATATCCATATTACATGTGACAAAAATCTTAATAACTTAACACAATGACTACGCACTCGCGATCGCAATTATACGTGCCAATGTTTCGTTATCAGCTGATGTCGTTAGTTCCATGAAATAACTTGAGGAGCAGTACCGTAGACAGCCTGCACAACGTGGAGCGTCTTCGGCAAAATTTTCTGCTAATGTAATCGTGATTGTAGAAATGACCAATTTCGTGTTTGTCTTATACATTTTTGGAACAAAGTGACATTGTTGTAAATATAAAGTGTATTACAGTTTCGTGTGAGATAGTATTTATGTTTTAGTTTCTTAAAATACGTAACATGGCAGTAAGTATGCTTACATTTTGACACTGACCAAGTAGTTAGTTCTTGCTATATACTGGCTCCACATACGTATTCATTTCTATCAAAGATACATTTTCTTCCAGCCGCAAAAAGGAAAACAAGCAACGAAAGGGCAGAAACAAATTGTCGAAGAAAATGCAGCAACTTTAAATTTTTATCGGAATATGGTATTCATTGCAAATGGAATATATTTGACAGTAACATGTGTTACTTCAGACACATATAATCTGCAGATGATTGTAAGTAAATATATTATGAGCTGGTGTAAATCTATAATTTGCTCAACCGTTACTTAATACACTTGCGGTTTTCAAGTGTTCATAATTTTTCTTATACTGTAACATAAAATTAAGGGGAGCTGTACAGGCAGAAGCAGATAATTTTATTTTCTTGTCTCTTTGGTTGATACAAACTAAAGTCTGCTTGAGGAACCCTTTTATAATATAACGTCCAAATAGAGATTTTCATCATGAATAGGATAATTGACAGTTGTCAGAACATGCTATATTCTATTTCTTCTCTTGACCCATCGTTAACATTACCACTGCCATTGATAAATGGCACATGTTAAATTTCCTATATTTTCTCCTTTGCCACTGAATGTGTATATGGTGACTCTGATGTGTTAGAAACACTGGATGTCTGCTTACACCCAAAAATGTTGTGCATATTGAATGTCAGTACTTGGATGACAAATTGCAAAGAATGTAGTTAACATGCTATTATAATAGGCATAATTTGATAACAAGGAGCCAGAGACTGAATACAGATTAAGTAAAATCTGAGGTTATGTTATTTGTATATTATTATTCTAAACTCCAGGATCTAATCATTTGGCCAGCACCCAAGACAACACATCTTTCATTCACTCATTCCCTCATGTTCTCCATTTGTATCACTGTTTGTGAGTCTTTACATACTGCTGTTTCTTAACTTTGTATGATATTCGCCTCAAAAATGGTAGCTGCAACTGAAACAGTATACTGCTTAAAGAGAGGAGTTAAAAACTGAAACCAGTCCTACACATTAAACAACTATTGTTACAGTTTTATTAAGTTAAATATGATGTACTGTAGATGAATATGATAGCTAAACATCAATTGAAAATTTGGTGATATACACAACCTTTTTGTACTGCTGTTTGTATAGGTACTATTTTTGTTTGCGGCTGCTGCATACATTGGAAGCTTTCAGTTCATGGCATACATGGCAAGACCAAATTATGCAGACTCTGGACAACTTCTGGATAGTGGGATTGATCTCAACATGGAAGGAGGTATTGCAGAGTAAGTTGTTTGTCTGAGATGCACCAGAGATTTACAGATTGTATTCATTCCTACTTGCTAAATATAGAAGTAACTCACCATCAAAATGCTTTATTCGAAGTACGTCTGTTCTTATTGGTACATCACATTTGAGTTCTAAATTTCATTTATATTTATATTTTGTTTCACATATCAGAAGCACAGACATAATTATCAAATGTTAGGACCATTAGTGACTAATGAATTGAATATCATTTGTAAGGAAGCTGTCATGACCTGATGTAAAAAACTATTAAGGCACTTGCCTTGAGTGTCTGAGGAAAACTACAAAAAGTCACTCAAGGTAATTGATGTCCTGGCTTAGATTATAATCATGTACTTCCCTATACAAGTTACCACTTTACTCAGCTTGCATGGTGCTGTTGTTAACATAACAATTAGGTAACCAAAGTTACTTTTATATGTTGTCACTGAAATATCCATGAAATTGGTTGAGGCTTAGTGTTCACTAACGGTAAACAGTTGCATTGTCTGTAAGCAAAGTTTCCCTCCTGTAAGCTTTGTTATGAAATATTCCACAGTGAAATGTACAAATCTTCTGACACCTATGTATACTCCTGGCATAACTTCAACTGTTTGTGTTGAAATGAATTTTCCAACTATGAACCCTTCAATAAGCATAAGAAATTTCTTTATTTCTGAATCATCCTGTGTAACAGTAGTGAACAAAATCCATCTACTGCATCATTTATGCAGATAACTGGAAATAACAGAATTCAGTGGTGTCATCTTCAGTGGTTACAGCATGTAAAGTGAGTGAATGCCACCAAATTCTTTATGACTATATTAAAATGTAAACACGAGAAACACAATCAGCAAAGACAGGAAAGGTGGAGTGGCATTTGAGGCAATAACAGTCATTAGCAAATATGACTTGAAATGAAGGAGGAATAGGAGGAGGAGCTGTATGATTTAGAGAAATTCTGTACATACAAAGTTAACAGTATGATGAAACCAATTATTCCTCACTACAGTGCACTGTTGGTAACAGTCTGATACTTTGATGCTTACCATTAACATCACCAGATTTGATTATTAAGTACACTTGGTTTACTTTCAGGCATTTGAAGGACCTCATCATACTAACATCTGGATGCCAGCTGTTATCTCTTGTTTCCAACTATTTTTGGCTACTATGGCTGTTGGTAAGTCCAGTGAATTTCATGTCTACTACTTACTGTTAGGTGTCCTGCCCCCATCCTGTCATGGTTTAATGTTATTATTATCATCAGAACACATCAGGATATAAAGGCCTATCACCATGAAAATGTGTGGGGACTTGCAGCAAAGAGACCAAGGAATCTCATAGCAAGAGGTGTGCTTTAGACATTCCTTGCCATACCACTCAGTAGGCTGCTTTGTAAATTCCCAAGCCAGCAGCCTACTGCACATTTACTGCATGCTGCTTTTTTAACAAAAGAAAAAGTGATCAGTTGTTGACTCTTGAGAATTTGTATTAGTTACCTTGTGGTGGGAAAATTTTCCCAGCATCAACTCAGCTTTACAAGCTGATCTGCAGTTCTTCATGTAGCACACATCTTAACAGAAAGCAACACTTTGACTTTATAAAATTATCTATATTTATATAAAATGCAAATTTCAGTGCAGTGACTGCATTCTTGACAGACACCCTGAAATCAGAATTTAATTTGAGACATTGGGGAGTTTTGATTGGTATTTGGATATAAGGTTTTTTTACTATACCTCATGATAAGTTTGTCACTAGAAAATTTTTAATCTGCATAGTGCAAGCACTGGAAAATCAGGTCTATACTGTGATTTGGTCATTACCTTCATCCTTCTTTGCTGGACACACAAAGAAAGCCTTTTCATACCAGAAATCTCTTAATTATTGTTATGTTTGTGATGATAATGACAATACAGCATCCAGGTCAGTGTAACAATTTTCTCTGCTGTGTGTTTCATAGGCTCCAGTTCGTGGTTTCTGGTTGCTGTGGGTTGGTCTTCTTTCTCCATGGTTCTTCCAGCAGGCTCCAGCACTACAAGAAACTGATGAGAAAAAACAGAGGAAAATGGAGAGGCGGATGAAGAGGCACTGATTATTACACGTTCATATTGCACATTTCCATTAACTTATCTCTAAGATCTTTTTGTATCAGTGACTGAATAACACATGTTGTCTTATGAGTGAATGGAGTGATGTGGTCACTGGTGTTTTCCATGAATGCAATCACACACAAGTTTGAGTGTTAAGCAGTGCAAATCAAAATAAACATGTGTCACCAGAAACGTAAAAAATCTTGTACATCTTTAAAACAAAAATCCAAATTATGATATAAAAATGGATGAACACAAAGGAATAGAGCAATGTTATGACTCAGGGTGTAGGGGGATTAAACTACTAGTGCAGTGCTTATGCATGTTCCTGTCTGTTCTTGTCCGTCTGCAAATTAAATGTGTGCAGAGTAAATAATATGTTCTGCCAAAAATCATCTCTTTTTCTTGTTTGTATATAATTACTTAATGTTACTCTATAGAGTGCTTGTGTATTACACAGTTCCATAATCCAATTTTTCAGTGTCAGTTCAGTTATTTAAAAATTGGCAGTCTACAAGGTTTCTACAGCCAACATTAATTTATAATGAAAATTGAAGAGAACAATATTATAGTAGCTATAAATCTATGCTCACTCAGTACTTGAAACAAGCATGTGTTTTTACATACACTAAAAATATTTATGTAATATGTTATGTACAGTGCAGTTCTTTAATACAGCACCAATTGGACCAGTCAGGTGCTGGATTATCAAATCTTCCAAATTTTCAGACAGCACATATAGTAACCAAATTTTTCATGGGCAATTTTTGTTACTTTGCAGCCAACCAACAGAGAATGTGCACTTACCAGTTATTTTCATTTCATGACAAGAAGACTTAAGCAAAACAAAAATTTTTCTGAATGTCACAAGTTACTCAATGTTCTTATGTAAAAATATTGCTCTTGTAACAATAATCTTGCTAAAGAAAATGTCAGTGGAATGCAATGAAAATACATCCCACCATGAGCATCTATAATCTATATGGGGTAATTTGTAAAAACAAAATCACTGAACAATATAGCATGCACTTTACAGAATCCGTTATGGTATGTACAAGACAGGGACAGTTGGGAGGGTTTTATGAATTAAACACAGTAAGGTTTTCTAATTTTGCTTTTTTATATATAACTATCATTCTGATATTTTGTTACAACAAATGTCAGTCTGTCACCCACACTATTTTGTTACACTAAGATTTCACTGTTTTTGAGAACCCATTTCAAAGAGGTCTTCCTTAGTTTCAAGAAAAATGATAATACTTGTTATCCGTACTTTTATATGTGAGTCAGATGTTTCAGTTTCTGGTATTATTTATTTGGAATCCCAGTTTTCAGTCTTTCTTGCTAATTTTTCCTAAAATGTCAGACAACACACATGTGACAGACAGGAATATTTGAAGAGAAGAAACCACTTTGAATATGTAGGCATAGATGGGACAATAAGTTCATTCTTCGAAAAGTAGGGTGGGAGGTTATGGACTGTTAGACTGCATTCATCTGACCCAGGAGAGAGACAAGATGAAGACTCTTGTGAACACAGTAATGAACCTTCAGGTTCCATGAAATGCTGGAATTTCTTCACTAGCCTCTAAACAGTTAGCTTTTCAACAAAGACTCTGCTCCGTGATGTCTGTGAGTTATCTTCGTACTTCTGACTGACACTAGTACCTTGGAATGACTAAATTTGAAAGTATTAATAGTACAAAAATGAATTCAAGTAGGCAGCCAATTACATGTGTTTACAACCATGTATTAGTTACAAAACTTGTTAGTTGTTGAACTTAATAGTTCTTCAACAAAATGTGTTTCTTATGCACTAGTAGAAAGATAAATGACAGAGACTGTGTTAAAATACGTGGATCATGTGTACTCTTTTCAAAGGTTCTTGGAACCAAATCTATAGACTTGATGGGTTTTGTACACGAGGTGTTTCTACAGAACTCTTTATATGAGGGTTACTCAAATGATTCTGGTCACACTGTATATTAAGCCAGTCCTTTTTTATCCCCTCCATAGTACCAGCATTACTGATTAGCCTGTCTTGCAGAGTGTTGGTTATTGCACGTGCCACCTGCTTTAATACTACAAATTTCTGCAGTCTCACCATAAGAGTGCATTCATGTGTTTCATATAGTTCTGAAAATAAACAGTGATCAATTTCCCAAACAACATTAACTTGCAAGTCTGAAATGAACGTGCAGTATGTTTTCTGTGAGGCCATAACTGAATCTTTAAAAGTCAGTAGATGAATGTCAGCATTCAAAGAGTTATTGCATTAGTCAACTGTGCAGCTATTTGACTTTTTTATTCATAGTTTATGAATAACAGTAGCCTCATTTACCAGCTAAAAATATCTACATTGACAAT
>Ga0123357_10012601_pt1 | contig 10913 bp, 4 predicted proteins | sample TergutEmb28metaG_FD_89873 | JGI IMG/M metagenome (GOLD analysis project Ga0123357, IMG submission 89873) | Embiratermes neotenicus P4 segment gut microbial communities from Petit-Saut dam, French Guiana - Emb289 P4 | ecosystem: Host-associated > Arthropoda: Insects > Digestive system > Gut ... | reverse complement strand
TATCTGAGAACAAACAGCGACTTGTGCCACTTACAGCATAAACTGATTGGTTTTTATAACCGCAATGAAAAGTGTTTACAGCGCGGTACGAACTGGGCCTTTAAATAAAGCGATCTGACATTCGTTTTTAAAGGGTTAGAGAGCATATTAACTACACAGTAAATATTCACGAACAAAAGGGCATTGCCAACATCAATAAACCACACAGATTAGACGTGCTTTAGAACAAAGTGATGGAGACAATATTCTGATAACACACAGAAAATATCAAGAAGTTGCCGAAAATTACTTACAGAAGAGCTTTAAATTTCGCATTCTTAGTTAAACTAATACTGATAGAGTGACAAAATTGGGGGGGGGGGGGGTTTTCCATATTTAAATCGCAAGGCTTAAGGGAAAATATGTTCGGCCCCGGATGAAAGATATCTTTGGTGTTCATCAGGATATGAAACACACGTAGAGGAGGAAGGAATATAGGAGGTGTTGTTGAAGGAGAGGGAGATAATGTGTAGCATACTGAAGGGTGGAATTATGGAAAATAAAAGGAAGTAGAAAGCTGGTGGAGAGAGGCACGTGCCTTTTATGCCCAGGAGAGGAGGATGCAATGCATATTTCATTACTGTATACAGAAAGGGATAATTGCAGGAGGATTTAACTACTAAAGGGCTAGGAGAAAGTGAGAAATTAACATACAAAAATTTTTACATTTCACAAATAAAATGTAATCTTTATATATATTAATATTAGCCTAGAAAATATTTACCAAACTCCAGGTGTCAGTGGAAGAAAGAATGAGAAAAGTTAAGAAGCAAATATTGGAAAAATTTGCGTAAATGCAATTCAAATGTTAAATCACGTTAATTATTCTGGTAACTGTAAAAAGGCTTTAAGCTGAAGGTAAAATATTTCAAAATCGTTATTCTAATCAACTTTTAATTATATTGATGCTGAATTGTGAGTTAAAAATCAATAAGTTAATACATGAAAAAATAAAGATCTCTAAATAGAGAACTTCTACAACATTTAAGAATATATTTTCATCTAAATCCTCCAAATTCCTTTTACAATAGTTCCAGACAAACGACACAGCGTAAAACTGAAGACATAATCACTTCCTGCACAGTCAGTCTATAGTAAACTTATAGAGTGATGTTTGTTTGAAACACGAGCTGTTTCCTTCTGCCTTCGAACGAAAACATATTTTCGAAAAATTAATTTCAGTGCACAATCTTACATGAATATAGGTGTAAATTAATAACAACTATACCCTCCTCACGTTGTCATTACTGCGCTGCGGCACCAGAACAAATCGAATTAAAGTCACCGATAGTTCGCAGGGAGGAGGTGTCCCTTGTGGCACAAGCGCCACTGACCATGTGGTTCGTGGCTAGACGCCATTTCGGAAGCGTCCCACCTTTGTGTCCGCTGCGATGTGTTTATGTCCGGCACAACCTCAATTCCATTCCAAGTGGTTTTATTTATACATGAGGGTTGACCCTGGGGTCACCGTCACCTCACAATGCTGTCTGAATTGGCACCGGTGTGTACTAAATTACTTAGGTTAATTGAAAACCAACGAGCTAGTGGGTTATATAGCCTTCTGCTTTCTGTTTCTCATTTAATGTACAGTGGAGAAAGTTTTGTTGCCACGGGGAAAGAGAGGATGTCCTCGTCAGAGAGTCTGCCCGGACAACTAATGTCAAAGGAAACAGTATTGTATGTCTGGGGACGAGAAAAGCGAGCGAGAAGTCTTGGAGAATGCGTAGGAGTGGACTTTGGACATATTTATTTTTAAACTTAGCCGATAAGAGGCATGAGTATACATAGAATATTAACGCGCCAAAGTTGCGTTCATTAAAATGCGATTTATCTTAATAGTCGTATTAAATATTATAATTTATTCTTCCCTTATTACTTTAACGTGACCAAATTAAAACGAACACGTAATAAACGTTATGTATATAAAATATAAGTACACATTATTTTACTCGGCAAACCAGAAATAAAGATGGCTACTGGGAAGACCTAGATATAAAGGGAAAGATGCTTGTAATAATGAATCTTAAAGAGAATGAATTAAGGGCGCGGAATGCATCCATCTGTCTTGCAACAGTCATTAGTGGCGGTATGTTTACGTGTAAATATAACTTCAATTTCCATTAAAGATGGAGAATTTCTTGCCTAGCTGACATTAATAGCTGAAGAACACTGTGCTGAGTGTAATTACTCAACAATTCCACCTGAGCATTTCTGTGTTCATTTACGTGCGCTGTGTCTATTCCGTCTCGTACATGGGTGCAGAATTTAATCTTGCCGTCTGAAGAAAATAAAATGAGGGTTCTACAGAGTTGATGAGCTTATTTGGACTTACGAGAGTGAAAAAATGTAGGTAAGTAGTCAATTAAACAAAGAGCAGCTTCGCAATTTACGCGATTCACGTAGGATTCGCAGTCCAGACATACAAACACACACACATGCCACGAAGAAACAGATGGAGAGGACACGAGTCAGAACGATGACACTACGAAGCTGCGAAGATGTGAAAGATTTTGCGACGGCTCCGGAGACACAAGAAATTCACAGTTCACCAGAATAACTGGTAAGTAATCAGGAAAGGCTTCGCACCATGAAAGCACGGGAGTGGATTGGTTTATAGGTCTATTTAAGTTGGACGAGATATTCTGAAACCTGACTCCGCGAAGTGAAATTAAAATATTTGAGATAGAGAAAGGTGGGACAAAATATGCAGCATTATAATGTGCAATTTATTTTAATAAATCGGTTTAGGATTTTATAGGAATTTTGTGAAATTTGGTTTGAGATTAGTGACATCGAAGCGCTTTCTATTAAAGCCATTAAGAAAAATGTTCACGCTTACAAGCTGTACCAGATTTAAGCGAAACTTTTGCTGTAGTTTGAAGGCATAGGGATATAAGATTTTTAGTAATCAGAGATAGGTTTGGATGAAATGATGACGGAGAAACAAATTAAATTGCACTGTACTTCCGACAAATTCGGTACCAAGCGGTCAACTGTTCGAAGAGGTCCAAGGGGCTCACTTCAGAGTTTTCACAGCTAATACAGAAGGGAATTAAATATATAGTGTACCGTATTAAAATGCAGCCTACACGCAGCGATCACTTTTGGATGTCACCTTATCCAGTTACTTCAATATTGACAGTTATTGTATCCAAACCTAACAGCATAAGCAAAGTACACATAGTGTAACATTGTGGTGTATTTATTGAATTGGATTTACTAAGCAGGCAAAACTTACTTGATCAATAGTTTCTATACAGTTCTGGCTTCATATTCAGAAGCGTACAACTAAAGGCATTAAGAAATTGGACATGACTGAACTGAAGAACCATCCTTGATGTGTAATCTATTCACCAAATGACAAAAGATGTCACTTTTTCTTGTGTCTTCCTCACTTTCTCCAGGCACAACTCAATTTTACGAATATCTTCTGCTGGTCATATTATCCCTTAACTCCACCTTGAATTTCAGATCAGTAATGTCATTGCAGATTTTAACGTTTTCTTACAATGTTGGGGTCTAACTTCCCTCTATGCAATGTTTACATATATTATTTTAAAGTTCCAGAATAATGCCATCCATCTTGCTTATGTTTTAGACAGCAAATTACGTTAGTTTCATGTGTCTGCTCCATGCATTTTGACCACATTCTTTTATCCGAAGAGTTCCATCGCAAAAGTTCTCGCTCAGTATTACGAGGCCTCCTTACATGACCGGACAATAGGTGTGACGCACAAATGTAAAACATATTTATAATGTGTTATGTATCAATTCAAATTCGAATGTTGCCAATGCCCCGCAGTCTAACAATAGAATAATAAATAAAAGAGTGAGAAGTTTAAATTAGTATAATGTTCAACCCTGGAATTAGTATTTTCAAAAGCAAACCACTCTCCGCCCACAGCGTTTGCACTGTGACTGCATTATATTATTATTTAACACTGTATTGTACTATTACATTCCACCAAATTGCGCAATGGGCGTATTATTGCGAACTATTCCATTAGAAAGCCACTGTTTTATTCGTGACTTTATTTCGCGACGAATCCAATTCTCTGATTGTTGCTAAATTTTACGAGAAAGTTAAAATAAATTGTCAACTAATACAAGATGAGTGGTATTCGTATAATTAAGTATAGTATATCTCACCCATATCAAAATTACGTAATTTAATTTTACTAGAGTTTTCATTCTGAAAAATTTCCTTCAACAATTTTTCTTCTTCTTCTTCTTCTTCTTCTTCTTCTTCTTCTTCTTCTTCTTCTTCTTCTTCTCCTCCTCCTCCTCCTCCTCCTCCTTCTTCTTCTTCTTCTTCTTCTTCTTCTCCTCCTTCTCCTCCTCCTCCTCCTCCTTCTCCTTCTCCTCCTCCTCCTCCTCCTCCTTCTTCTTCTTCTTCTTCTTCTTCTTCAATTGGCGCTACAACCCTCGGTGGGTTTTGGCCTGCTTTATGATTTCGTTCCACAATCCTCTGTCTTTACATTTCTCTCCAATTTCTCACTTTCATCTTCTTTAAATCTTCTTCTACTTGTTCGAGCCATCTCATTCTTGGTCTTCCTACTGGTCTTGATGAACATGGTTCCAATTCAGTTAGTTTTTTAACAGTTCTTATTATGTAATTCTCAACAAATATTCTAATAGTCAAATACAAAGATATAAATTTTAAGTTGAAAAGAATATTGCGTAACCCCAAAATTCGATTGTTGTTGTTGCGGCCTAATTAAAATTCCTGCACAAAATCTCCCAGACATCTCTTCCAAGTTTTCAATCTGAAAGTGTCCAAACTTCAATTTCCATTCCAATTTTCCTCCCGGAAATAGCAGAGTTGTCGGTATTCAAAGCACGAAGAGTGAAAGCCAACTGTCTGCCAACTCACAAAATGAGTTGCGCAACTATATTTAGTCGGTGCCAGGTCGGGGTTACTGAAAGTACAAGGTTTAATTTTACGGAGAAATCGGGCTCAAGAATACGATGATCAATGTATAGTTCCACAGGCACAATAAGATGAATTATAACGTAGGAATAACAGTTATCGCATTGTAACAATGCAGATCGGAGGCCTGTTTTGATGCTTTGCTGACGGTGCATCTCAGCATAATCTTAGTAATTAACCAACTTAATGCACAAAATCTTGTTTTATAATAAGTTTATTTTGTGCCTCTACATGTTTCGAGCACTATGTTGTCATCATCAAGAAGGTCAAAATTATATTATACAGCATCCTTATCATCACACTCAGTAGGTGGCCGTCCGGTGCGCAGGTTGAGAGGGGCTGAGTCCCCTCTCAACCTGCGCACCGGACGGCCACCTACAGGTGTGACGACACCAGATGCTGTATAATACAATTTTTACCTCCTGATGATGAGTACATATTGTTCGAAATATGTAGAGGCACATAATAAACTTAATATAAAACAAGATTTTGTGCAATATGTTGGTTAATTACTAAGATTGTGCAGGCCTGCATTTAAAACAATCTGCAGATCAGTTACAAGAACATAATTAAGACGGTGTGTTCTCTTACATGCATATTTTTACTTTTTAATTTACACTTTTACTGAAGGTCATCCATAGTGTCTATTCTAACTTCTTCAAGTATTTTCTTAAAACAAAGAACAAAATGTTTAAATGACGATAGTTAAACACTTTATTATCCAACTAATGCACAATATGCAATTTATAGATAGGCCTACAATTAAAATTATAAAATATTTAAAAGTGCTCCAACATGTATCGGATCACAGAGTATCCATCATCAAGGCAGTTCTTTTAATTTTTAGCCAAGCACTGTACAAGGCTCACTGATGTTGGATCCTCTGTAATACGAAACAAGTTGGAGCACTTTATTATCCAACAGATGCACAAATATGTAATTCGTAGATAACTTAGAATTATTATAAAATATTTAAAATTGCTCCAACATATTTCGGATCGCAAGGGATCCATCATCAGGGAGCTCTAAAAAGTGCTTGGCTAAAATTAAAGTAATGGTTCTATCTTGTCCGTTGATATGGACGTAGTCGGTGTTATGGCAGCATATTTGCTGTAATTAGATAAATTAGGGGTCAAACCCCTAATTTATCTAATTACAGTAAATATGCTGCCATAACACCGACTACGTCCATATCAACGGACAAGATAGAACCATTACTGTAATTTTAGCCAAGCACTGTATAAAGCTTCCTGATGATGGATCCCTTGCGATCCGAAATATGTTGGGGCAATTTTAAATATTTTAAATATTTCCTAATAATTCTAACTGTATCTACGAATTATATTTTATGCATCTGTTGGATAATAAAGTGTTTTAATTGTCAGTGATGCACGGTACAAACATGAAGATGAAGGAACACTTTTAAATAGAGCGTGATTTGAAAAGATAGACTCAATTTTGTACATCTATATTTCCTGAACTATATATGATATTTGAATAATCTACATAAAATTTGAAAGATAATATCCTAAAGTTTTGAATATTATGACTAGAGCGCTCATCTAATGCATAACCATGCAGCAACATCAGTTGAGACCAAAATGGCTACTATGCAACACAAGAATTTTTGCGTTCGTGAATTCATTAAAACTGAGTCGGCGACAGCTGAGCAGCGTGCGTTTCGTATTCTTCAACTCATAAAGCGATTAAAGAACTTGAAACACCGCAACCATCTGTCTGGCGTGTGTTGAGGCGCCGTTTACTTTTCAATTGAGTCCATCTTTTTGAATCACCCTGTATTTTATAATTTTAATTGTATCTATAAAATATATATTTGCATTAGTTGGATAATAAAGTGTTTGTCATTGTTTCACGGTGCAAACATGAAGATTAACGGTAGTTAATTGTCTTTAGAAAGTTTCCTTTATCTTGTCCCCATAAGACACCTGATTCCATAACTCTAGGACGTACGAGGCAATACTTTAGAACTTCTAGAAGTGTAAGTCTACAAATGAGAGCTTTTAGCACTTTGGAACAAGAAATTCATGAAAACAACACATAAAGAGAAAATATAAGCAAAACTCACACAGACTGCCTTCTTATAGCATAAATTTCTGACCCAACATATTTATCATTTGCATTATTATATTTGTAATATTGTCAAAGAACTAGTTACTTAAGTACAGATACTGTATGCGTGATTTCAGGCTTCCGTCACGGTTTAAATTAAAAATTCACTCTGCTAGAATGTTACGCGACGTAGACTTGTAGTTTGTTACCGGCATTTCGGTAAGGATATCAGCCTCCATCTTCAAGGGTCAAGCAGTGTGCTGGACCCTTCACTATGCGCGACATCCTAGAGGAGCATACCCTTTAAATTTCTCGGGTATAACCTCAGATTTTTGCTACTACGCAATGTATGCGTAGGATAATTTTTATTTTAACTTGCAAACATTAGGCTGTGTACAGCGTGTAAGTATGTCTCTGTGCTATGTGATTACTCAGTGACACTTGCTTAGTTATTTATTGCTTATCGCCGTCAAATCCTAAACTAAAAGAAATGTCACTTTGCTGCAACGTAGTCTATTTTATGCTGTGCACAATTATTATGCGAGAAACGTTTGCTTATTCTTCCAAGTGTATTGCAACAGGTCAATAAAAAATTTCGGGACTTAGAAGTCAGTGGTGATGTTGTTAATTTCCCTGTTACTGACTGCAGGAAACTAGGTTTCGTAACAATGGGACGTCTTTGAGCGGCATAACGTGCAGATAAGTTCGGTGAAAATAGAAGTTTTGGTTGAAATTTTGAAATGGGGAGATAGGAAAAAATACAAAGAGAGCAACGCCCTGTTAAGAACATACGTTTAACTTTTTAGAAAGAAAAGTAGGATAAAACTCAGTTTCTACCTCTTGAGAAACAAACTATCTCCATTACAAACACCAAACGCTCTAAAGGTGTTTAAGGGAAAAACTATTTATTTCGGTTGGAATACAAAACAGATGAATAGACTGTGTGGTAAAAATACAGAGGGCATGAATGTGACAGTATTAGGCGCACACACACATTTATATGTATAGTCTCTGGGATTTAAGGATTTTATTTTGAAGTAACCCTCTCTGAATTAATCACAAATTAATATTAATAATATCTTTCAGTGAAACCAGATTTAATTCTTTGATCTTTTTTTTTTTTTAGAAAAAAGGAAACAGACATTGATTAACGCAAAATGGAAATGAACCACCCCTAGTTTTGGCTTTGGTAACTGGACATCCTGCAACGAAACTCCATGTATTCATGTGAGATAGCCACTGCTGACTTACTAGGAGGTATTATACATTTATAAAATTCTGTTCAATATTTCGCTCCTTAAAATGTTTAGGAAAAATGAAGTTCGAGTTACAATTACTGATGAACCGATCAAAATCAAAATCTTTAAAACCAATAGTATTTAATATTCGTCAAAATTAATACTTAGTTTTATACTAGTAATGTAGTAACCTGCAATATTCTTTGCAAATTATTCCAAGATAGTGGAATATAGGCTACTCTTGAGTAACAGACTGGACGGGGCACGTTTCTTCAGACCATTTTGTACTGCAACCTACAAATTTACATGTAAATGGACCGTAGATACTGCCAACTTGGCAATGTCAAAGAGATTACCTAACTTATACACACGGTTTACAAATGACAGTGATTAAACTTTAAAATGTTGGCAAGCTGAGTCATGTAACGTAGGCCTATTTAAGGTCACTAGACGAAGGTAATAAAAGCAAATAGACTGACTCTATTAATAGCAGCAGTTGCTATGGTGAATACATTACACGAAACAAGAGAAACCATGCAATTTTCCAACAATGTGGTTAGTTTTAATTGTCTCACAGTAGAGAGAAGCCATTTTTTTCTGCCTCCATTTCTTTCCTGTCGTCAGCTACTTGTCACTTTTAATTATCCTTTCTTCTGTTACCATCTACCTTATATCCTTTTACTACATCTTCCTTCTACGGACGCTCGCTTCGAATCATTATTATTTGGCTTCTATCCGAATACCTAAGTTTGTTAGGGAAGAGAGCTGTTCCGTGCCATAAAAGGATTCTGCTGAGTCGTCGTTAAAGGCTACGAATTTTTACTTTTTGTTTAGAAAAGCTTCAAGTATTTTATGTCTGTGCTGAGTAGTCTTCGAGTGATGACGAATAAAGCCCCAGCTCTTAATGTGTGAGGCAACTCCCCAGGGATTCGGCATAGGTTTATGTATATTCCAGCAACAGAGGTTAAAAATATGCCCTACAAGGAATATGTTTTGCACAGCAACTTACTGCTCGTACTAACTTCAGAAATGACTCAAGATTCTTCGTTGCGAACAAAAGCATAGTAAGAAAATTGAAGGATTTCATAATGCGCAAAATAAATTCATATAAATGAACTCGTCTCTAACCCACAGGAAAGTAGAGCGGTAAAGAACCTTTTGTCCGAGTGTTTATGTATTTCAAGTAAAAATGAGTATATAATGGCGACATGTGATTACTACTATTCAGTTTCTGCGTATGCTATATGTTCCAAATAAATTAAACGAAAGATTTAGTTCAAATTTTAGTGTTAGAGACCTAGAGGCAAAACAAAATTTCAGTGGAATTTAGCGACGATATTTTTCAAAACAGGAATACTGAAACTCGAAACCATTGTTATTGAATTTTAGGATTAAATATTATAATATATGATAATTGGATTGCGTAGGGCTTGTTCGTGCTTTTTCATGTGTTGATAAAAATCAGCAATCTATTATTACGTAATTAAATTGTGAATCTCATCTATTCTTTCTGGAGAAACGATACGTTTAAAACAAACATTAAATAAATAATTTTAAACCCTTTTAGCTTCACAAACAATTACATTTGCGTGCATTTGATAAGACATAAGTTCTGCATGTAAGAGTCTTCGTTCATACCGGACTACAATACATACTCCAGGGAAGATGCGGACATATATAAATTACCTCAGAGGGATTATATTTCATGATCCAGGATATAAAGCCGTTACTGAAGAATGTAGCGCTCTTTCCCTCCACCAGCTAAGTCCATGTTTGTAGTACCGAGTCCCGTGTAATCAGTGGTGTAGCTGGGCTTTTGATCGTCAAGGGCCAGTAACCACAATGTAAGCCCTAACAAAAACTATAAACTTTAAAAAATCACAACCATTTATTGAACCCCATTTTATTTGGCGCTTACTTACTTAACTTACTTACTTACTCCATGGAGCAGAGTCTTTCTAGAGAAGGTAACGGGCTTTCAGCTAGTCACGAAATTCCCCACATTTTGTGTAACCCGAAGGTTCCTTTCGGCATTCACAAGTGCCTGCCAACTGTCCCTATCCTGATCCAGCTCGATCCAGTTCATTCCCCCAAAACTCACTTCATTAAAATTCATTTTAACACTATCCTCCCATCTACGCCTGGGTCTCCCAAATGGTCTCCTTTTCCCAGGCCTCCCCACCAAAACCCCGTACACGCCTCTCCCATACTTGCTACATGCCCCACCCATCTCATTCTTCATGATTTTATCACCCGAACAATACTGGATTAGGAGTACAAATCATTAAGCTTCTCATTATGTAGTTTCCTTAACTCCCTTCTTACCTCATCCCTCTCAGACCCAAATGTTCTCAAACACCCTCAGCCTATGTTCATCCCTCCATGTAAGCGACCAAGTTTCGTACCCGTACAAAAAACAGGAAAAATCATAATTCTGTGTATCTTAAGCTTTAAATCTTTAAATTTCTGGATAGCATTTCATTTGGCGCTGTGATTTAAAATTTATTAAAACCTGAAAATAATTTTTTCACTTAATATACACATTTTGCCACCATTTTGACTCTCCTTTGACTCAGTGGTCCTGGACGACCGCTCCACAAACCCCCCCCCCCCCCCCCCCCCCCCCCCCCACCCCC
>Ga0123357_10012600_pt1 | contig 10913 bp, 5 predicted proteins | sample TergutEmb28metaG_FD_89873 | JGI IMG/M metagenome (GOLD analysis project Ga0123357, IMG submission 89873) | Embiratermes neotenicus P4 segment gut microbial communities from Petit-Saut dam, French Guiana - Emb289 P4 | ecosystem: Host-associated > Arthropoda: Insects > Digestive system > Gut ... | reverse complement strand
TACATTAAACTAACATAAGTATTAATAATTAATTATGGCATAATCATAAAGAGTATTAGTACACTTATGTATACGGTGTGGCATGTTGACAAATATAAAATTACATTTAAATTAGTTATCAGTTCCAGGAGAACCTGTCGCGGCCCGGTATAATTGATGCCAGGGCCCGGTACCGGCCCGCGGCCCGGCGGTTGAGAAACACTGGACTAGCATACGCCACTGTACTTCTGTTTTCCCCCTGTCAGTTTCATTCCGCAAATGTTGCTGTTAGCAGACAGCGGGCTAAGCCTTAGGAACTTCCAGAAGCAATGATCTTCCGGACATCGGGGAGCGTAGGATAGAGTAATACTATCACCATGTCCACAGCAGTATTTAGTCTAGTAAGATTAACTTACCGTGCAAAGGGCCTGCACCGCGGATTTGGGTTTAGTTAGCTTTATGCCTAAATAACGAACGCCCCTTAAGCATTAACGAACATATAGAAGCCACTTGACGAATTTGGAATTTTGGTATGTGTTAAGTTCCGTGTTAATTGGAAGCAGCAGTCGGTTCGTTAATCCTTATTTGCATGAATTGTAGCGTTGGTCACAACTGCGACTGCGCGCGTCCATGTTGTGAGACGGGAAGCTGCTGCTATCTCTGTCCTTCTTCAATTGCGTGGTGGTTCGAATCCGAAGTGTGTTACGTATTCACGGCACGAATCCTGTGTTCTGAAATGTATCCTTACTCAATGCGATGTATTCAGAAAGATGTCGCGAATAATAATACAATACTTGGGGTGATGTGTGTGTGTGTGTTCGTATTGTAGTCACAGGTGATGAATCATCTGCGGACCAAAGAATAGAATAAGCCATGAGCCAACAAACGAATGGCGTAAACCTTGCTGTCGTATGTGATTTGAATCCCTCTGTCTGGTTCTCTTTTAGCATCAGGCGAAGTGTTTGTGGTTTGTGCTGACGACAGGTCTAAGTTCGTGTCCGGATGCTTATACTGGAGGTTGAACGTTGTTCAGATTCTACAGAAGTGAGTTTAGCACTCCATTGCGAATTAATGTTCCTTTCCTCAGATATGTGATGGTAGGTGTTCTTGTACTGCACATTTGAATTGCGGTGGTAACTTTGTGTACCACCTGGTGTAATATCCGCACATTATATGGCTTACGCATGTTTCTGCAAAGACGTGCAAATTATTTCCATATACAGCATTAATAATTCATAATGGACGCGGACTGTGTTCTCTGTGACGTACGGACCTGAATTCTTCTTATGTAATTTTGAAGAAAGTCACTGTTCGTCGTATAAAGTGTCGTTGCTTCACAGAACGCGCTGAAATGTTAGCGATTCTAACAATCGGAAATGTAAGAGAAGTCTCTTCTATGACGATCCTGATGGTTTATGTCCATTTTAATAAATTCGGATTATAGATTTTTTTTTAACAGAACAAACTTCTTCCAGTTTTCAGGTTTACGTCATTGTTTCATACGTCAGTTTGAATGGTATGTCCCAGTTTACACCCATTCCTGTAAGATGGCCCCTTAATCTACAGACTTTTCCACCACAGTTTCCCGTTGCACGTGGCCGTACAAGGCCTCCCACTTCGTCCCATTCATTGTCATGACCTCAAACCCAGGTATGTTGTTAAAATACTGATAGAGAATGAACACATGGCGAGGTGCTTGACCATGTGAACGTTAGTAAATTAAATACCAGAGAGTACTGCAGCCTGTACAACTGCTTTTATTTTAAGAACAGTTGTTTTTGTATAAAACGCTACATTGTTCCACCCAAAAGGATCATCATCAAGCGGAAATGTGTAAAAGGACGCTGGGTGATATATACAATTTTACATTCCAATGAAAGAGACCTCTTCCTTACAGTTCATTTATACGTTTTCGCCCGATAATGACTTATGGGTTGAATCATGTAACGTTTTTATGTAAAACACACATTGTTTTTATTAACAAAGTGGCTGAGTAGACTGCAGTATTCTTTGGTATGTAATTTGCAAAACAGAAAGGGATTGTTAAAGAAATAATCCTTTGAAATGTTGGAACCTTTACAAAGTTCATTCACCAACAAATGCATTATTTATTACACTAGAAAAGATTATAAAATTTACGTTAAAATTAGCTTTGATTATGCTCTTACATGTTTCGGTCTACGACCATCATCAGGGAGCCTTCATTGGAGTCTAGCTAAAATTATGATCAAGTTAAGATTAAGTAAACATTTCGTCGTTATATGTTATGCGGTGGTGTGGCAGCATGCTGCCACACCACCGCATAACATATAACGACGAAATGCACGGTACATCGATAAAAACATTTGGGACCTTTATTTATGTATTTAGTTTACTATATACTTACTTACTCCATGGTGCAGAGTCCTTCTTGCGAAGCTAACTGGTTTGCAACTAGGCTTTATTTATGTATTTAGTTCACTATATACTTACTTACTCCATGGTGCAGAGTCCTTCTTGCGAAGCTAACTGGTTTGCAATTAGTCAAGAAATTCCCCGCATTTCACGGAACCCGAAGGTTCATTACCGCATCCACAAGCCTCCGCCACCCGTCCCTACCCTGGGCCAGCCCAATCCAGTCCATATACCCAAATCCCACGTCCTGGAGATCCATCCTAATATTATCCACCCATCTACGCCTAGATCTCCCCAGTGGTCTCTTTCCCCCCGGTTTCCCCAGCAAGACCCTATACATCCCCCTCTCCTCATCCATATGCGCCACATGCCCAGCCCATCTCATTCTTCTAGATTTTATCACCCGTACAATATTGGGTGAGGAGTACAAATCATTTAGCTCCTCGTTATGCAATCTTCTCCATTCCCCCGTTACCTCGTCCCTCCTAGGTGCAAATATTCTCCTCAACACCATATTCTCAAACACACCCAGCTTCCTTAGTTTACTATATATATTTCTTTCTTTACGTGATGAGATATTCTCCAAACGTAACGCGATGTTGGCAGTTGCTGTTCTGGTTAGTACGGCAGTAGATAAATGAAGTTATTTGGTTTGCGGTAAGGTCAGTGAAAGTTGGTCCCCGCACCATCTGAGCAATATGTTTGGCTCCCAGCGATATCAGTTATACTGTAGCATGGAAATATGCAAACAGAGAATTGCTTGATAAGGTAATACCCAACATGGAAAGTGTTGAGAATTGTCTATAGAAGCTGTGCTCTCCTTTCGGCAGCTTCCTTGCTGAAGTGTCTCAAATTTATCTTCAAGACACCCTTCTTTTGTGCACTGCTGTCTGCTATTAAAAGTTGAATAAAAACCTCAGTAATAGGGGGAGTTATCATGCATGGTTGGTTGAGTTTATAAAGTGTGTTTGGATGAACCTTTCGTGGTATCAGATGTTCGGAACATGTTTTATGTAAAGCTGAAACTGAGTTGTGCTTAAATGTGAATGGCTTTTTTTTTACGTGCTTTAATTACCGATTCTCCCAAATATAACCATTGTCGACCGTTATTAAACCTCTTCTTAATGCAGGCATGTTGCTTTATTTCCCATCAAAATTGCTCCAGTGCTGGAGGGTGAACACAAAGCTTTGCCTTTATCAACAAAATGAAAGTAACCTTGCTTCATTAATTTGATGATGCCTTTTATTATTATTTGGGTTTGGTGCGACTGTTCTGTTATGCTGGCCTGGCGATGTAATAACACGTGAAGTAAAGATCTAAACATGGGTGATTTTGATAATTATCTATCAGAAGTGAACAGAGTCGCTCTCCTTGACCGTCTGTCCACTCGAAGAGCGTAGCCCTGCCTTTGACTTGATTTCCTCTGACTTACCTTAGACACGAGCTGTATCGCCTGCGAAATGCGTGTGGACCACAAGAACTGCCGTGTTGTTGGTGGTGATATTATTACTACTACTACTACTACTACTACTACTACTACTACTACTACTACTGCTAATGCTACTGCTACTACTGCTGCTGCTGCTGCTGCTGCTGCTGCTGCTGCTGCTTCTGCTGCTGCTTCTGCTTGGTTGTCCTGTGGCGCTACAACCCAACTCGGACGTAGGACGCCTCGTTATTGAGGTTCCTAGATCACACGCAATTAAACACAAACTCGGTAGTGCTCCTCTGAAGGAGTGATCGGCTCGTGGCATAGGCCGCTACCTACACAGCACACGACAAACAAAAGAGGTTCGCATCTTTGTCCTCAGCAGAATTTGAACCCGCGATGTCAGCGATCGTTCGGCTGTGTAGCTGGACCATAGACGGCACGGTCACCGGTTTCAATACTACTCTACTATTACTACTACTACTACTACTACTACTACTACTACTACACTAATAATAATTTCCATTCAGTTCAGTTCTTGTTTATTAATGTACTGAGACAACAGCCAAGTGGCCCATAACGAACAGCGCAATGTAGCAACATACAACAAAGGACAGTAAACAGGATGCATGTGAGAAAAACGGAAAGCAAATTAAAGAATATTTATATAACTCATTAGGACAGTATGATATAAAACCAAAAGGGACTATGAAATCCTTAGTCCGACAGTTTGCCTTCTGAAGACATCAACATTACTGCAAACTGGATTTGCCGCAGCGGCGCAACTGGCATAGGGTCAGTTTTTGAAGGGTGGACTAACTGAAACAGCGGGAAGTATCGGAGTTTCCGAGCGGTAAATCGAAGACCAATAATGTCCGTGGATGATCGATAAGATTTAGACCTCCCCCTCCCCCCCTTTTTTTCAAAAAATTAAAAACAAAATTGCGTCAAGTTGATTTTTTTCACTCGTGCAAAGTACGTAAATGAAGAAGTGTTTGAAGATCATTAGCGTAACTGGTGCCCTTTTCTGTCTGGGGAAGAGAATTGATTATAGCAAGCAGCTGTAAACTACCACTGATGTGTTTAAAGTTTTCGACACCAGTAAAGATAATTGCAATAATAATAATAATAATAATAATAATAATAATAATGACCACGACGACTTTTACGGCGATGCCAGTGACTACGACAAAGGCACGACGCTCGAGGTGAAGAAAGTAGTACAGGGTGGAGCAGAGGAAACACATGTTTTTCATATAAGAATAACTTTGTTTATTTTCAACATAAAAAAGTTTTAATTACACAAAAGGAAGGTATTTTAATGCATTTTTAAAGTACATACCAAATTACATACGGAAAATAATGTCAATTAGATGACGTCTTTCTGCCGGACACACATTCGGAGTCTCTCCTCAAAGTCCTGCACCGCACGCTCCAACATTTTTTGCGGCACAGCTGCGATTTCTTGACGAAAGGAAAGATCCGGTAGTTCTAAATGCTTCAACCCATCGGAGTATAGTGTTTCGATCTGGAATTGAACCTCGACGCTCGACATTGAACTTTCGATGGAAAAGACGTTGGACAGTAACTACGGAATCACTGTTTCTAAAAAACTGCTCGACCGCAAACACACGATGCTCTACGTTCCACTGCGCCATGGCTACTGAAACTGCATTGTCTGAGCTATGCGCCGGCTCACGCCCAACGTCATCAAACCCACCCTTGCCGAGTACTAGCCATTTGGAAAACATGCGTTTCCTCTGCTCCACCCTGTAGAAAGGATGCGTGACCGCACGTTCCCACCGGGATACAAACGAGATGTTCGCTCTTCTGGGATGTTACGGAGCGTCGATTTGTGGGTAGGTAATGACGTTCTGGGACAAGATCTCGTTTCCATCTTCAAGGGTCAGGCAGTTCTTGGACTGCTTGACCCTTAAAGATCGGACCGTCCGTTGCTAACTACCCATAAACACTGCGTAATAACCCATAAGACCGAAGATGTCTCGTAGAAGGGAAGTGGCAAGGAGGAAGATAAGGAAAGACGTAATCAAAGAAAGGGAATAAATAAAGAAAAACGAAAGACAGAGGTTGATGTTGGAGTAGCCCGCGATGAGAAATGGAATAATCTGCGACAAAATTGCATGTACGCGCTGCATTGTGGGTCAGTGGAACCCATTGTGGCGTCTTTTTGCTGCGACCATTACATTTTGACACCCCGTCTTGATACCACTCGGTATGTAACGACGTATGTCGGATGGTATATATATTGCCCATCATTTATACCAAAATATGGTGTGAACAGACCTGTCAACATTTATTATTTGCTCCACGTTTCCTTACTTGTCCGCACACGCCTGCGCAGCAAGTAATGTATGATGCACATAATCAAGATTATGCCAATAATTTGATTATAGCTTAGAGTACGTTTCAGTAATAATGGAAACACTTGAAGGGAAGGGCGGTAAAAGGGTGGAGTAATAATGGAAGCGAAGTACCCATATTCATTCTACATTTCCGCCCATCTGAACTCCAGATAGCTTTCTCTGCAGATTTTCTTTTGCCATGTTTTCCAATCTGGTTAGCTACCACGTACAAAATTGGAGACAGGAGTGATGTCACGAAAAATGAATTGTCAGTTTGTTCTTAAATCGAATAGCCGACCCACTCTCATCTGCCTCTTCCCATAATTCTCGACTTGTTTTCCCCACTCATTCGTCGTTCTCTTCATATTTCCGACCCGTGGTTGTACCGGACGAGTACGCGATTTGATTCGTTTAAGGAAAATGGCTGCACTCGTGTCCTCCGTGCTTCCAGGGAATTACGTATCTGAGAAACCGCAGTATGTTGCTTCTATAAGCGACAAAACCCAGACACTTCCTTCTCCGAGCAACGGACGTAAAAAACACAAGCGCACGGCACATGTTGTGAGGAAACGTGTATGTGGTTCTGGAAAGTGAGGTTGGGACGTTTAGTAGGTACCGCGCCCAAAGGCACTCTAATCGTCTGGTTGGCAATCTGTTGCACTTGAAGCTAACCGCTCGTACACGTGTGTGTGGCGTGTCGATTATGTCCAGGAAGAAGTGTGTTTCGTTTTGCCTTGGTGGCTGGAGTACCCACAGAGTGTGGAGCGTTATTAATATTTATTCAAAATATAGTTTATTGTGCAATTGCCGGCTCTTGTTTTGCTACTGACATTCCTGTTATTGTAGTTCGTGAGAAACGGTGGATGTATAAAACGTTGTTAAACCCCGCAGGCAAGAGAGAATTTCGTACAAGATTTTGGGAAGGAATTCTGCCTTTTTTTTTCTTTCTTTTTGAAAGTTTTTATGCGATAGCCTGATGACCCGAGTAAGGGACCGAAACATGTAGCTGTGTTGTAATAGACAGTTGTATTCGTTTATTGAGAGGACTTCAGGACAAATGTAAGCGCGGGATCAAGGAATGTGGACCTGTAGTGTGTGTACCTTTCGTCTACCCCATTTAAATGCAGGGAATTCTTTAAATGTGCTTTACGAATATATAGGTGTATATATATATATATATTTATGAGCCGGGTAGCTCAGTCGGTATAGCGACTGACTACGGGCTGGACGGTCCGGGATCGAATCCCGGTGGGGACTAGATTTTCCAGCCCTGGAGCCCACCCAGCCTCCTGTAAAATGGGTACCGGGTCTTTCCCGGGGATAAAGTGCGACCGGGGCGTGCTGCTGACCACTCACCCACTTCTAGTGCCGCGGTCATGGAAGAATACAGCTATACCTCTACCCACCCTCTGGACCACACCGGGCCTGTACCGGGATCACTTTATATATATATATACGATAGCGCATTTGAGGAATGCCCGAATTTCAAAAAGCCTAGGGGTCACCTTAAAGTTACGTATGCCAGAAAGGTCACATGAAGCAAGGACCTATAAATAAGCGCCATTTTGCAAAATGTAGTCGGCACGGCGACTTGGCACCTGGGATTTGTACACCCTTGAATTATTTCATAATAAACCCTTGAGACTGCTTACCGTTAATCGATTGATGTGTTGATAAATTGTGTTCTACTATGGAACACTAATCAGTTTATGGTTGTGGCAGCAGGCCTGCTCGTCATAACGGCTCTGAGTGTGCTCAGTACGTGAAGATACTCGTACGTCACTCAAATATATTGGATGGCATGCAGCTTGAGGTTTTTATCTTCTTGTTGTGTATTAACGTTTAAAGCGAACCAAATACAGAGTAATTAATAATTATTTCTTTGGCTCGTAATTACAAGAGAATGCTGAGTGCTAACGGTCGGGATGAGCTGCGAATGTGTGTAGATCTGCACACCAGGTGGTTGGCAATCGTTGGATCCTTCGAGAGAATTGTCTTAAAAACACCGGTAGGTATTTATATGGGTTCAGTAGCCTCTCTGACGAATTTAAGGGGCAGTAGATTCACTCTGCGAATTGCGACTCTGAAATACAAAACGAAATACCAACACAAACAGCAATGGATTTAAAATATTGCCGTCCGTAACTGTGGAATTTTTGCAATACGGGGGAGTTCGTTTATCAGGAGTGGCAGAGGTTTCCTTCAGGACACAAGAATGTGGGGAGCCTTCGTTGACTGATGTATGCTCGTACGTTAAGTCCTTGCGGTAATTTTCTACGTTCTTGTCGCGTTCAGATTCCAGTCTTACCTACTTACCAGCCTAACTGGCCGAGCTGTTGTGTAAATAACACTGACGCTACTTCACAAATTGTTAATAAAATTCGTTAGTTATTAGTCCCTGTCAGAAACATCTGGACGTTTTAACGTTGCCATGTTTGTGACGGGACCTACAACAGATCAAGCACTTTCTAATTGCAACTACGATTTTAACTGTCAGATCGGATAAGAAGTGGAATGTAATTTAAAACATTGAAGCGCCACCGTACCTACGTGAACACGTATTCGTAGTACAGATATCGTTGATAGTAAAAATGTTGCGTCTGTAAATTATTGTCATTATAAATTTCACGTAGCAGAAGACATTTACCGTTTAATAGCGTCTCCCGTGTGTTAAGATTATAAACAATACCCTTTTCTAGGTGCGTTCGCTAGTTTTCGAAAAGCGACCGTTAGCGTTGTATTGTCTGTCTGTCCGTCCGCTTGGAACATCTCGGCTTTCAGTGGACTGATTTGTTTATTAAATTTCCTATTTGAATATTTTTCGGAGTTGCCGCGAGAAAATCCGAATTTGATTTAAAATCTGACGTTATTAGGGGGTACTTTACTGGGATACCTGTGCACATTCGTGATAATATCTCGCTGAATTCTTCTCAAAATGAGAAATGTCTCGGACAAAAATTGTAGAGAAAACCGGAACACACATTTTATGTTCGAAAATGTTTTCCCGAAAACCTGGCCGTTTAAGAGATAATGTGGAAAAATATGGTACAGCCAGACGGGGCACAGATGACGCCAGTGGCGTAGCTGTCATCTGTAACTGAATGTGTTCCAATTACCGGTAAGTGTAGACAGAAATAGAGTTGTTCCTATGTTCGGACCAGCACACGCCATGGAGAGGGTTAGAGGAGTGTGCGTGTATGTGAAGCTATGCGAATTCCTAAACGGGGCACTAGACAGAGGGGGCTGTTAGGACCTCGCTTTTTATTTTAATTGAAGTCTGGTGTTTTGTCTGATTCTTCAGGAAATTTGTTCATCACACAGTGAGAAAGGAAGATGTTTCTGCGTCCTGCACCTACCCTGGAAAACCAGAACCTTCACCAGTAACCCTAAACTCTGATATTAGAATTGACTACGATTTTCAGTGTAACAAATTTCTGGAACGACAAAGATTTGTTTCTTTTGCAGAAAAAAAAGGGGGGCATTTATCAATCACAGCTCTCAGAATGACCCAGTGGTTTTAGGCGTACTGCCTAATGAGTTTTTAATGCCGTACTATCATGATATCGACGGTAGTTTATTGTTGCTAATGGGAATATTGTTACCTCGGCGTGCCTTAAATACCACGAAGCACTCGAAACATTTTCCTACAGGAATTCAAACACCGCATACAATGGGATCATGCCACTTCAATGATACATTCCATTGTCAGGCCCTGACAAATAATTATATATATCCGCTACAGTTTCAACTGATTTATTGACATTTTGTGCACCGCATCGTTGAGCAGCTTTATTAAATTGCTCAAGAGCCCCAATCGCTCAAGGTACTTCGTTTGTGCTGACTGGCTAAAACGGTTTCAGTTGGACTGCATCCTGCGCCACCGTTGAGATGTGAGGTCTTCAGGGCTGTACTGCTTTTACTTTGGTCTTCTAGGATACAGCTGTAGGATACAGCTCCGCCACTGTCAGAGATACAGATGTGTAGGATTCTGACTGGTGTCATGGATCTGGAATCATTACTGTATGGGATTTGACTTTCGTTCCATGTTCAAAATGAGACTAACTTTCCGGGACAGCGTCGGCTACCGTCTGCCAGATTAAAATAAGATCATCATCTGTCATCCCCGATTGTTTCAACTAGGGTTGAAGAAATTTCGGTCGCCCGGTCGAGTAAATTTTGCACGGTGGCGACTAATGATTATGTGTTCTCAGAAAGGAACTTGCTTTGTTTCGCCCTGCTGGCGCCTTGAATTTTGAGGCGTGTCTTATCTTTTTGGAAGATTTGTGCGTTCCTGGTTTAACCTGTTCTGACCTTCTGGGCCCCAACACCAATTTCTTGACCACCGTAAATGTCAAGGTAGACTTTGTACCTTTGACTGGGGAAATAATTTAGCCTTTCTCTAGTTACAGTCCGATGTGTTCTTTTTGGCGCTCACTTGAGTTCTTTGTCAAGTTCTTGGTTTCATATTGTGGCATACTTCTCAAAACTCGTCATTAAACGGTTTTGAGAATCCGCTAAATTAAGAACCTGATTTTTTTAAGCTCTTGGTTCCGTGCATCGTAATTCAATGTGAATAAAAACCGAACCAGATGCAACAGTATGCAGATATTTATTTACTGCAAAGCTACTCTACATGTTTCGGGTGTCACAGCACCCATCGTCAGGAGTACTAAAAACTGTAACCGCAGCCTCCGGTACAGATCATAACATTGGTACAGCTACTCCCCTCCAACGTGGTCTGATCGGG
>Ga0123357_10012599_pt1 | contig 10914 bp, 12 predicted proteins | sample TergutEmb28metaG_FD_89873 | JGI IMG/M metagenome (GOLD analysis project Ga0123357, IMG submission 89873) | Embiratermes neotenicus P4 segment gut microbial communities from Petit-Saut dam, French Guiana - Emb289 P4 | ecosystem: Host-associated > Arthropoda: Insects > Digestive system > Gut ... | reverse complement strand
GCCAATGGAGTAACTCCATGATGAATGTAATGGAATTTGACGGCGGTTATAAGGCGGTCATCGCCTATGACCCGGAGATAGAAATGTTTCGCGGGGAATTTTTCGGCCTCAATGGCGGGGCGGACTTTTACGCAAAAGACACCGCAGGTTTGAAGCGTGAAGGAGAAATTTCCCTGCGTGTTTTCTTGGAAGCCTGCGAGGAGAAAGGCATCCCCCCTCGTAAGCCGGGCGGCAAGTTCGCCCTGCGACTCGACCCTGGAACATACCATCAGGCAAGAATTGCGGCCAAGGCGCAAGGATTAAGCCTGAACCAGTGGATTGCCCAAATAGTCAGGGAGGCGGCCGGATTGGACGTGGCGTAACAGCCTGTTGAACGCATTTGCCGCTTTTTTTATAAAAATTTCTATGTGAGCTTGACATTCAAGCCGGTCACGCGCATACACTTGATATGGTGCCTAATGTCATGGGAAGACGGAGTGGCAACCTGTGTTTTGATGCGTTGGATTCAGGCAACAACCGTCCATTTTTGAAGGAGAATCCTCTTTGGAAGAGCGCGCTATACTGGATTCCATCTATGTTGCGGCATTCTTTTTGGGGGGCCTTGGCTTTGCTGTGGGCCCGTTCATCGTGGTCGCCTTCCTCTCGCCCCGTTCCACCAGAAGCACCCGGAACAAAACCAAACAGTTGATTGAATGCGGCATTGATCCCATCGGCGATGCCTGGGTCAAATTCGGTGTCGTCTACTATTTATATGCGCTCATGTTTGTGGCATTTGCCGTGGATATCCTGTTTTTGTTCCCAACGGCACTGGTTTACTCAAAGCCCGGGGTTGTCGACGACCTTACGGCGTTCACGGAGATCCTCATTTTTGTGGGGATCTTGTCTTTGGTCATTGTCTACGCATGGAAAAAGGGAGTGTTCATGTGGGAACGCAAGACGTACAGCCCTCGGTAGTCCATTTCGCCAGGCTTGAGCAGTTGTTCGACCTGTGCCGGGCCAATTCGCTGTGGCCCATGACCTTCGGCCTTGCCTGTTGCGCCATTGAGATGATGGCCACCGGCGCGTCGCGTTTCGACTTGGCCAGATTCGGCGCCGAAGTGTTCCGCCCCTCGCCCAGGCAAGCGGACATCATGATCGTGGCCGGCACGATAAGCCGCAAGATGGCCCCGGTCGTCCAGACCCTCTACGACCAAATGCCCGAACCCAAGTGGGTCATCGCTATGGGCAACTGCGCCATTTCCGGCGGTCCCTTCGTGTTCAAGGGGCAGTACGGCATCGTGGAAGGGGCGCATAAGCTCTTTCCGGTGGATGTGGTTATTCCCGGATGCCCGCCAAGGCCGGAGGGGCTTATCGAAGGCATACTTGCCCTGGAGGAGAAATTGACCGGCAGCCGCCGATGGCCCAGGGTGGAGACCTAAACCATGAAAAAGATCGATCGGACCCGTGTTGCCTTAGAGGGCATCCCCCTTTCCATGACGCAGGTGGAATACGCCGGCAAGGGCTACCATCTGGACCTTGCGCTGAGTCCGGAAAAACTGGTGGAGGCCGTCGGCGCTCTTGATCGGGAAGGATTCTTTCTCGAAGCCATCACCGGCGTAGACTGGCCGGCGGCTCAAACTCCCCCGCAAGCAGCCGACGCCGGAGACGCAACAGGCGAAGCGCAAGCAGCCGTAGCCCCTGCGCCCGTTGTGGAAAGCGAGATGGAAGTGATCTACGACTTCAACCATTACTCCGAACTCTGCCGGGTAGCGCTTCGGGTGCGCATCCCGAGAGCCGCGCCGCGTGTGCCGAGTATTGCCGCCCTCTATCCCGGAGCGGACTGGCACGAACGGGAGACGCACGAATTTTTCGGCATTGTCTTCGAGGGACACCCCAACCTGATACCGCTGCTCCTGCCCGAAGATGCCGACTTCCACCCGTTGCGCAAGGATTTCGTCGTATGAGCGTACACGCTTCGTCCCACACCGGAGAAACCTTTGTCCTGAACCTTGGGCCGCAACATCCGGCCACTCATGGAGTTCTGCGCGTCAAGCTCACCATGGACGGCGAATATATCGCCGAGGCGGAACCCGTGTTGGGCTACTCCCACCGCATGCAGGAAAAAATGGGCGAAAACCGTACCTGGCATCAGTTTTTGCCCAATACCGGCCGTCTGGACTACTTGCACGCCCTGGCGTTCAACTTGGCGTACGTTTGCCTAGTGGAACGCATGACAGGCATCCAGGCGCCTGAGCGCGCGGAGTATATCCGGGTCATTACCACGGAGTTGAACCGCATTTCCAGCCACTTGGTGTGGTTCGGGGCCTTCGTCCTGGATCTGGGAGGCTTTTCTCCGCTCCTCTACGCCTTTGACGACAGAGAGGCCATTCTTGATCTTTTGGAGAGCGTCACCGGATCGCGTCTCACCTACTGCTATTTCCGCTTCGGAGGCGTCTACAACGACATTGACGACAATTTCGTCCCGGGCGTCAGGGCTTTTATCGAGCGCATGCGCTCCCGCATGCCCATGTACCATAGCCTTGTGACCAAGAACATCATCCTCATGAAACGGCTCAAAGACGTCGGCCCGGCGCCGGCCGAAATGTGCCGCAAGTACGGCGCCACAGGGCCGGTAGCCCGGGGTGCGGGCATCAATTTTGACCTGCGCAAGCACGAGCCTTACTCTGTCTATCCCGAATTCGCCTTTGACGTGCCTGTCTATCCGGAAGGCGACTCCATGGCGCGCTACATGGTGCGCATGGACGAGATCCTGGAGAGTCTGCGCATCATAGAGCAAGCGATACACAGGCTGCCTGACGGTCCCGTCATGGCGGCAAAGACGCCAAAGAGCATAAAACCGCCCCAGGGCGATTTTTATCAGGCTGTGGAAACAGCGCGCGGATCCTTCGGCATACGGGCGGTCAGCGACGGCACGTCCACCCCGTACCGCATGAAGCTGCGCTCCCCCACATATTCCAATCTGAGCCTCTTCGCCGAAGCCAGTCAGGGCATGCTCCTGCCGGACGCATTGGCGCTGCTCGGCAGCTTGGATCTGGTAATCCCGGAGATAGACAGGTGAGGATCCTCTGATGATGACACTTCATCCAGAACTAGCCGAAATCATACGACTTGCAGCTTTTCTTGTGGGCATTATTATCTTCGTTGCCCTCAACGCCGCCTACCTGGTGTGGGTGGAGCGCAAGGTCGCCGGCCATATCCAGCGCCGGATCGGCCCCAAAGAGGTCGGTCCGTGGGGGCTTTTGCAGCCCATAGCTGACGGTTTGAAGCTCATGACCAAGCAACTCATTATCCCCCAGGGCGTGGACGCGACGCTTTTCATGACCGCCCCCATCATTGTCATGGTGCCGGCCGTCATGTGTTTTGTGACCATTCCCTTCAGCGAAACCCTGGTCGCCAGAAACCTGGACGTGGGGCTTTTGGCCGTTTTCGCCTTTTCCTCGGTGAATATCCTGGGTTTGCTCTTCGGGGCGTGGGGGTCGCGCAACAAGTTCGCGATCATTTCCGCAGCGCGCGTGGTCTCGCAAAACGTGGCCTACGAGATTCCCATGCTGGTGGTGGTGGTCACCATTGTGATGATAAGCGGCAGCATGGATTTGCACGAGATCGTCACCCGGCAGATGGGCGGTTTCTGGCACTGGAACATTTTCAAGTTCACGGCCAGTCCGCTCATGCCCGTGGCCTTCGTCATCTTCTTCGTGTGCATGCTGGCCGAAACCAACCGGGCGCCCTTCGATATGGCCGAATCCGAGAGCGAGCTTGTGGCCGGCGCCTTTACCGAATACCCGGGCATGGGCTTCGGCGTCTTTTTTATGGCCGAGTATGCCAACATCGTAGTGGGTTCGAGCATCGCCACCATCATCTTTTTGGGCGGCTGGGACAGCCCCGTCGGCTTCTTGCCCGGAGTGTTCTGGTTTTTGCTCAAGATGTACGCTCTCGTCTTCACCGTCGTCTGGATCCGCTGGACCTTCCCCAGAACCACCTTCTACAGTCTGCTCAACCTTTCCTGGAAAATACTCATCCCCCTCTCTTTCGCCAACCTCATTCTCACCAGCGCGATGCTCAAGGTGTTTTAACATGTATGCGTATTTTAAAGAAATCTGCATCGGAACCTGGAGCCTCCTGGTGGGCTTGTCCATCACCCTCAAATATTTTTTTCAGCCCGTGGTCACCGTGCAGTACCCCCATGCCGTCCTGCCCATGACGCCGCGTTTTCGAGGACATATTGAACTCTTGCGGGATGAGAACACCCTGGGGCACAAGTGCATCGTGTGCATGTCCTGCCAGAAGGCGTGCCCTTCCGGCTGCATCGCCGTGGCCGGGAAAAAGCTTGAAGGCTCTAAGAAGACCACCCTCACAGGCTATACGCTCAACTTCACCACATGCAGCCTGTGCGGTTTGTGCGTGGAGTCCTGCCCCACAAACGCCCTGGTTTTCTCCAAGGAGTTCAATCTGGCCGGAACCGCAAGAGAAGCTTATGTGTATGACCTTGTAAAACGGCTTGAGGAGAAGCATTCATGAATCCGTCCCTGTTTTCCTTCGAGGGGCTCGCGGGGCTCATCTTCCTGTGCTGTATCGCCTGCACTCTGGCCGGGGCGTTGATTGCCACCAATACCCTGCGGCTCATCCGGGCGATTGCCGGGCTTGCCATGTGCTTTCTGGGCTTGTCGGGGATTTATGTGTTTCTCGACAGCCCATTCGTAGCCCTGATGCAGCTTCTCATCTATGTGGGCGCGGTGTGCACCACTATCATTTTTGCCGTCATGCTGGCGGAAACCAAAGAGGCCAGGCACATAACGATGCGCGGAAAGCCGCGCGTCGTTCTGGCTGTTGCCGCGAGTTTTGTGCTCGCCTGGGCGCTCATGCGACTCGGGCTGGGCGCCGAATGGCCCGATCTCTCCGGCAATGCCTGGGAACAAGGACTCGGCAGCATGGAGCATATCGGCAAGTCGCTTCTGACCACCTATTCCATGAGCTTTGAATTGATTTCCGTGGTGCTTCTGGCGGCTATCTTGGGCTCGCTTGTGCTGTCTCGCTCGGGGAGGCATAAATCATGAACATATTGACCTTGTACGCCAATTTGGATGTTTACCTGGTGCTGGGAGCGCTGCTTTTTGCCATCGGCGTCTTCGGCATGGCGCGTCGGCGCAGTTTCATCGGAATGCTTATCGCAGCGGAGCTGATCCTGGCCGGAGCTTCGGTCAATTTTATGGCCTTCAGCCGTTTGCTGTCGCCCAGCCCCGCCACCGGACAGATTGTCACCCTGTTCATCATGGCTGTGGCGGCGGCTGAAGTGGCCATCACCCTCTCGATCATCATCGCTGTGTACCGCAACTATACGTCCATCGACGCCGAGGATGTCTCGGAACTCAAGGGGTAGGAAGGGCATGGATAGCATCGTTTCCGTCAAGCCGCTTCTGGCGGCGTTTGCCGCCCTGGCGGGCGCCGTCCTGGTCATGCTCTCGGGGAAACGGCCCAATGTGCGCGAATCTTTCTCCGCGCTCGCCGCCACGGTCATGTTCCTCATCATCGTTTCCATGATCCCGGACGTGGCCCCGGCCCCCTGGGGCCAGGGCAAAACCTTGGTCTGCCCGCTCACAACGCTGGCGCCGGGGGTGAACATCGGATTCCGTGCGGATGCTTTCTCCATGATTTTTGCCTTGGCTGCGTCGTTACTGTGGATCTTCGCGGTGTTTTACTCCATGGGCTACATGAGGGGCTTGCATGAGCACGCCCAGACCCGCTTCAACGCCTGTTTCGCCTTGGCCCTGTTCGGCGCCATGGGCGTGGCCTTCTCGGACAGTCTCCTTACCCTCTATCTTTTTTATGAGATCGTGAGCATCACCACATATCCCTTGGTGGCCCACCATCAGGACGAAGAAGGGTACGAGGGGGCCAGAAAGTATATCGTATATCTCACGACCACGGCCAAGGGGCTCATTCTGCCGGCCATGATCCTTATCTATGTGCTGACCGGCACGCTCGACTTCGCCCACGACATCCGCCAGGGGATCTTCCCGCCGGACGGGAACGCCGCGCTTGTGATCGTTCTTTACGCTTTCTGCATCCTGGGTTTTGCCAAAAACGGCATCATGCCTTTCCACAACTGGCTGCCCGGCGCCATGGTGGCGCCGACACCGGTTTCGGCACTGTTGCATGCCGTGGCCGTGGTCAAAGTGGGCGTCTTCTGCACCACGCGGGTCATGCTCTACGTTTTTGGCACAGATCTCATGCAGGTCTTAAACCTGGGCATTCCGACCGCGTATTTTGTCTCCTTTACCATCCTGGCAGCCTCGATCATCGCTCTGTCCAAGGATAACCTGAAGGCGCGGCTCGCTTATTCGACAGTGAGCCAGCTCTCCTACATCGTGCTTGGCGTTGCGCTGCTCACTACGGATGCCATTCAGGGCGGACTTATCCATATCGCCAACCACGCTTTTTCCAAGATCACCCTCTTTTTCTGTGCAGGCGCCATCTACGTGGCTACCCACAAGAAATCCATCTCCGAGATGAGCGGACTCGGGCGCGCCATGCCCTTCACCTTCGCGGCCTTTGCCATAGCCTCGCTTTCCATGATCGGCGTTCCGCCGGTGGCCGGCTTCGTCACCAAATGGAAGCTGTTGGTGGGGGCAATGGAAATGCCCGCGCATTCCACAGGCATCCTGCTGGTGCTCCTGGCAAGCACGATCCTGAACGCCGCGTATTTCGCGCCCGTCACCTATCGGGCCTTTTTCGGCAAGCCGCCGGCAGGAGAAGCCTATACAGGCATCCGGGAAGCTCCTCTCTCCATGGTCGTCCCGATTATGATTGCCGCGATCCTTTCGCTTGCCATCGGTATTTACCCTGATTTCTTCATGATTTTCGTCAAGGCGGTGACAGGATGATCATTCGCATTATCGATTTTTTACGAGCCGACCTCAGTCTTGTCATCAAGTTTTGCTGCGCGTTGCTCGGCCTTCTGGTGGCATTGGACGCGTTTTGCGTGGACAAGGGACAGGCCCACCTCTGGTTCGAACAACTGCCCGGCTTCTGGTCCGTGTTCGGTTTTTTGGCCTGCGTGGGCATCATCCTCTTCTCCAAGTGGTTCGGCCACCTGGGCATCATGACCCGCGAGGATTATTATGATCGCTAACGTCTGGCTGCACCCGACGCTCATCTATATAGCCGGCGCGCTGCTTCTGCCCCTGATCCCCCGTGGACTGAGAAAGGCCTATTTGCTTCTCGTGCCCTGTCTGGCCTTTTTCGCCGTGCTCACCATGAACGGCAGCCACGGCATGTACGGCGTGATCCAGTATCTGGACTGGAGCGTGATCTTCGGCCGGGTTGACGCCCTCAGCCTGGTGTTCGCCCATATCATGACGCTCATGTGCATCATCGGCACCATCTATGGCCTGCACGTGGAGCGTGCTGTCGAACACATCGCGGCTTGGCTGTATGTGGCAGGATCGCTTGGGGTCATCTTCTGCGGCGATTATCTGACGCTCTTTCTCTTCTGGGAGATGATGGCCTTCGCGTCGGTGTTTCTTATCTGGTTCAGGGGCCGCAAGCAGTCGCTCGGCGCAGGCTACCGCTATCTTCTGGTGCATGTGGCCGGCGGCCTGTTTCTTCTGGCCGGCATTCTCCTTCGCTATAAGGCCACCGGGGGGGATTTCTCGTTTGGCCCCATTGGCGTGGAACAGCCCACCTTGTCCACCTATCTTATCTTGACAGGCTTTATTTTAAATGCGGCAGTGCCCCCACTGCACGCCTGGCTGCCCGACGCCTATGCCGAGGCCACGGTCAACGGCGCGGTGTTCATGTGCGCCTTCACCACCAAGACTGCCATCTATGCCCTGTGCCGCGCCTTTGCCGGCATGGAGATCCTCGTGCCGCTCGGGGTATGCATGGCCCTGTACGGCGTTGTCTATGCGGTGCTTGAGAACGACATCCGCAAACTCCTGGCGTACCACATCATAAGCCAGGTGGGCTACATGGTGGCCGGAGTCGGGATAGGCACCGCACTGGCCATAAATGGCGCCTGCGCCCACGCGTTTGCCCATATCCTCTATAAGGGTCTGCTCTTTATGGGCTGCGGCGCGGTGCTGCATATGACCGGCACAAGCAAATTCTCGGAACTTGGCGGGCTGTACGACAGAATGCCCAAGACCTTTGTCTATACCTTGATCGGGGGTCTCTCCATATCCGCATTCCCGCTCTTTAGCGGTTTTGTCAGTAAATCCATGATTGTGGCAGCCGGACTGGAAGCCCACCACACCACAGCCGCCTTTCTTTTGCTGGTGGCTTCAGCGGGGACCTTCCTGCATACCGGCCTCAAGGTGCCTTATTATATCTGGTTCGGGAAAGATAATTGCAGCGCCCAAACCCGCGCATTGGCCAAAGACCCGCCGGGCAACATGCAGTGGGGCATGGGCATCGCCGCCTTCCTCTGCATCTTCATCGGCTGCTACACGCCGTATCTCTACGACATGTTGCCCTACCAGGAAGCGGCCGCCGCGTATCATCCGTACACGGTCTATCACATCTCCGAGAGCATGCAGATCCTGTTGTTCACAGCCTTGGGATTCTTTCTGCTGCTGAACAAGCTCACGCCCGAGGCCAAGATCAGCCTTGATATGGACTGGTTCTACCGCATGGGGGGCCGCGCCTTCGCGTACTTTGCCCAAAAGCCCGTACAGAACGCGGACAATGCGGTCAGCGAAGCCTATCGGCATGTGGGGCTTGTCCCGCTCATGGCCACGGCCCGCTTCTGGTCCTGGTTCGACTGGAACGGCATTGATCTGGTGGTTGACGGCATTGCCCGCACGGTGCGGGACGCCGGGGCAAAGCTTCGCTATGCGCAGAGCGGCCAGCTTCAGGTGAGCATCCTGACGACCATGTCTCTCGTGACGCTGGGCCTCATCCTGTATATTTTCATCTGATTTGCCAAGGGAGAACGGGGAATGGATTTTTTGACCATGAACATGCTCGGATACCCGCTGCTGAGCATCCTCATCTTTCTGCCTTTAGCCGGGGCGGCGGCGCTGCCGCTTTTACGCTCCGACAATGCGGCACGGTACTGGACCCTTATCGTGACTGCCGCTGTGGCCGTCGCCTCTTTGCAGCTTTATTTCCATTTTGACCCGCATTCCGCGCGCTTCCAGTTCGGCGAGACCCTGCCCTGGATCACGTCGCTGAACATCAACTACACTGTGGGCGTGGACGGCATTTCGCTCCTTTTGGTGCTTATGACAACGCTGCTCATGCCTCTCTGCGTGCTGGGATCCTGGCGTTATATTGAGAAGCGGGTCAAGGAGTTCATGTTTTGTATCTTGCTTATGGAAACCTCCATGGTGGGGGTTTTCGCGGCTCTGGATTTCGTGCTCTTTTATGTGCTCTGGGAGGCCATGCTCATCCCCATGTACCTGCTGATAGCCATTTGGGGCGGGCCGCGCAAGGAATATGCCTCCATCAAGTTCTTCCTCTACACCTTGGCCGGTTCCGTGCTTCTTTTGGCGGTCATCATCGGCCTCTACCTCGCCCAGGGAACCTTCTCCATACCGGACATGATGGGTAAGCCTTATTCCATGGTGTTCCAGGTATGCGCCTTTCTCGCTTTTTTCCTGGCCTTTGCCGTCAAGGTGCCCATGTTTCCCTTCCACACCTGGCTTCCGGCCGCGCATGTGGAAGCGCCTACGGCGGGCAGCGTCATCTTGGCCTCAGTACTCCTGAAAATGGGTGCCTACGGATTTTTGCGTTTCTGCCTGCCCATAACCCCGGACGCCACCCGCATGTTCCTGCCCTTTGTGCTTTGGCTTTCGGTGGCCGGCATTCTTTACGGCGGCTTCACAGCTCTGGCCCAGAAGGACATGAAAAAGCTCATCGCCTATTCAAGTGTGGGCCATATGGGCTTTGTGACGCTCGGCATCTTTGTGCTGAACCAGCGCGGCATTGAGGGCGCCATCCTCCAGATGATAAATCACGGCATAACTACCGGCGCCCTCTTTTTCTGCGTGGGCATGATTTACGAGCGTACTCACAGCCGTGAACTCGCCGTTGCCGCAGGAATCGGCAAATTCATGCCCCTCTACATCACCTTCCTCACGGTGTTCTCGCTTTCTTCGCTGGCCTTCCCCGGCACCAACAGCTTTACAGGAGAATTTTTGATCCTCTCCGGCAGCTTTATCGACCACAAGCTTGTTTCCGCCTTTGCCATTCCTGGCGCGGTGCTGGCCGCAGCGTACATGCTGCGCATGCTCCAGCGCATGATCTGGGGTGGGACGAAAAATCCCGAACATAAGGGGCTCATGGACCTGAGCGCCAGAGAGGTGGCGATCCTGGCGCCGCTTCTGGTTTTCGTGTTTTGGATCGGGTTTGCCCCTGCCCCCTTCCTGGACGTACTACACGTAAGCGTCAGCCGGTTGATTGAGCAGGCGGGCTTCCACGCGGCGGCGGGCGCTCCATCTTCTCTAGCCTCGCGTATCTTCCCGTAACCCTGAAAGGCAGCATCATGAAGCTTACCCTGTTTGCACCGGAACTGATTCTTCTGCTCGGCGGCCTGGCTCTTTTTTTCCTCAGCCTGAGCCGGCGCCGCTCCGAATTGCCCTGGCTGCTGACCTTGTTTGCGGCCCTCGCCGCCACGGTGGGCTGCGCTCTGACCCTGTATGCCCAAGGTTCGCTCTTTTTTGAAGCCTACCGGGTGGATCTCTTTTCCCAGCTTATGAAGCTCATAATCTGCACGGGCTTTGCCGCAACGCTTTTCGCAGGTCAACGTCTGGCAGGCATCGCCCAGGAGATTCGGACGGAATATTACTTCTTTCTTACCCTCTCCGCGTTAGGGCTGGTCTTTTTGGTCAGCAGCGCCGATATGCTGACCATGTTCATTGCGCTTGAGCTTTCCTCGTTCTCTCTGTATCTGCTTGTGCCGATGCGCGACGACAG
>Ga0123357_10012597_pt1 | contig 10915 bp, 6 predicted proteins | sample TergutEmb28metaG_FD_89873 | JGI IMG/M metagenome (GOLD analysis project Ga0123357, IMG submission 89873) | Embiratermes neotenicus P4 segment gut microbial communities from Petit-Saut dam, French Guiana - Emb289 P4 | ecosystem: Host-associated > Arthropoda: Insects > Digestive system > Gut ... | reverse complement strand
TGTTCAACTGGGGTGTGGAGGGCACAACCTATACCGTCGGCGCCGACGGGAAAAAGCAATTTACGGACGCAATAACAAGCGACCCGAACAGCATGTCCGACAAAATGGCGGGATATGGCATCAATACGTCATACAGCGTGCGTTCCGGCATTCAATTCGTACCTCAGGACAGGGATGTCGCAGTCGCCACCTTCCCGTTGGTTCCGAGTTATTTGAACGGTGATTTTTCACAAAACCTCTCATGCTGGTTTTATTATGACCAGCTTGAGAAAATGGGAAAGGCCATACAGTTCCCGGTCATGCCTCCTACGGTGTTTACACCGGATGAGAGCGATTTCTATACTACTAATCAAACTGCCCTTAAAACATATGCTGACGAATGCCTGGTTAAGTTTATTACCGGCGAAATGAGCCTGGACGATTGGGACACCTATCTTAGCGACATGAAAGGTATGGGGGATGTCGACGGGGTTCTCACCTTACTGAATTCGAAACTTTAATAAGGCGAGAAATTTAAAAAAGGACCGGCAGGAATCCTGCCGGCCCTTTTACGCCGCGGCGTCAAACCCTTGCCGTTTTTCGCAAGCGGCCAATTCTCTAAGGCGGTGACTGCCGCCGCCGATCCTCCGCTTGCACACCGCGCCGTTTTTCAATATTTCAGCCTCAATGACAGTATTCCATTGCAGTGTCAATCAATGCGAAAACGTTTTCCAGCGGAACGTCCAATTGAATTTCCTGAGCCGGCGATACAATATATCCGCCGTTTTTGGAAAGGTAATTTACAACCCTTCTCGTTTCCTCCCTTACCTCCTGAGGCGTCCCGTTGGGAAGGGTCCGCTGCGTCGATATGCCTCCCCAGAACGACAGCTTATTTCCGTACGTATCCTTGAGGGCATAGATATCCATACATTCAGGCTGAATGGGGTTGAGTACGTCGACGCCCATTTCAGCCAAATCGGGGAGGATCGCGGCAATATCTCCGCAGGAGTGTATCCATATGTCCTTACCCGCCCGTTTTATCAAATTATATTCAAGTTGCTCTCCCGGCTTGATCAACTCCCGCCAGCTTGAGGGAGAAATCAACAGGCCCCTTTGCGTGCCCCAGTCGCTGCCGAGCAAGATCCCGTCCAACCCGCTTATATGGACGATATTCTCAAGCATCACCAGATTTTTACCGATTATAAAATTAAGGATCGTGCGGCTGCCTTCAACATCGCCGGCAATATCCGCAAGTGAGTTTTCCAGGCCCCTAAGGATCTGAAATTTCTCAATATGGCTCCCGTAAATAAACGCGGTGAGATAGGCCCCGCTGATTTCTTTCGCCGTTTCAACCTGCCGGAATAATTTGTCATAACTGCCCGAACCGAACGTCCGAATTTCATAATGAGGGATATCGGGCTGTTTTCTGAATTCGTCCTGGTCAAAATCCCAGTTCCACCACGGCGGATAAATGCCTACGACGCTGTTGCCAATCGCGAGATCCAAAAATGTGAAGATGTCAGACACGCAGTCCCCAAATTCGTCCCTGTGCTTTAACACACTTTTACAGGCGTATCTTTTTATAATTTCATCGCGGTATTTACCCGCGTATTCCGAAGTAAACCTTATGCAGTACGGCACGCGCGGCTGGTTGACTTTATGAAGCGCGTTTTTAACAATATCGTATCGCAGCATTAATATCACCCACCTTATATTACTAAAGCTCCTCATCATTTAATAGTATAATTCATAGAGTACTGCTTTGTCCACCAAACCAGTAAGAATTCCGATTTATAAAAAGGAGAAGGGAGCGCCATATGAATATAATGCGTTATACAAAACCGCCGAAAGACTGGCTGGAAGGCCTGCCTATCGGCAACGGGCGGTTTGCGGCCATGGTTTGGGGCGACGCCGGCCGGGATATCCTGGATTTAAATCATGAAAAGCTGTGGAGGGGCGTGAACCGGAACCGTAAAGCCATACCCGCCGCCGAATATCTGCCTTTCGTACGGTCATTGCTTAACGAAGGGGACTTTATAAAAGGGACCTTGGCCGCCAATTTATTTTTTGCGGGAAACGGCGGGATTTTACCTGTAAAAAGCCGGGTTGATCCATATCAGACAGCAGGCTTGCTATCTTTTCAATTACTGGATTGCGTTGCGTTTGAATGGCGTTCCCTGGATATCGAAAACGCAATCGTTTCAGTTTCCAGGAAAACGCCGGGCGGGTGCGTTATCTCTGAATTCTTCGCGGATTGCTGCGACGGGCCGCTGATGTTTCGCTGGCATTCATCCGCCAATTTTTCGGGTATCTTTGAACTATCAAGGGTTGAGGACAATGAGGCGGAATACTCCCTAAATTTAAACGAACGGGCGGTGACGTTCGATTGCTTGTTCAAAGGCGGCATTTCATACCGTATAGTATGCGAATTCGATACGGATGGCATGTGCGCGATAAAGAACGGCAGACTGGTTATTGACGGGGCAAGGGAAATTAAGTGCATGGTCAACATAACCTCGGACGTCTTTGATTCGGAAGATAAAACAGGGAGATACACGGCTAAATTCAACGCATTCAATCAGGCGAGAGAAGAACATTGCAGAATATTTTCACAGATGATGCGCCGCGTGGAATTGGTCTTGGACGAAGATATGGCGCTGGACGCATTATCCGTCGAGGAACGCCTTGCACGGTTGAAAGACGGACGCCGTGACAACGGGATAACCGTGCTTTATTATGATTTTGGGCGCTATTTAATGGCGTCGGCCTCAATATGCGGGGATTTGCCGGCCAATGCACAGGGAAAATGGAACCATATGATCGATCCCCCATGGGAATGCGATTACCATTTCAATATAAACCTTCAGATGTGCTATTGGATGGCCGAGCCGTGCGGCATGCCGGAATGCGCCGAGGCGCTTCTGAAATATCTTGAGCGTTTTTATGACAGCGGGCGCAAGCGGCGGAGTCATTATACGGATGCCGGGGCATATACCTACCGATACAGACCGACATGTGGGGCAAATCCACGCCCGAGTCTTTTGGCTGGGCGGCGTGGATAGGGGCGGCGCCGTGGCTGGCCCGATGCTTTTGGGATCATTATACGTATTCGGGCGATAAGGATTTTTTGCGGGACAGGGGGTATAAATTTTTTAAACAGGTCGCCTTATTTTATGAGGATTACCTGATCGAGGATGAAAACGGGATCCTGCAGGTTATACCCAGCCAGTCGCCGGAAAATGCGTTCAAGGAGGCGGGCGGCCTGCTGCCTGTCAGCATAGGCGTATCTTCCGCGATGGATGTGCAATTGGCTTTCGACGCATTGGGTTACGCGATACAATCGGCTGAAATATTGGATATAGATCATGATCTTGCGTTTAAATGGAAAACCATGCGTACGAAACTACCCGGCTTCAGGATCGGAACTGACGGCCGCCTTTTGGAATGGGACAGGGAATTGACCGAATCTGAATTGGGTCACCGTCATTTAAGCCACTTATACGGCGTATTCCCGTCGGAGCTGTTTACCCCCGAAACAAGGGTCGAACAGTATGACGCGGCGCGTAAATCGCTTGAATTCCGATTGGCGCACGGCGGGGGGCATACCGGTTGGAGCCGGGCGTGGACTGCCTGCCTCATGTCGCGGTTTAACGACGCGGATGGGTTCTATGAGCATTTTATCGCTCTTATCAAGGACTTTGCCACAGTTTCATTATTGGATCTGCATCCGCCGCGTATTTTCCAGATAGACGGCAATCTGGGCGCGGTCATGGCGTTGACGGAAGCCGTTATAAGCTGCGTTGATAATAAAGTCTATCTGCTGCGTTCATTACCCGCCGAATGGCCCTCGGGAAGCCTGAGCGGTATAAAAATTCCAGGCGGCCATACTGTCTCCGTAAAATGGAAAGAGGGCAGGCTGCTCGAACTACAGGTCACCATTGGTTATGCGGGCAGCGTTACGGCGTATATTCCTCAATACGGCGAAAAGCGTTTTACCGGCGTCCCGGGTGATACCCTGGCGTTTTGCGTGAACGATTAACAATGAAGTGAGTATGCGGGGATGTTTCATTAAAAAGGACCGGCGGGAATCCTGCCGGCCCTTTTATGCCGCGGCGTCAAGCTCTTGCCGTTTTTCTGTATTCTCCGGGTGTTACGCCGGTTTTTTCCTTAAATACGCGATAAAATGTGTTTTTAGTATTAAATCCGGCCAATTTCGTGATGTCGTTTATCTCGATATCAGTTTCCTGCAAAAGCTGCTCCGATTTCCTGATCCTCCTGTTTTGAACATATTGAACGAAGTTTTCGCCCATTTTTTTCTTTATGAACTGGCTTAAATAAGCATATGACATATCCATTTCACATGCCAAATCATACAAAGATATGTCCTCCGCAAGATGATCGTCTATAAATTTAACAATATGGCTGATTTGATCGTCAAGCGCCGATTGCGTCTCAATGTACTGATTTAAACTGCCCGCGATCCGCGCGAACAATAACCTGGCGTCATAAATGCCGTTGACATACCGCGACGGATCGGACCCCGGGCCGGCATGATTGGCGCCCGGGCGGTTTTCGGACATTATCAGCGTGTCTTCAATGTAAAACAATAATCTGCGCATCTGAGACAGGCTTATATGCCGGTTATTGGATATGATATTTTTTAACATCACCGCGGCTTCGTCTTTCTTTGACGCGGTTACCGCGTGTATCAGCTTATTGTAATCGTTTACGGAGATGATGAACGGCTTGTCGGTTTGCAGTTCATCCGTATATAAGCTGACGGATACGGAGGTTTCAAGGCCGTCCATCGGTATCAGGTGCATTGCGGTCAGGCTTTCGCCGTATGACCGCTTCAGCATTTCGATGTTTGCGTACGGTTTGCCGGCGCCGGCAATAATAAACGCCGACTTTTTTATGTCATCGGCAAGCCCGGTGATAAACGCCATTATATCCTCGTAACTTCCGTCGGTTTGCGTAAAGAACAAAAAAAATGAAGTATGTTTATTTGTGTCAAATACGACGCTTGTTTTATACTTTGCGGTAATTATGTTTAGCAACGCCTGGATCGCGTCACTGTTCTTATCGCCCATGTCATCTTCTATAATCATGCTGACGGCGCATATATGATATGTTTGTACCAAATCGTGGTATATATTCTGAAGCGATTCGCTCATAGGATCATTTACGGTCAATATACGGTTTATTACGTTCTGCTCCAGTTCCGTGTTAATATTGGCAAAAGCGGTTTGGTATTGTGACAGGCGTTCATTGAGTTCATCTACGGAAGTCTCCAGTACGCAGTATTCATTTTCACCGCTTAAATAATGATAGCCGGGCCTTAGCTTATCCAGGATTTGTTCCAGCGGATTATAGAGCTTTTTCTTTAAAATGAAGATATACGCTGTCAAAATTGATAAAATAATGATGTTTAATATTAAGGAATTAATGGTAACGCCCTTTAGCCGCATTCCGTAAGACGTATTGTTATATTTATAATAATACGTAAAAATGCCGGAACGGGGGGCCTTTTTGAACCCGCCGTCCGGCAGGGAAGCCTGTTGATCGTTACAAGCGATTAATATGTTATTGTCGGTGGAATAAACATATAGAAAGACATCCTGGCTGGATATGTATTTTTGCAGCGATTCACTTATTTTTTCCTTGTCCAGTATGATGATGATAATACAGTTTTTTATACCGTATATCAGACGCAGATACCCTCCGCCCTCATCGTAATGAACTTTGTAATCCTGTTGAATATTGCCGATATCCAAATTATACTGCCGTAATTGATCGTTCAGATTTTGTATTTGCCATGTCCCGGATGTGTTTATGGAATAATCAATATTGTTAAACACAAGTATCATATCCGTTAATTCATCATGCGTCTGTTTCAATGTCCGCATATCCCTGATAAGGTTACTGGCCGCGTCATATAACGAATAATTATAGAGTTTTGTTTTCATATTCGCCAATTTAAGCAAATAACCGGTATTCGCAAATTGTAAGCAATTTTGCTTATATGCGTATAGCATATCCTCAAAGGCATTGATCGCGTTGTCTATGTTAATATACATGCTGTCTTCATATGTCTGATTTGCGCGGTTTAAATCAATAGCATTGAAGGCGTTAACTATTATCAGCGTTATTAACAAAAAAATGATGGATGTTTTAGCGAATGAATATAAAACCTGATGGCTCTTATAGCTTTTCAACATGCCAACGCCCCCTGCGTCAGCGCGGATACAGCCTTAATCAACTCATCCTGTACAATGCGCATATTGTCTGCCCTCGTCAAACATCGTCAGCAGGTTCGCGACGGAAATATCCGCCTCAACACCCTGAGACGGGGCCAATATAAATCCGTTATGCCTGCCCAGCGTCCGTAAGGCGCGCCTGGTCTCCTCCCGTATGCGTTCGGCCGGTCCCTCCGGCAGCACGTGCTGTGTGTCAATGCCGCCGTAAAAAGTTACTTTATCCCCATATCTTTCCGCGATCAATTCAGGCTCCATGCCGAAGGCGCTTACCTGTACCGGATTTAAAATATCCATGCCGATTTCGATAAAATCGGCAATGACCGGTTCGATGGAACCGCAGCTGTGCTGCATGACTTTTGCGCCATAACTCTTAATCACGTCATAAATCCTTTTCAGCTCCGGCTTAAAAAATTCCCGGAAAGTCTCCGCGTTCATAATTAACCCCTGCTGCGCCCCGAAATCATTGCAATTTTGAACAATGTCTATTCTGCCGTTCGCGCAATCCATCAGCTTTTTCAGGTAACCGATCCAAAAGTCGGTTATGTGCCTAATTAATGCCTTTGAAACCTCCGGTTCCAATTTCAGGTTAATCAGCGTAGTCTCAAAGCCGCAGAGCCATGTCAGATTGTGAAAGATCGGCGCCCAAAGCCCGGCGTCTATCGCGAATTCGTCATAAAGCGGCAATTGTGTTATAAAATCGCTGCCGTCAAAGTCTTTGACATCGGGCCACTTATAGCTCTCCACCTCGTCCACGGATGAAACTTCCGCCAGCGGGCATTGAACGCTTGAATCGCCGTCGGCGTACGATTCCTGCGCTATTCCCCAGTAATCGGCTTTCAGACGGCCTTTGTAATACCTTTGTTCGCCAACATATTTCAACGGTGTGGAAAAGTGCCAGATATCCAGGCCGATCATGCGGTACATATCTATTTTGGACGGGGCGTTAATGCCTTGCATAATCCTGTTTTCATTAATGTCCGAAGTACCGAATATGCCAAACGGAACCCTGTCCGTTTCCTGTCTATTTATTGCGCGTAAAACTCGTTCACGTGAATTTATACTACCCATCTCCTCGTTTATGCGTAATGACATTAGTGTTCACTAAATAAGCATCCGTTTATTTGTTAAACCGTTGTTTTTTAACTTTTAACGATATTATGACTGTTATACGCCATTTTCTAGTCATTTTGATCATTATAACATGATTAAGAAAAGTTGCAATGCAAATATTTGTTTGTATATTAGAAGTCAATTAAAAGCGCGGTAATTTTCTTGACAATATTATCTAACAGCTATAATTATCTTATATATACTGTAAACGGCCGCAAACTTCAGTTAACGACTCTCGAAAGTACTGTGAGCGCACCTGCGTATAACTGAATTCTATGGCCGTTTACAGTATAGTGGAAATCCGGAGGTTAATATGTTAAAAATTTTTAAATATTTAAAAGCGGCCGAATGGCTTGAAGCCGCCGCCGCGGTTGTGTTCATCGTCGCGCAGGTCTGGTGTAACCTGAAACTGCCCGACTTTATGAACCAGATAACCACCCTGGTACAAACGCCCGGCAGCCTCATCCGGGAAATCTGGACGGAGGGCGGGTACATGCTTCTCTGCGCGCTGGGCAGCGTTGCGTCCGCCGTCGTGGTCGGTTTTTTTGCGGCCCGGATTGCCGCGTCATTTTCACGGCGGCTGCGCGGTTTGTTGTTTAATAAAGTCGATTCGTTCTCCATGGAGGAAATAAACAGTTTCTCAACCGCAAGCCTGATCACGCGTTCCACCAACGATATCACTCAGATCCAGATGCTTGTGACCATGGGGCTTCAAATGATTATAATGGCGCCTATAATGGCGGTTTGGGCCATTACGAAAATCGCCGGCAAGGGTTACGAATGGTCGCTGGCCACGGGGGCAGCCGTTGTTATCCTGGTAACGATGATTTCGTTTATCATGGCTTTCGTTATTCCGAAATTCCGGAAGATGCAGATATTGACGGATAACCTGAACAAGGTCACCCGGGAAAATCTGATCGGCCTGCGGGTTGTGCGCGCGTATAACGCGGAAGGATATCAGGAGGCGAAATTCGAAAAAGCCAATGAGGACGTCACGGGAACCCAGCTATTTACCAGCCGCGGCATGGCTGTCATGATGCCCGCCATGAGCCTCGTTTTCAGCGGCCTTTCCCTTTCGATATACTGGATCGGGGCCTATATGCTAAACAGCGCGCAGGCGGCGGACAGATTGGCCATTTTCTCCAATATGGTGGTGTTCTCTTCCTATGCCATGCAGATCCTGATGGCGTTTATGTCGCTTGTCATGATGTTTATACTGCTGCCCCGGGCCACGGTATCCGCGAAACGCATCAACGAAGTGCTGGACACGAAGCCCACAATAACGGACGGAACGCGGGCAGCGGGCAACCCCGGGGCTGCCGGCGAAGTGGAATTCCGGAATGTCAGTTTCAAGTATCCGGGCTCGTCGGACTATGTACTGCGGGATGTCAGTTTTAAAGCCAGACAGGGCGAAACAATCGCCTTTATCGGCTCGACCGGCAGTGGCAAGACCACGCTCGTCAATCTGGTCCCGCGTTTCTTTGACGTTACGGACGGCGCGGTGTTGATTGACGGCGTGGACGTGAGGGATTACATCGAAGAATCATTGTATAATAAAATTGGGTATGTCCCGCAAAAGGCGGTTTTATTCCGGGGTTCGGTCAATTCGAATGTGGGCTATGGGGAAAACGGGAAGGGCGGGACTTCTTCAGACGCAATAAAAAACGCGATCGCAATCGCGCAGGGGACGGATTTTGTGGAGGCTATGGAAGGGCAATACGAAGCTTCCATCTCACAGGGCGGCGCGAACGTTTCGGGCGGGCAGAAACAGCGGCTGTCAATCGCACGCGCGGTTTGCCGGAATCCGGAAATATATATCTTCGACGACAGCTTTTCCGCGCTGGATTACAAAACCGACCGCCTGCTGCGCAGCGCGCTGAAAAAAGAAACGGCCGGGGTTACCAGCATGATAGTGGCGCAGAGGATCGGAACCATAATGGACGCCGATCAAATCGTTGTCCTCAACGAAGGCAGGGTAGCCGGTATAGGCAGGCATAAGGAATTACTGGCAACCTGCGGGGTATATAAGGAAATCGCCGTATCACAGCTGAGTGAGGAGGAACTGGCGTCATGAGCGAAAACGCGGACAGCAGGCCGGCGGGCGGGCGTCCCGGCGGCATGGGCGGGCGCCCGGGCGGCATGGGCGGTCACCACGGCATGGGCGTAGTGGAAAAGCCCAAAGACTTTAAGGCGACCTGGAAAAGGTTAATCCATTATTGCAAATCATATATTCCGGCTATCATTATCGCACTCCTGGCAGGGGCGGCCGGTACCATCCTGCAGATTATAGGCCCGGGCAAACTGGGGGAAATGGCGAACGAAATCACCAAAGGGCTGCCCGCCCTGATAAACGGGGAGCCCGCTGCCGGCGCCATAGACTTAAAGGCAGTTGTGGCCATTGCGTGGACGCTTGTGTTTTTCTATGCCGGTTCAGCCATAATGAACTATGCGCAGAGCTTTACAATGGCGACGATGACGCAGAAGATTTCAAAATCCATGCGTACCGATATCTCGCAAAAGATTAACAGGCTGCCCTTCAGGTACTTTGATCAGACGAGTTACGGCGACGTATTGAGCCGGGTCACCAACGATGTGGACGCCATCGGGCAGACTATGAACCAAAGCATAGGATCGCTGGTATCCGCGGTGACCATGTTCGCCGGCGCCTTGGTTATGATGTTCCTCACCAGCGCCGTTCTGGCCCTGACCGCCGTGGGCGCGAGTTTAATCGGCTTTGCCGTGATGATTGTCATTACGGGCAAATCCCAGAAATTCTTCGTCGCGCAGCAGGCTGGGCTGGGCAGTATAAACAGCTATATCGACGAAATATATACGGCGCATAATGTGGTTAAGGCTTACAACGGCGGGAATGAGGCGAAGAGGACCTTCGGGGACATCAATGACAACCTTTATAAAAGCGCCTGGAAGTCTCAATTTTTCTCGGGGCTGATGATGCCGCTGATGAATTTCATCGGTAATTTCGGTTATGTGGCCGTATGTGTGGCGGGCGCGGCCCTGGCTATGAAGGGGGTTATATCCTTCGGCGTTATCGTGGCGTTTATGATGTATGTACGTCTGTTCACCCAGCCGCTTTCCCAGGTGGCGCAGGCTGTAAATAACCTGCAGAGGACGGCCGCCGCGGGGGAACGCGTGTTTACTTTCCTGGATGAGCCGGAGCTTTCGGATGAAAGCCAAAAAGTCAAAAGGCTGCGGGATATAAAGGGCGACGTGGAGTTCAGGCATGTTAAATTTGGCTATACGCCGGAAAAAACCATTATACACGACTTTTCCGCAAGAATTAAGCCCGGACAGAAGACAGCCATAGTAGGGCCGACCGGCGCCGGCAAAACCACGATTGTCAACCTGCTGATGCGCTTCTACGAACTGGACGGCGGCGAAATACTGCTGGACGGCATGCCCATCAGCGAGGCGCCGAGGGAAAACGTCCATGAGCAGTTCTGCATGGTGCTCCAGGATTCATGGCTTTTCGAAGGGACCGTCAAAGAGAACATCGTGTACAGCAAACAGGGCGTTACGGATGAAGAAGTCGTCCGGGCCTGTAAAACTGT
>Ga0123357_10012596_pt1 | contig 10915 bp, 7 predicted proteins | sample TergutEmb28metaG_FD_89873 | JGI IMG/M metagenome (GOLD analysis project Ga0123357, IMG submission 89873) | Embiratermes neotenicus P4 segment gut microbial communities from Petit-Saut dam, French Guiana - Emb289 P4 | ecosystem: Host-associated > Arthropoda: Insects > Digestive system > Gut ... | reverse complement strand
CGCCGTTGGAACTACCAGCACATCTACACCCGTCCCGAATCTTTGAACCAGAGCCACGCGGTTATCGCCGTGCTGCAGGGGCTGGTCAGCTACTACATCGAACACCCGGACGCCATGCCCGACGCCTTCGTCAACCCGGACGACAAGGTGCTGGCCGCCGTCACATATGTGGCCGGCATGACTGACCGGTTCGCTTTTGACAAGGCAATAGATCTACTGGGCTGGACGCCCGACCGCCTGCCGAAAGGAATCGGTCACGGCGCTTGACATATCTGAATGCCTTCATGGAGGCGCAAATCGTATAACGAAATCGTCGCAAATCGTATAACGTCGAGGTCGCCGTCGGCCAGCGCCAGGGCTGGGCAACCCAACCGGGCAGGCTAGCCCACGGGGAAGTCGCCTATGACGCGGTGCAGGAAACGGATGCTGGCGTCGAACCACTCCGCCACGTCCGGTTCGACCTTGTCGGGTGCGCCGTTCGCGGTCAGTGATTTGGCCAACGACAGGCCGTGGGCGCCCGACATGTATATGTGGGTTTCGAAGGGGACGTTTTGCCGCGCCAGGGCCTGGGCGAACGTCAAGGTGTCCTCCACCGGCACTGTCGCGTCGTCCGCTGTGGCGAACATGAATGCCGGCGGTGTCGCGGCGCTGACGGCCTGATCCACCCCGGGTATCCCGGGTTCGAGGAATTGCAGGTGGTCGGCCATTACCACAGGGTAGCCAAGCACAAGCGCATTCGGCTTGTCGTCAGCCAATGTGCCCAATGCCGCGGCCAGGTGGCCACCGGCCGAGAAACCGACCGCCACCACCTTGTGCTGGTCGATGAACAGGTCGGCGGCATGCCCGCGGACGTAGGCCAGCGCGGCCTGGGCGTCCTGAAATGCCTTGTCAAAGGGATGATCATTGCCGACGGTGTACCGCAGCACGAAAGCGTTGTAGCCCTCGGCCAGGTAGGCCAGGGCGACGGGCTCGCCCTCGCCATCAGCGCAGAACTCGTAGGCGCCGCCAGGGAAAACCAGCGCAGCCGGACGGATCTGCGCGTTGCGCAAACCGTCGCTGGGTTCTTGGACGTACGCCGTCAGCGTCGCGCCGTTAGGCTGCAGTGTTTCAGTGAAGACTTTCATGGACTTCAGCCTAACCGCCGACGGCGCCTGTGTCGTCTATCTTCAGGCCCAGGCCGTCGCGGTCGTCCAGCCAGCCGTACGGCAGGACGACGTGGTCGCGGGGGCTGCCTTGGCGTCCCCTTGGACGGCCGATCTCGTCGACCGGGTACGGCAACGAACCGTCCAACCCGTCCAGCAACTCGTCCAGCCCCGCCAGCGTCGTGACGCTGGACAGCGCCAGCCGCGTGTCGCCGCCCACCGGGAAACCCTTCAGGTACCAGCCGGTGTGCTTGCGGATATCCTTCATGGCGTGGGTCTCGCCCATCAGCGCCACCAACAACTCGGCGTGACGGTGCAGCAGCGCGCACACCTGCCCCAAGTTCGGCAGCGTCGTCTGCGGGTGCCCGGCCAAGGCAGCCGCGATGTCGGCGAAAATCCACGGACGCCCAAGGCAGCCGCGCCCCACCTCGACCCCGGCGCAGCCCGTCCGGGCCATCATCGCGACGGCGTCCGAACCCTGCCAGATGTCGCCGTTGCCGAAGACAGGAATGTCGACGGCGGCCACCACGTCCGCGATTTTTGACCAGTCGGCCACCCCCGAATAGGCGGCAGCCACCGTGCGCGCATGCAGGCACAACGCGGCCACCCCGGCGTCCTCGGCGATGCGGGCAACATCCAGATAGGTCGGGTGCGCGTCGTCCAGCCCGATGCGCGTCTTGACGGTGACGGGCACCCCGAAACGGTCGGCCGATTGCACAGCCGACTCGATCAATGCCCTTGTCAAACCCAACTTCCAGGGCAGCGCCCCGCCGCCGCCGTGCCGCGTCACCTTGGGCACCGGGCACCCGAAATTCAGGTCGATATGTTGCGCGCCGAAGTCGACGGCCACCCCCACAGCCACCCACAGCGCGTCCGGATCCGAGCCGTAAAGCTGCACCGAGCGCACCGGCTCGCCCGGCCAGAACGCCATCATGTCGGCACTGTGGGCATTGCCTGACACGATGCCTTGCGCCGTCAGCATCTCGCAGACCGCCAGCCCTGCGCCCTGCTCGAAACACAACTGGCGAAACGCCGCGTTCGTCACCCCGGCCATCGGCGCCAGAACCACGGGCGGGTCGACGACGACAGCCCCAGGGTTGGCCGGGGCATTCAGGACGATAGGCACAACCCATGATTTTACGGAATAATGGGGGCATGACAACAGCTATCAGCGAGCCGACCACCAAGGGCCGAATCGTCGTCGGCTATGACGGCTCGGCCGGCGCCGTCAACGCCCTGACGCACGCCGCCCGCCTGGCCGCCGACCGCGGCCTGCCGCTGCTGATGACCATGGCACTGCCCCACCTGAACCCGAAGGTGCCGCGGACGGCCCGGGCGCTGAAGCTCGACCCCGACTATCTGACCCACATCAAGGCCCGCGCCCAGCGCAAACTGGACGCCGCGGCCGAGCAGTTGGCGTCCCAATACCCTTCACTGACGACGGAAACAGCCCTTCTGTCGGCCGACCCGGCTGGCGCCTTGGTGGACGCCAGCCAGGACGCGGCACTGGTCGTCGTCGGGGTGCGAGGGCATTCGGCCGAATTGCTGTCGCCCATGCTCGGCGCCGTTTCGGGGTCGGTCATTGCGCATGCCGTCGGGCCGGTGATGGTGGTGCCGGACGGCATTCACAACATGGTGGGCGGCCCGGTGGTCGTCGGGCTCATTGACGCCCCCGACGCCCTGGCTGCGACGCGGGTGGCCATTCACGAAGCCGAACAACGCAAAGTGCCGCTGGTGGCTGTGTGTGCATGGGAAATCGCCCCGGATCTGTCGGATTTCGGCGTCCTGGCGCACATCGACCCGGATCAGGAACGGCGCGAGTTGGACACCCTGGTGACGGCACTACTCGAACCGCTGCTCGACGGGCACCCGGGCTTGGACGTCGAACGTCGCGTCGTCCAGGCGACGCCACGGGCAGCCCTGGTCAAAGCCAGCCACCAGGCGTCCCTGCTGGTGGTCGGCTCGCGTGGCTTGGGCGGCTTCGCCGGGCTTCTGATGGGCTCGGTCAGCCGCGCCGTCGTCCGCGAATCCGACTGCCCGGTGATCGTCGTCCGTAGCCGCTAAACGAACTTTAGCAGCCGGCCAAACGCTCGGCCAGATACGACCTAACCTGCGACAGCGCCACCCTTTCTTGGGTCATGGTGTCGCGCTCGCGGATGGTCACCGCGTCGTCTTCCAGTGTGTCGAAATCGACGGTGACGCAGAACGGCGTGCCGATCTCGTCCTGACGGCGGTAGCGCTTGCCGATGGCCTGGGCGTCATCGAAGTCGACGTTCCAGCACTGGCGCAACTCGGCGGCCAGGGCCCGCGCCTTGGGCGACAGGGCCTCGTCCCGCGACAGCGGCAGGACGGCCGCCTTGACGGGCGCCAGCCGGTGGTCAAGTTTCAGCGAAACCCTGGTGTCGGTGCCGCCCTTGGTGTTGGGCGCCTGGTCCTCGGTGTAGGCCTCGACCAAGAACGCCATCAGCGAACGCGTCAGACCGGCCGCCGGCTCGATGACGTAAGGCAGATAGCGGCGGTCATTCGCCTGGTCGTAATACGACAAGTCGGTGCCCGAATGCTTCGTGTGCGTCCCCAAATCGAAATCGGTGCGATTTGCTATGCCCTCCAATTCGCCCCAATCGCTGCCCTGGAAACCGAAACGGTATTCGATGTCGACGGTGCGCTTCGAATAGTGTGACAGCTTTTCCTTCGGGTGCTCGTAATGGCGCAAATTGTCGCGGTTCAGGCCCAGGTCGACGTACCAATCGGTGCGGTAATCGATCCAGTATTGGTGCCAAGTTTCGTCGGTGCCGGGCTCGACGAAGAACTCCATTTCCATCTGCTCGAATTCACGCGTCCGGAAAATGAAATTGCCCGGCGTGATTTCGTTGCGGAAGCTTTTGCCCGTCTGCGCGATGCCGAACGGCACTTTCATGCGCGACGCCTGCTGCACGTTCTTGAAGTTGACGAAAATGCCCTGCGCGGTTTCGGGACGCAAATAATGCAGGCCCGATTCGTCCTCGACGGGGCCCAGGTACGTCTTCAGCATCATGTTGAAATCGCGGGGTTCCGTCCACTGGCCGCGGTTGCCGCAATCGGGGCAGGGGATTTCCGTCATGGGGATCTTTTCGGGGTCGTCCAAGCCCTTGCGGTGGGCGTATTCCTCTTGCAACTGGTCAGCACGGAAACGCTTGTGGCAGTTCAGGCATTCGGTCAGCGGGTCGGTGAACACGCCGACGTGCCCGGACGCCACCCACACCTGACGAGGCAAGATGACGGACGAGTCGAGCCCGACTATGTCGTCCCGGCTTGTCACCATCGAACGCCACCAGGCCCGCTTGATGTTCTCTTTCAGCTCGACGCCCAGGGGCCCGTAGTCCCACGCCGCCCGCGTCCCGCCGTAGATCTCACCGCAGGGGAAGACGAACCCGCGCCGCTTGCACAAACTAATGACCTTGTCGAGTGTGGTTTCAGCCACTTGAGCCTCCTAGAAAGATGACGGGTCAAGTCTACCGTTTGGCCCGGCTCCACCCCCGTCATCCATCGGTGACGTCTTTCTGTCAAGGAATCTTGGTTGCCCACTTAGGAACCGTCCCAAATTCAGAAACCACCGCCTCGGCAGTCGATACCCGTCGTCCTACCGTCGAAGCGGCTATCTCTGAACCAAAACCGCCCGATCAGCGCCGAAAACCACCGCCTCGACGCCGTCCCGTCCCAAAACCCGCGCCGAAGCGGAGCTTTTTGAGCACGGTGGACGCCAAACGACGGCGGCGAAGGAGGACGGGGATGGGCGTCCGTCAGGCGGTGGCTTCTGAAGGCTCTTGGACGTCGGCGGCGCGACGCCTGACATTGCGCGTCACTACGAACGCCAGAAGCAGCCAGAGCGGGATGCTGACTGCGCCGAACTTTGCCCACAGCGGAAATTTGACCCAGACATTCGGCAGGCCGTCGACAGTCGGATTGGCGCTCGGCGAGTCGGCACCGCCCGTCCCCGGGTCGGGCATCGCGTCGGGGACGATCTTGCCGATCAAAATGTCGCGGCCGTTGGTCGTCCTGGACGAGCAGGTGGAAAGCAGGACGATGTGGTCGTCCACGCCCACCGTCACATCCGGGCGGGTGAACTTGGCCTCGCGCGCCAGACGGTCGAGGTAGGCCTGCTCGGCGTCGGCCACCACCGGCGTCGTGTAAACCGAATCGTCATAGGCGTTGGTGTGGATGAACGCGAAAAACTCCAGGCCGTGCTGCACCCCGTCGTAATACAGCGAGCCGTATTCGTGAGCGTCGAAATAGGCCTGGTCATAAAACAACCCGATCGGGCCGAACATCGCCCCGTCCTTCATGTGATGCCCGAAAATGATCGTGCTGAAGTCGGTGAAATGGGGGTTGTTTCGGTAGTCGAGGAAAATCGACCCGGCGCCCGAATACTTGCCCAGGGCGTTTCGGTTCAGGTACTGGTTGTTGTCCTTGCCCTGGACGAGCGGGAAATCGATGCCCGTGTTGTAGACGCTCAGCCAGCCCACGACGTCCGGGTTGATGGCTTGAAGTTGGGCCAGCGGTGCCGTGCCGTCGCCTGCCGGAGGGGTGGCAGACGACGGCTTGTACGGCGCGTACTGTGTAGCACTCGCCGCAAGCACCACTTGGCGGGAATCCCAGATGGTGTAGCAACTGAAGCCCACCAGCGCCGCCACGACCACCAGCACGACGACGTCGATGACGCCATTGGCTGTGGTGATCGCGGCCCGCGCGATGCGGGTTCTGGTTGCCTCCATCGGGGGGTCCTTTCCGATCAGGCGGCGCGCCTGCGCAGCCGGACCTTCACCACCGCGTAGCCGGCGACCGCCAGCACCAGGACCACGATCAGACCGACGAAGGGCACGTTGTCCATCGTCAGGCCGGTGGCGACCACCATGCTGCGGTCGTTGGTGAACGCGGCTGTGTTGGCAGCCTCGCCGACCAACTGATCACCGGTGGCCAGAGTGTTGCCGATGCTGCCGGTTGTCGCAGTCGACTGCGGCGTGCCGTTGGTCGTCACCAGGTAGCTGGGCAGGTAGCCCGTCGGGCTGTTCTCGGTGACGGTGTAGCCGGTGCCGACAGGGGTGTCGACGAACACCAAGGACTGGCCGTTCTTCAGCGCGACTTGCGTCGGTGCCGAGGTGGAAACCTCGATATACGTACCGGTGGTGTCCGTCCCTGTGGTGAAGTCGGTGCTGCCGTCGGTGCTTGGCACAAGGTTGGCGGTGGACGGGTCAATGATGGCACCGTTGTCCACGACGTAAGCCCTGTAATAGGCCGGCAGGGACGCGGGGTCGGTGACCAGGCCGGACGGGTCGGTCAGCGTCACCGTGAAATTGAAGTACTGGCCCATGTTGGCCAATGTGCCGGTGACGGTTTTGCTGATAGCCAGCGGCGGATCCGTCAGCGGAGTGGTCGTCGAGTTGGTGTGCACATACTGGTTGGTGAACGCCACCTCGCTGTACTTGCCGTTGTTGTTGGCGGTGCCCGGTGTGGGGTCGACCTTCGGATAGTCGGTGGTGCCGTCCTCGTTTTCAACGCCGGCGCTGGTGCCGTCGTCATTGGCTGTCTGGACGACGGTGACGGCCGACACGAACGTGCCGTCACCTGCCTCGTTGTTCTCGACGTAGACGGTCATCGTGTAGCTGGCCTGCGAGAACTTCATGGCCTGATCCGCCGTGAGCACTGACTGGGTGAACAGGTCCGGGTTCGTCGCGTCATCCAGGTAGCCGGCTTCGGCGATGGTGTATACGTACACACCGGCGTGCGGGAATTGGGCGTCGCCCAACGGGATGGCCGCCTCGACCTCATAGGTGTCGATGCCCGGTTGTGCTGAGTCGGCGGCAAGCTTCGTCAAGCTGTCTGCCTTGACCGAGATCATTTCCAGGCCCATCGGTGGGTGTGCCGCCCCTTCGGGGTTGGTGCCGAGGTATGGGGCCTCGGGTGCCGCGGCGGGGTCACCGTCAACCGACTGTGGCATTACGAAGAATTCGAAGTACCCGGCGGGCGGCAGGGCCGTTCCGGTGGGCACCTGCAGTAGTTTGGTGATGGCGACCGGCGGCGTTGTGCCGTCGGTGCCGATGAGCGCCCCGTTGCCGTCCAGATTGTCGGCGTGGGCTGCCGACATGCCGGCAAGGCTCAGCAGCGCCGTCGCTGCGATTGTGGCTAGTGGTCTGATAATGCGTCGCATTTTCTGTTCCTCTCTTGGTTGTTTTGTGCGGCGTTGTTATTCACTTGTGGTTCATAGGTCGCGCCATTTCAGAATGACGATGACTTTTCCTAATGTGTCTTTCGTGTTCACGGGCCCATAGACCCGTGAATCGGTGGCGCCGTCCCTGGCGTCGGCCAGGACGAACACCTGCCCCTGCCCCACCGTCACCGGAAATTTGATACCGGTTTGGTAGGGCTGGGTTGGCTCATTGATGTCGGGTTCTTGTTGCAGGGCGCCGTTTACCGTCAGCCCGTCGGCGGTGATGTCGACGACGTCGCCGGCTTGGGCGACGACACGTCGTACCTCCAGTTGCCCCTGGTAGCGCAGCACCACCAAATCGTCGATTTGATAGTTCTTGTCAAGGCGGTAAAACATTGTCAAATCACCGGCCTTGATGGTGGGGGCCATGTCGGCATCCGTATTGCGGGCGATGCCATGTGTGAATGTGAAGATCAATGTGAAAACAATGGCGACGCCGGCGATCTTTGCGAATAGACCCAATGCGTCGTGCCACAGGCTGGGGGTCGGCTTCGGCGGGGTTTCGTCATCGGTGTCGTCAGGGCCCCAGAAGTCGTCGTCATCTTCGGGGACGGGGGCGTCATCGAAGTCCCCGTCGAAATCGTCGTCATATATCTCGGCGGGTGGCGCAGCCGGCGTCTCATCGGGCCAAATCTCGGCGTCGTCCAGGCCGCGCCGGGCCGGGCGCGTCGTCGGGTCGAATATGTAGTCAAAGCTCTCTTGCGTCATGACAGCACCCCCTTTGGGTGCAGGGCGTGAGCGCCCATTGGGCGCGGCCGGTGCGCGGCGCGAGCGCCCAAAAAGGCCAGCGTCAGCAATGCCACCAGGCCGATTGGCAGTACCAGACCGTTGCCGGCGTCACCCGGCTGCACCCCTGTTTCCGGTGCGGCTTCGCGGGTGTTGACGAAGGCGAACACACGGTCTTCCGTCATGTCTTCCAACGGTGTGCTGTTGTTCGTGACGATGGTTTCGGGGGCAAGGCTGTCGGTATAGGACGGCCCCCAGCCCACCACCAATGCTTCGGTCACCATCACCTTCGTGCTCAACGGCACATCGGCCAGGGTGACGGACTGCCCGTCCGCCAGTGTGAAAGTGCCGGTGCCGTCCGTGACTCCCACTGGCCCGTCCGCGCAGGGCTGGCCCGTCTGGTCGGTGCAGTCGAAGGTGTGGGTGACGGGGCCGTTGTCGTCCTGCAACAAAATGGCGAAATCGAAGGCGCGCGTCTTGTCGGCCAGCACCCCGTTGACGGTTTTCGATACCGTCAATGTGGTGCCCGGATCGGTGTCGGTGTAATTCACTGTATAGAGCAGTGCGGTGGCTGTGCTGCCCTTATCTGCCTTGGCGGGGTCGGCGGCGGAATCCAATGTGATGACGGAGGTTTCCGGTGTGCCGGTGGCGGCCCCAAATGGTGCGGACGGCAGTGCCATCGTCCACCGTGGCGCGGGTGCGGCCGGGTTGCGCGTATATGTCAATGTGTCGTAGCCGTCAATTGGGTTTGCCAGCGTCGAACCGTCCAGGTCGAACGCGATGCCAACCTGTGTGGCCGGCGGGGTCGGGGTAAGCGTCGTGTAACCCTGAATAATGGCATTGGTGACGGCGTTGACGTCACGCACCGACACGGTGACCGGTGTGTAAATATTGCTGACGTCAATATATGTGACGGTGTAGACATCCAGGTTGGTGTTCATGGCGATGTAATGCGTCTGCACCCAATAACGGCCGTTCTGCGTGATCGGCATGACGAAGCTTTTCAAGTTGGCTGTGCCGCCCGGCTGCAAGTTCAGCTCGTCCGCACCGGTGCCGACGTCGGTGCCCGAGTTGGCCGTCGACGCGGCGGCGAAACCGGCATTGAAAGTGTCGATGGTGTTGACCGGGTTGGTGACGTCCTCGCGGTACCACTTGACCCCGGCGATGGCGCCCGCACTACACGTCGCCTTGGTGGTCAGTGTGTTGGTGCAGGGGTTGTTGTGGTTGATGTTCAAATCCAGCTCGCCACTGCCGTAAAGCTTCGTCGTCGCCTTTTCGGACAGCGACCAGGCCGGCTCGTTGTCGACCAGCCTGATGACGCCGATATTGGTGGTGGGGTCGTATTGGTCGGGGTTGGCGGGCACGGCGACGTGCAGGAAATAGTCGGTGTATGTTCCGGCCGCCGCGTTCTCGAAAAGGATCTTGTAATCGGTGGCCGGCAGCCACAGGTAGGCATTGCCCGACGCGTCGGTGGTGGCGGTGTAGTTGTATGTGTAGCCGCCGGCGCTGACGGGCACGGTTATGGCGGTGTCGGGCAACGGGTTGCCGTTCGCGTCCTGCAACTGGACGATGATGGCGTAGACGTCCTGGGTGCCGTAGGTCGGCCCATTGGTCGGGGTGTAGTTGACGCGGATTTGCGGGTTTCCGCTGGTCGGTTTGTTGACCGAATAGACGTTGCCGCCGGTGATGTAGACGGTGGCGCTGCCGGCGTTGCCGGACGCGTCGGCCCCGCCGCCGACACCCGACGCGTTGGCGACCGAACTACTGGCCGAAATGGTGCCGCCGGTGATGGTGATGATGCAGCCGGTGACACCCGTCCCGTTGCCGATGCCGGCGGCCTGCGAACTGCCGGTGGCGGTGATGTCGCCGCCGTTGATGGTGAGATGACCGCAAGTCGACCGTCCGCCCGCGCCGATGCCCGTCCCGCCGGAAAGTGCGGTGGCGTTGATCGTCCCGCCGTTGATGGTGATATAGCCGTCACCCGCCCAGAAACCGCCGCCGATAGCGGCGCTGCCGCTGGCCGATGTGGCCGTGATATTGCCGCCGTTGATGGTTATATAACCGGCCCAGGACGACTCATTGCCGGTCTTCAAGCCGGTTGTCCCATTGCCGGCCGTATACGCGCCGCTGTTGCCGCCACCGCCGATGCCCGCGCCACCGCCGCCCTGGACGGAGGACGTGCCGGCCGCACCGCCTGCCGCTTTCACCGTCCCGCCGTTGATTGTCATGGTGCCGCCGTTGCCGTTCAGGCCGCCGCCGATACCCGCGCCGCCCTGGCCGCCGTTGGCCGTCACGGTGCCACTGCTGATGGTGATCGTGCCGGTGCCGTTAAGGTAAGTCGAAGTGGACGAAGCGTACGTTCCGCCGATACCGGCAGCGTAACGCCCGCCGTTGGCCGTCAAACTGCCCGTCCCCTCGATGGTCAACGTGCCCAGCGGCGCCACAGGCGGGTCAATTGGCGGACTCTGGTTCGGTGCCACCTCGATGCCGGCCTGGTGGGCCGCGTTGCTCGACGTACCCGTGCAGGTGTAGGTGGACGTGCCGACAAGGTAAAGGGTGACGTTTGCCCCCGGATCGATGATCAGCGGCGACGTCGCACCGGTGCGCGTGACGTTGTTGAGCACGATGACAATCGGATAGGTCGCTGTGACGGTGATCGCCCCCGTCGTGGTTGTGTTCGACACCTCATAGACGGGCGGGGCTGACGGCGTCGGCACCACATTGGCGATGGTGCCGGAAGTGATCGTGTTTGTCACCCTGTACGGCCCGTAGACCGTGCCGACGGCGGCACGCGCCGGTGGTG
>Ga0123357_10012595_pt1 | contig 10916 bp, 6 predicted proteins | sample TergutEmb28metaG_FD_89873 | JGI IMG/M metagenome (GOLD analysis project Ga0123357, IMG submission 89873) | Embiratermes neotenicus P4 segment gut microbial communities from Petit-Saut dam, French Guiana - Emb289 P4 | ecosystem: Host-associated > Arthropoda: Insects > Digestive system > Gut ... | reverse complement strand
CACTGTCCCTCCCTCCCCCCCCAATTGGTACTCCGTGTCTCCCCCAAGGGGTCAACACCCAAAGGAGGAAAGTGACCCCCCCCCCCCCCCCCCCCCATCTAATGCCAAAATTAAGAATAAGGGAAGCTGTAACACCACTCCTCCACACACCATTATGATGTGCACAGAGACAACTTTTGTTGCTATGAGTACACGTTACAAATAAGTAGGGCATTCCGCCAGGAAAGGGTTAATTTGACAGCCCCATCAGACGGGAAGTGCTGCTTGCAGCAGTTTCTCCCCCCGTCGCAAGGAGCGCCCTGTCCGCTCTGCACTGAGGGAGCGCTGCTCAGTTCTGTTGTTGCTGGTGTGCGGACAGGTTCAGCACGGAACGTGAGACAGTCAGTGCGGGCGGGAGTAGTGTACTGCGACCACAGGATTGTCACTCCCCCCGCGCCGGAGGGAGTGAGTGAATAGTGACAGTGAAGTAGTGTTCATCCTTCCAACATGGGACATTTATTTAACTGTGCAATATTCCTTCTGGTTTTCTCCGCAACTCAAGGTAAGTGACTGATTTCTTCTTTGCTTGAAAACAACATTTAACGATAAATTATTTTATCAAAAATTTTTGTAAGTTACTGCTTTTGTCTTTCGGTAGTTCAGTACGTTACATAGTGGATAGAACAGAGCTTTACTAAGCTACTAAACTTGAAAGTCATTCTGCCTGTATGCAACATAATTAGGTTAATAATTATCGTAATTAAAATAGTGAACTTTTATAATGTAACACGTGTAGCATCTTCTTCGCTGATGGCTGCGCCGTGGTGTAGGCGGCTAGTTATGGTTATTCAATGCAGAGGCACGGGTTTAGTATCACCCTAGTCCGTGTGGGATTTGTGGTGCGCACAGTGGCATTGGGACGGGTTTTTCGCCGACTACGTCGGTCCTGTCCTGTAATTATCATTCCACCAGTGATCCATAATCGTTCAACTCTCTGTCACCGACTGTATGATCTCAGCAAAGGACAGCGTTTTCAAATAACACAATTCATGGCCTGTGGTGGAAAAGACCACTTCTGTTTTCCTCAGTTCGTACCATCTAGGTCTGGTCAGACTGGCTTTTCGTCATGAAAGTTTGGAAAATTTCATATTCTTTGTAAAAAAAAAAAATCCACTTTTTTTTCCAGCGACTGTAGACCTGTACGGCAAATTCTTTTGTTGGTGTTGTAATACTACAGTTTCACCCAGTATTTAAATTTTGTTTTTCTCGAAACTTTCTTCGCATACCGTACAGTGATTTTAGAAAACAAATAGTAATATACGTAAATCAGTCATGACTGATAGTTTTATCTTCTTATAATAATTGAACTAATTAAGCGTTCCCTCACTTTCCTGTTCTGGTCGAGTCCTCTGTTTATTTGGTGTTTACTTCCATCTCGTCAGTAAAACTGGGTAGATTTGATACATATGTAAATCAACTGTGGGCACTTTGTATTCTGTTATTCGTGTAATGTAAATATTAATATGTCCATTGCTTGTCGTCATATATCTGTTCTGTTCATATGAGGAGTGGCACACACATCACATTCGTGTTGTTACTGAAGTTTTGAAAGTTTTCTGAATTGAGTGGCGCAATGTATGCGAAGAAATGTTACGTTAAGATTTCTGATTTTTTTCTCGTCAGTGATGTAAAGGGTAACATAAGACTTCCTGCATTTCAGTTTTAATTTAGTCCGGTGCAAATTGGACCATATAGCTGCTTCTGGTCCATTAAAAATGGGAAACTTCTATATAAATTAAACAATAAATTTACAGTGACACTTCTGCAGTTTAATTTCAATTACATACTGTGCCTTTGGGTCGCACAGCCGTTGTCATCCATTAAATAATTAGAATATTTCACCGTGGTTACAAATGGTCGTGGCTTTATTTTATATTCGACTCTTTTGCTGCTCTGTAAACGTAATATATTGACAGTTTCATAACAATGACCACCGCTTCACATACAGACGGTACGTAGGCGCAACCAGTATGATTTTTTTTTGCTTATTTTTCATACCCGCTTTTTTTTTCTTTTTTGACGCTGTTGTGAAGAATTATGTACGAGTGAAAATTGTCGAAAATTAACTCTTTGTTAGATGAAATTGAAATGGCTGTTAATAGACAAGCCGTGAATTTCTAATAATGTCCAATTGTACATTTTGACATATAATATGTGAAGCTAAATCTCATAGAACACAGTTTTCCTTGCGAAGCTGCCGAATACATAGTTGGTGAAGAAATGTATTCTTTCGAATTGCACTTATATTTTATAATTGCCTCCACATTATTACTGTACGAAGTCCTGTCCGTAGCCATATGACTCCAAAACACGCATTTATGTAATTTCTTTCATGCATTTTAAACCGCTCCTAGACATTCACGCTATATCTCTGTCAGGTTCCCCCAGGTCGTCTTTTCGCTTCGAGACTTTCCAGTAAACCGGCACGCGTTTCCTTCTCGGTCATGATATAAGCAATTTTATCGTCTTTCTTTAAATTCACTTATAAACGTAACAGGTATCAGTTGTTTTTTGCCAATAAATGTACTTTTTCCTGATTTAAAATGCCTCATTTGGGTTACCCCGTACATCCAAATAATCGATGCTTAAGCACAAAACCATCTTCTGTCAGCTGCTAGGAGAATTCGAGGTGTACTGAGGCGAATCGCTAGCCCATTATGCGGTGTACTTTTTCTATAAACATAGATCTCGTTAGTTCACGTAGACCACAATTTCCTGGTTGTCGTTGCGTACCTTACAGCAGTGTTTTCTAGGCCTTAATTATTCACATAATTTTCTTTGCTAATTACGCCAGTAAATCTCTCTTCATGTATTAACTGATGTTCATTATGCGTCGTTGTCGTACGTTTAACGCTAGAAATGTATTTCGTGGTTACACAACCCCTTCGAAAGGAATATTGACTGTAAGGATCCTTAATTACAGACATCTATACGCAATTACCTCAGTGTGGTACGCTACTGTGGTCCTACTCAGTTCATACATGTTATTACTCGTAGCTTCAGACAAGAATCTTATTGTACAGTAGGTTTGTTTTACCTAAATACCTCAGAGGCGCGTTCTTTACGTGTTAATTAAAAAGTGGTGGAAATTATTCCCCTAAATATATATACAGGACGTTCATTACGTGACGCTGCATAACGCCGGCGTAAGCGCTGAGTATTCGTGATCATCTTGTTCGGCTGGCTGTTTACAAGCATGTATTCGCATCGTCATAATGTGTATACCCGTAGTAAACAGTACGTTTTCTGGAGAGCACAGCATCGAAACGAACTTCTACGTTTGTAGATGAGGGAAAGAGCGTGTGACTATTCCTCCTGACATCTGGCATGTCAAAATAAAATGCACTGTCTATTGTTAAAGCGTTTTTGTTAAATATTGTGAAAAGTTAGCATTGTGGTGTAGTCTAGTGTGAAGACTTGGTCGTAGCAATGTTAGTGCTCTACATATATGAAAGTACTTCACGATTTATGACCAGATTTCAGGTAAAATAAAGCCTGTCTTCGGCGAGCTATAATCCGTGACAAAGCCTTTGAATTGTGTAGAATTTAGGGTTTTTTTTATCTGGAGCGAATTTTTCCGAGTTTTGGTTTTTTGTAATAAAAGAGGTGTGTTATATGGCTAGTTACTTAGAAAGGGTTAGTACTTTACATACTTATTATTCCTAATCACCTTTCCACCTCATTCAACGCGTGCAGTGTATGCATTCGAAACAGTGAAGCGGCTGATTTAAGAACAGCTCTTTAGCCCTTTCTGCTAAGGAGCTGTTACGAAAAACCTGATTTTATATTTTCTTCCGAATGAGTTGAGAATCTGACCTTCATAACGAGGAGATCTTCTCTTTCGGTAAATTAAATATAGGCTATATTTTTCGTTATTTAATAGGGCTATGTTTGTGTTGTTAACTACAGTCGATGACAGCCGTCTAGTTCAAATGTTGTTTGTATCTTCTCTTCCGTTTCTGTATGGTCGAGGGCGCAAATCCATTTGTGTGTCCTCGCCTTTGGCCGAAATATAAACGGATGGAGGATAGAGAGACCTACTGAAACGTGACAGTCCACTACACAAAGGGCACTAGTTCGAAACCGAAAGCCATGTACATTGTTCTGTTTACTCGCGTTGTGAATTCCTAACGGCTCCTGTTTACGCTATAGCAAAAGCAGCAGTTTGCAGTCAAAGTAAAGGTAAAAAGGGTAAGTTCATCCTATAACAGGCCATAAAGGCCCAGAAGGGGTGTAGAGGTGTAGCTGTGTCCTTCCTGTAGCCTCGGCACTAGATGGGGGTGGGTGGTCAACCCCAAGCCCCTGCCGCTTTACCCCCGGAAAAGAGACCCGGTACACATTGTACAACATTAGGCTGGGCGGGTCCCAGTGCCGGTCTGGATGGGTGCAACAAATCTCGCTGCCAATGGGATTCGATTCCCGGACCGTCCAACTCATAGCGACTAGAATAGTTTACGGCCGCAGCGTACAGTTCCATCAGCAACGTTCTGTAGTCCGTAGTGTGTTTGTTCTCCACAGTCGAAAACTTGGTGTATTGTTGTATGTGGCAAAATAGTAATAAACGTTATTTTTTTCCTACTGAGTAATTGAGCTACTGTCGTCTTCTTTAGGTAGTCATGGGGAAAGTGTCCCTGACATTTAACGTTAGAAGAATAAGAGGGAAGAAAAATATTCGAGCATCCATATTAGGGTTAAGAAGTTGGCTCTTCTGGGATGTTACGCAGCGTAGATTGGTATTCACCGACGTTTCGGGACATCCTATCGGTCCATCTTGAAGGTTCGAGACTGCTTGCATGTATTCTTTAGACACGTCTAGATCTGCTTCAGAGCCTTCCCACTCTCCTCTCCAGTGAACATCTGGAACTCTTTCCTGTAACACAGTTGCCGGAGTGTGTAACTGACCATCTCATCATTACTACTTTCGTGATGTCTGTGTAATGGGCGTAAGCACGTGGCGAGCAGGTAGTATTTTGGGGGATAAAACACTGACCTTACGTTGGACACTAGCCAGGTGAGATCACGTGACCTGTCCTGTTTCGTAAAGACTGGCGACAGACTGTTACGAAGAAAACGCTTCAGGCGTAAGGCAGTCGAAATACAGTGCGCGTCCACGTGGAATTCGTGTTTCTTATTCTGAAAGTTCACAGGTACCATTGCAGGTCGATTATCTCGAGGAACGCTTTTCGTTGCCTTCCGCAGTCCCTCCAGACGTACCCTTGGTAGCGCCTGAAAACTGTCCCACTTATTTCCTTCAATTTCTTTCACATTTCGAAGTCGTCATTTATAATTCATCCTACCACCGCATTCTACCCAGTAGTGACCATTGAAAACGCGTCGTTCAAACAACCAAGAAGTAATCAACAGTACTGCTTCGTTATAATGAGTAGGGTTTCAGCAACAGGCCGCACATGTACCTTCCCACACTATGCTGCTTCTACTTTAACTGTTTGGGTCGTTATAAGGGCAAGTGATTTCTCATCATGACGTACTCTAAAACCATTATTTGTGCATCACTAATATGTACCTGAACTTTTTCCATTCCCACTGAACACCTGGGAAAATCCAGGTACAAATTAATGACGTTTCACATGTTGAACCACTGTCAAAACATTACATAGCACATTCCGTATACGTCTGAAATAAACTAACCGTATGGAGCAGAGGTCTTGTGGAGAAGCTACCAGTCTTTCAGCTAGTCAAAACCTCCATCTTTTATGAAGCGAGAGTTTTAGCACGTACGTATTTTATTCAAGAATGTTATCCTAAAGTAGATGGATCCAGTATCCGTCCGCATACCATGTTTCCGTAAGATCCATTTTAACATCCTCATTCCACCTAAACATATTTTTCTCAAGCTATTCCTTCCCTTCAGAGTTTGCAGCTGGACTTCTGAACGTCTTTTCAATCTCCTGCTCCCACGACACAATTTTCTACCATCACGTCTTCCTTCATCGGATCAGCCTAATAATTTTTGGCGAAGAGTACAATTTATGAAGCTCCATATGCAGTTTTCTAAATTCCTCTGTTCCTGCCTGTCTATTACGTCCTGATATTCTCATTGGTAGCAGTGAAATACAGAAAATAGTGTTCTGGTGCAGTGAACATAGTGACTGTTTGCGCCGGTCAACATGCACGCACCTTGTGGCTACGGCGTCTTCCTTACATGAATTCTGCGTCAACGTATCGACCACCTCGCCCTCAATCATTTAAGTCTGACATCACCCAAAACTGCTCGAAGTTTCGAAGGCTGCATCAGATTAACCTCTCCATCATTCGAAATCCGTAACTGGAATATTTGAATATATGATGCTGCACACAACATGAGAATATTCAGAATATTTTTGCAGTACACATTGGTGAAAGAGGAGAGATAAGAGAGATAATGATAAAACTCCACTGTGCAGGTTGCAGGGTACCCTTTGTAAAGTTGATAGTTATTGAAATGACAAAGGATGTGTTTGCTTTTAACATACGCACAACTTAATGGCCGTGGCAAAAACGTCCGCCAATAAAGCCTGCCATGAAGCAGGGACAAGTGATTTTTCTCCACTACAAAACACCCAGAATAAATCTAGGTCCTGCCCAGTCTCCTGTTCAATGGGTGGCGGATTCTTTCTTGGGGGTAAAAAGGCCGGAACGTGAAGTTGACCGCTCACATCCATCTAGTTCCGAGTTTAAGAATGAGTGGACGTATGATTCTGATCCCCCCTTACGCCTTCGTCGCAGGGACGGGGGGAGCTTTACTTTCTCAGGCGCGTTCGCATAATCGCGACAAGGCGTATCACATTCATGTCCATCCGTCTGTCCATACCTACCAGTGCGATTCCCAATGGACGGATTTTCCTAAAATTTGGCATTGAGGACTTTTATGAAAATCTGTCGAGAAAACCCAAATTTAGTTATAATCGGGCAAAAATATCGGGCACTTTACATAAAGACCCAAGTACGTTTTATTGTTTCCACCAACATAAAATCGCCAAAAAAGTGCCGTCTTCGAGTGAAATGATCTGAGACTGTTAGGAAAGCCGAGGAGGTTTAAACATTATGCGAACTTGTCACATTGTTACGTTGTGTACATTGCCTGTCTCGTTATCATCAAGCATCTTTCAATCCATCGAATCTATAGGCCTGTAACGTGACACACACAGGTGTACATTCAACAGTTCTTACCGTTTATCATGCTGTTATACAATAATGACACTGTGATCAAGGTCTCAGATGGTGAATACGATTTACACCTGTGTATGTTTTACCGAAGTCACAAGGAATGTATGATTACAAGACTGCATTGTGAACTGTTGCAGCGTCGTTCAATACGCTACAGATAATTCTCAAGAGGCTCATTTTTCTCGCATATGTTTTATGAGAGTTTGTGGCGGTGGCCAACATGGGAACCTAACTCTTGTTGTCCAGCCCAATCTGTTTAATGAATGAGTCGTCCCACCTGTAATATTTTAATGGTGTTGCATGTTCGGGGTATTTTATTTTTTACTTTTTACGTATTTTTGAACAGTATTGAGTCACATACGGGATATATATTAGGATTCCTGGGCCCTGGCATCAAACTCGGGAGCCTTGGGGCACGATTCAATTGCTCTGCCAGAATATTCGACTTTATGAAGAACGTAATGGAAGTAAATTTGTGAAGTGATGGGCCAACATAGTATCAAAATGCCATTAGGTTACCAGAGGCGAAACGACTGTGTCAATATTGTATGAGCAGTTCTACAGCAATAGTGCCTCCATCTGTAACGGACATTGCAGTACTAAAAGTGTAGAGTTGCTATAAAAAACGACGGCTGTAAGCCTCCGACATTTTGCGACGGAATAATTATCTCTCTGGGTATTATGAATATAGCTTCAAGCTTGTTTTAATACAAGTGTAGGTGTGTAGAGGCAGTGTTTGGCTGGCATAAATGAGGTTACTGTTTTACGTAAATACTCTAATGTATGTCAATACCACTTTATTCACACTGTTTCACTTCTACGTGTTTTTTAGCCCTCAAGGGGCCATCCTCAGGTAGTAATGATACATTGTGAGAGCTGGGTCGACAAAATACGTGCCCAGATGTACACGTAAATATCAGATGAGAGAGCAGCTTATTGTATGTTACGTGCCACGTAACATACAGTACGCTGATATTTACATCTGAACATTCTTTTTATTGACCCTCTTCACGAAATGTATCAGTACTCCCTGATGATGGCCCCTTGAGGGCTGAAACGTGTAGAAGTGTGGCAATGTGCATGAAGTGGTGTCGACGTATATAAGTACGTTGGTCGGATTTTTACGTAAAGTAGTGAAATCAGTGCACGGATATGAACAAGATAAACGAGGTTGTTGAAAAAAATTAGAAGAATGGGTTTTGAAAATTCTTGCCCGTTCTTGAATTTAGCGAGATAGTCACGGCAGGTATTACGGAACATTGTGACGCGTTCGTGTAACCGGTGTTGCGTGGACTAGCTACAGTGCGTTCTCTGTGAATTGCTGAGCTATATTTCGCTGTCGGCAAGGTAATAAATATTGACAGCTTTGTCATGGATGTACGACAATGTGTTGGCTGAATTGTTGCGTCACACGTGTTTCTTGTAAATACATGAAATGCACATCTTCTTGTAATGTGCCCAATATTTTAGTCAGGTTTGAACCAAATTTTGATTTTCTCGACAGATTTTAACAAAAGTTTCCAATTTCAAACTTTATGAAAATCCGTTCAATGAGACTAGGAATACGTACAGAGTTTTGACTGTAAAGCGCTCAGTCATTAGATCCAGAGGGAAGTGAAAAAATGGATCTTGGGAAGATAGGTTCTGAGGAGTGGGAATTGACACAGGATCGTGTTTAATATTGGGACTTTGTGGTAGCGATGTTTCAACTTCGAGATCCGTTACCACACGAATTATAACTTTGTTGCTCAGTAAAACGATGGGTCGCCTTGTGGTGCACAGGATTTATTTCCCTCTCAGGTTTATCTGACGTGTCTTTCTACCTGTACGTCAGGAGATCCGAAACGCTTCTGGTCATCTACACATACGAGTACAGGATTTATTTCTCGCTGCGCGTAAGGCTGCCGGTGAATGCATCTACGAATACACGTTACGTGGTTGAGCCAATGAAATATGCCTCCCGCGTCTCCTGTGCATCTTTCTTTGTACATCGCTGAGTGTTGAGAGGAAATTTGTCCTAATTTTAATCAAAGAATCAGACTTCAACAAAACATCACGCTGAGAACCGGCTTTTTCGCACATGACGAGTATGGTGTTAAAAACAGAACTCCAGATCTCTCCCGAATGACGTGTCCTGAATACCGGATCCACTGCTGTACATCGTGAATTTCTCGGCACGCAGACACTGCTAAACAAATAGTCAGTTATTCATGGTTGGTAACTATACTTTACAGGCATGAATGTTCGTGTTATTGAATGTGTTAACTTCTTTCATATCAGGAGATAACAAAAGTGGAATTCTAGTGAAAATGGGAAGGGACAACTCTGATAAGGCATTTATAGGGGGTAGAGGTACACACCACTCATTCTTAACCTTGGGATTTTGATGTTGACTGGTCAACATCACACCTCGGCCGTTTTACCCCTGTGAAAGAACTCGGTTACTCGTAGAATAGGAGCCTGGGCGGCTCAAAGCCGGTCTGTATGTTCTGAAGAAGGGAAAGATCACTTTCCTGCGCCAGGTTTACAAATGTGGACCGTCCAGCCAGTAGAAGTCGCTACACCTACTGCGCTATTCCAGTAATCTCGCGATCTAGTAGTATATATAATTCCTTTGTATTCGGGAGGCCCCGATTTCTAGCATCCTCCAAGAAGCAGCTAGCTGCCCTGAAATATGATTTTCCTCAGTCGCTAAGCAGATTTCTGAATAGTACTTAAAATCAGGCCACTATGGCTTCCATCTACATCGTTTTTAATTCATTATTCAATGATTTTATTGTCATTCGGTTCTCTATAGTGTGAAGGAATGATGTAGTCGCTGAAGTAGCTGAAGTACGTCGTAAGTAGACGAACATTCCTTCCCTTAGGCAAACAGAGTTAAGAGCCATCAAATCGAGGGTGAGAGGAACAGGACGTTTAGTGCGCATGGGAAACATGGCAGATGTTTAAAGGTTTTATTCGTTAAATCTGATGGAGAAGACGACTTGGGAGACGTTGGCGTAGAAGGTAAAATAAAATTGAAATGGACATAAAACAAATTGGAATAAAATGTGGGGTGGAATAATCAGTGCTACATTGTTGTGAAGTAGGTAATCGTTGTGTTGCATAACAGGCACAGAATTTATAGAACAAATGTGCAACTACCAGCTCCTCGTAATCATTGACTTTGTTATCACATATTTCAGTTTTTGGTAACAAGGAAATTTCAATGTTGATTGTGGTAAATTTTAAGACTTTAAATCTTAAAATCTTTTGTGGGTAACAAACGAAATTTTAATGATTACGTTTACATTTTACAGAGTGTATTTTATCTTACGTCTCAGTCAACAAACTTACTGATAGTGATAGGCCTACATGAAGATAATTGTTCTAGAGAGTTACGTAAATGTTTAATTTTACGGACTGCCGAAAGTTTGTAGAGTCTACGCAACGGGGTCGAAGAGACGTCAGGACCGAGCCGAGTACGTTCCGTGCTCATATTAGCCTGGAATTTTAAGGAGGCTCTAGACGTTTGAACTCCTGTCTGTATAGACAGCTGTCACGTCATTTTTCCATGCCTTCGTGTAAGCGTCCATAAGCGAGTTACAACAACAACAACAACAAGACTTATTGGTGGTGGTGGTGGTGGTGGTGGCGGCGGCGGTTGTAGTGGCGGTGGTGGTGGTGGTGGTGGTGGTGGTGGTGGTGGTGGTGGTGGTGGTGGTGGTGGT
>Ga0123357_10012594_pt1 | contig 10916 bp, 8 predicted proteins | sample TergutEmb28metaG_FD_89873 | JGI IMG/M metagenome (GOLD analysis project Ga0123357, IMG submission 89873) | Embiratermes neotenicus P4 segment gut microbial communities from Petit-Saut dam, French Guiana - Emb289 P4 | ecosystem: Host-associated > Arthropoda: Insects > Digestive system > Gut ... | reverse complement strand
TTTTTGTCGACTGTGCAACACGCCATCGCCGACCTCTTCGCCGCCGCACTCGTGTACCTTACCGGGCGCTGCTGGTATGACCAAACAAATAGATGCTTTTAATGGTGGTTCCAGTGGGTACTGAAATGAGCTTTCCATTTCTATATTGGCAATTGTTCTCTTCCACAAAGAGCTCCCTGGTTTGCTGCTGGAACCACTGCAGTACTGCAGCCTTTGCATCTTGTCAGAACAGCATCTTTGATGCTTTAACACAGGGTGCACAAATCCTGGGTGCCAGGTTACCCCATGTGAATAAATTTTATATAATTGGTGCCTATATTTGGAAAAATTTGTGGGCCATTGTTTTAGCACTTTAGTATTTGAGGATCCCAACATTACCTCCAACACACACATAACCATTTGAGAGTTATGTACCACCATCAAGAGAACACATTTTGGGATAATCATGATGGGTGTCATGTTGCATGACAGCTGTATCCCTGTCCAGAGCAGTGTCCTTCATGTGCTGGAAGGTGTTGGGCCATCCTACATAAAGCCTGGACCTTTCATTATGTGACTTCCATGTGTTCAGCCCCCTTAGGCAAGTGCTAAAGGTTGACAGTTTTGGGTTGGGTGAACACATCAAGGCTGCAGTGGTGCAAGGTAAGCAGTAGCCATAGAGGTAGGGAGGGTGTCCGCTAGCTGGTTTGTCAGTGAAATGCCTACCTTGGTACCCAGGTGGTCTGTGTCAGTGTCCTCTTGTTTCTTCACTGAGAAGAGTCAGAAGATGTATTTCATTTGATTAAGCCTGATATCATATGTAGAATATAATATAATAGAATACAAGAGGGGTGGGCAAATTAGTGACCCATGCACTTTGACCACACTTGATCCTTTGTGCAGTCTGTGTATTAATAAATCTATCAGCCCTGCACCTTAAATAAAGTGCAGTATCCTGCTGACAGAGGTGTTCTCAAACTCACCTGGTTGTGTACAGTGAAGACCCAGGTACCGGAATCAATGTGGCCAATGCCTCACAGTCACAAAGAATGTGTGAGGCTGTTTGAAATACCTGCTTACATCTATTACACATGGGACTGTTTACAAGCCCCAGCTAAATAAATGTTCTTTTAAATGACAGTGTCCTGTTAGGAACCCTGTCATTTTTTTTAGCTGATTTCTGCTCAGACTAAGCAGTTCCCCAGGTTCTTACACAGGGATTTTTTGGAGGAAGCCCTTAGCCTGCCCTTGTCCATGTACGGACTGCCAATGCTTCTCGTGTTTCCTGCTCATCCAGTCCCTCATCTACCCCCACTGGCAACTTTTGCAGATATACCATGTGCAGGCTCAGGTCCTGTGAGTTATCAAACAGTTCTGCATTAATTTTTTAGACTATTCACATGAAGGAAGTAACTGTCATTTTATATTTATTATGGAGTGGTTAGTGTATTTTGTTTTACTTACAGTTACATTGTGTGGGTCAGCCTGATGACCACATGAAATTCATAACAGCATTTTACCCACCGCACTTAACTACAAAGTTTACATCACTCAGATTTAACTCTCTGGAAAATCTCATCCTAATGGCTGATACCAGTGTCACATCGACAAGTTATGTTTAATTCTCTGTTTTTCTTTGCTTTAAATGTAAAGGTATCAATCATAGATCCATATGCCTTGTCAGAAGTGCTCTGACAAAAAATTTCAATATTTTATTTGTATAATTGTCTTAAATTTATAGATTTTGCTTTTGAATTGAGTACCTGCCATATAATGTATTTAAAAATGGAGTTCAGCAGTAAATGTTAATAATTATATGCCAAAATAATTGGGACAGAAATTTTTGCATTTCAGGTTTGTTTGTTTGTCTATTACCTGTTCCATTATTTAAATAGATTAAACCACTTAGCTCTTTATTTTATTTTTATATTTATTAGCTAAGTAGCTAAAGTGTCCCAAAGCTCCAAATGTCAAGAAGACAGACTTGAATGTGAAGGAAAATTTCCACATATTATCAAATTTTGGTATTAACCTATACACATTTTTCCATCACAGGGTTAGAATTATAGTAATCTGCTTAAAGGGTAATTTCTAGCTTCACACTGATCCTTGGCTGTACCATATTATGGTAGGCCTATGTGTAACCACATCCAACTTCCCAGAATTGTCATATTACGTTCTGATGCAGTTCACTTTTCAAATGTTGCTACATAAGTACATGCAATCTGTAGGGAAAGTGTTACCATTACCCCATATTTTAGATGTCATTGAGAGGCTTCTGTTTACCTCCAGCAAAGGTTGTTATATTACTGGAAATTTAATTTTCACAAACAGTTTGTTATAGTCTTTGTAAAATAGTCAGGGTATAGATATTGTTCATGTTTCATATGTCTGGTTCTCAGTGTCTGATTTACAGCTGAAGAGACAACAGTATGCTCCAGTTACTTCCATCTCGCGGGAAACTACATTTAGCTCTCATTTAATGGCAGCCTAAAGAGAGCATGGATATGGAGTTTCAGAATTGTGTGTCAGTATGCTGTATAAACATGTAGTTTCCTTCTTCATTGTAGAGAGGAAATGCAGCACATGAAGATTCCATGGGACATTGAAGATGCCAAACAACTAGGCAGGGTCCTGGACCACTACAAAGACAAGTACTACTTTGAGGTCCTTTTGACTGTTGTTGTGACATATTTATTGTATCCTTTTAAACTTAACAGATTTTTTTTTTCTTGCTTTCATAATAAAATGTATTGTGTATGTGTTCTGTGGTATGCCATAGACTACTGAGGTAAGACCATAGTTTGAAATACTGACAGTTTCTTAATTTTTTTGTGAAAGTTGCCCTTCAGTTCTTCCAGTTAAAATTAATTGTCTTATATTTTGTCTTGTTCACTTTATTCCCCAAATAATGGTGTTGTGATTAATTTTGTTTAATGGTTGTAATGCGTTACTTTAAAAAAACATGTGCCCTATGATTTGGCATGCATTTGATGCATTTTGGTATCATACAAAGGAAGTTTCACACAATGCATTGTCAGAGGCTAAGAAAACTCAAAGAGGAGGTGTTACCTATAAGCACAGTTTTTTAGTGAAAGATGCTGCTAGTTGTCACAGCATCCATACATTTACTACACTGAAGATAACATTATATAGTAGAGAATTTAAGTGTGTCCTTTGACAACAAGTAGCTTTATGATCTGTACCCAACACCAAATATTATTTGAATGATTAAATAAAGAAGAAAGAGATGGGCAGATATTGTGGCATGTATGGGGGACAGGAGAGTTGCATATAGGGTTTTTGTTTGTGAAATGATGGAAAGAGACCACATGGAAGACTTAGGCTTAGATGGAAAGGTAATATTAAAATGGATCTTCAGGAAGTGGGATGGGGAGGCATGGACTGGATTGCTCTGGCTCAGGATAGGAACAGGTGGTGGGTGCTTGTGAATGTTGTAATGATTGTTTGGATTCCATAAATGCAGAGCATTTCTGAAGTAGTTGAGGACCTGTTAGCTTCTCAGGAAGGACTCTGCTCCTTGGAGTAGTTAGAATTAGTCCTTTTGACACTTCATTCGTCATGTTTCCTTCACTGCTACATCTACTGTGTAGTTGTGGTTGTATCAATAAGTAATATACAAATGATATTTTTTGAAGTACATATTCTGGTGATCTTACTTTGATATTGCCTGTTATCTTTGCTGCAACTATAATTTCCTTAACTGGCATATTTAGTTTGCAGACCTTTGCCATTCCTGGGTCAATATCCTTATCAATCCTGTCTGGCTTTCTCTTCCCATTCCCATTAGCACTTCTACTAGTGTGCTTTTGCTCAGCAACCGGAGCCTCATTGTGCTATACGCTGTCCTTCTTTCTTGGGCGACGACTTGTTTACAGATATTTTCCTGAGAAAGCTTCACAGTGGGCACTTACAGTAAGTAAACTAACAAAAGTATGAATTATATAAAAATTCAGTATCCAAGTAATTATCAGGAAACCTCACTAATTCTTACTGCTGACTTTTCTTGCCATAATTCATGGTAAAGGTAACGGTAAAGTTCAACCTAGAATAGGCTATGGAAGGCCCAGAGGGGGAGTAGAGGCGTAGCTGTACTCCCCCTTTTCCCTTGATGCGACATGAGGGTGGGTGGTCAATGCCATTCCTGGGCTCTTTTATCCCTGGGAAAGGAACCTGGTACTCATTTTACAGGAGGGTGGGTGGACCCTAGAGCCATTCTGGACAAGTGCAGAAAATCTCGCCTCCACAATATATCGATATCCAGACCATCAAGCCTGTGGCAAGTCGCATAATTCATGGATGCTAATTAATTTTTAAATATGAAATTGGAAGAAGTGTTGCTTCCATGTTATATGTAGTATCTTCACTTACACATTTGCATTCTTAGTGGCATATTGCACTTTTACGGAATACATTATTTTCAGATTATGTTTTTATCTGTGTTGATATTTTTGGTTAGCAGTTACATTATTTCATTCAGTATCCTACAGTTTTCTACAACTGAGATTGACAGTTTGTTGGGTGCAATAATTGCAACATCTAGACACCATTGCAATTTCTTTTGTTTGTATGCATTTGTATGTATGTTATGTATGTTTGTATTTAAAATGTGTGGTATGTATACTGAAAGTGAATTTCTGTACATGTACAGTAGAACTCCTTTAATATACCTCCTCATGATCTGGCATTTCTGGTTGTTTGGCACTTGAGGAATATAGTCCCAAGACCAGATGCTCTGCCATCTATAACTTCAGCCTTGCATTCCACAGGAAAACCTGTGACTTGGCTTGTGATAATTAGAAATGCTGAGCCTTCTTATGATGAAATAAAATTACTGATGAGTGCACATTCTCTGAGGGTTGTCTGCAAAATTCTGAAGAACCGACAGCTGAAGGATATATACAAATAGCATTCTCATCTGATTAATTGTGCAGCCCAAGTATAGGAGCAGTAACAAAAAATTATGTGTAAGGTACCGTCTAATAATCTGGAATGTTTGATAATCCAGGACCTGTCTGGTCCTGTGGGTGCTGATTTAAAGGATTCTGCTGTACATAATTTTATCTTGCATAAGACCTTTTCTGTAATGTTTTCATTAGGTTTATAATACATGGGATGTGCACAAAAGGTGATTTATAATTTATGTTGCTTATCCTGTGTTAATTGCCCAGTGGGCAAGAAAAGAATGCACATAGAGATAGTCATGCCTATTGATTTGTCCACCCATCTGTCCGTCCTTCCACATGTTTCATCTCAAGAATCACTGGTCGTATTTTGATGAAATTTGATATGTCATTAGAGGCCACTCCTGATGTGTGGTATGTAATGTTATATATCAGGAATAGCTGGTGCAGAAGTTTATGAGGTGGGAGAGCCACAAACACAACTCCTGAAATGGAGTACTAACAATAAGCATAGGAAGCATGTTAAACATAATATTAACAACAGGAATGATGGTAATGACGGTAATGTCATTATGCTTAGTAACCAAAGCAAATGTGAATCCACACTGCAAGGAAGATGTGGCAACTGTGTGCACTCTGGTAAGGATTGCATCTCTCCATTTATCTTGTATGTTTTGTGTGTATCATTTGCAGTAGTTGTGGTTGGGGTGGACAATACTCCCAGGTATGGCCTTGTGGTAGACCAAGCACCACAGCCTTATTGAATTTCTTGGCCTGTGGCTGCCTTAGCAGTGGCGCAGTACCAGTGGTCTATGAAAACGAATGCTGTCATAATAGGACAGTAATGAGGCTAACAACCAACAGGGGTACATACAGCCTAGGGTGGGTTCCAGATAATAACGCAATATAGTATTTATAAATTCACAAAAGAAAATGAAAGAAAAACACAGAACAGATCTGCTTGTATTGTAGTTGATATCAAGCCCAGTAACTCTGACAAAGAGTTCAATGTTTTACCACAACTCTCCAAATTTAATATTGTATGTACCAGGCATGATGCAAATTTCATCCTTTCTAACTAACTTTTCATGCAGTGAGAAGTAAACATATTCAATAGTTTCCTTCCTGAATGTCCAAAGTTATTCATTTTGTAAGCAGATAACTTTCAGTTCCTCACCAGTGTCTCCATTTCCTCTGTGGATCGTCATCTGTTTGTCCAAAGCCTTGGAAAAGTTACAATTTAAATGTCTGTTGTGAGATTTGAGGTGTTCATGGCAGTTAATAATAAGATATCTTTTGGACCTTGAGACTGTAATATTAATTTCTCTTTGTGCATTAGGTAAGGAATTTGAGTTTGGGAAATTATTTTACTCTTTTAAGTTCTGCAGTTTTAAGCATGTTTGCAAAATTGCGATAAGTGACTGTTAACTTTGTTGTACTTGTCTGTCTGCATTTAACAACTCAGCTTCCACTGGACATATTTTTATGGAACTTGATATTTGAGGATTTGTCAAAAATCTGTTGAGGAAATTCAAGTTCCATTAAAATCTGACAAGAGTAACAGGTACTTTATGTGAATATGTGTGTACATTTTTTATAATTGCTCTCTGAATTCTTCTTAGAATGAGAAATGTTTCAGACAAAATTTGTAGAGAAAATCAAAACAGACATTTTAGGTTAATTTTTTTCCACAAATTGTGCCATTCATGAGATAATGTGGAAAAATATGGAAAAGCCAGACTGGCCACAGATGGAAATATAATATGGCACAGAAAAATTTGGTATGTATGATGGATAACTAAGGCAAGAATACACACACACACTCATAATATTTAATAGTTACTAATTTTCCACAGCAACATTGGTTATGCAAGTGTGCCACAGTGTTATATGTACCTTGCCTGACTTGTTATAATTTATTCATATTTTCAAAGAACAGCACCATGTTGAATGAGTGTCACTGGCTTCTGACCAGGTTCTAATTTACAAAAGAATCCTGCCACATAAATATAAGATTTGAGGTTTGTGTGGTTGTGAAGGTACATATTATGTCTTACTGGGTCATGACATCTTGCTGTCTGGTAGGACCAACATTTCTCAGGAACAGTGCTTCCATATTCAGGGTGTGAGACAAAAGTGGCAGGTGATAAAGACATGGGATAAAAGGGATAGGATGGCCAATCAGAGCCAAGAGTCAGATATTCATATTGGCCATAACTCATTGTCTTGTCATAACCCAGAAAATCACAGTATGATTTGACTTGACTTAATAAAAGTCTCATCACTTTTATTTGTAATGATGGGATTATAGAATGGTGGTTAAAGAGACATATATACCTTGAAGCTGTTGTGGTCTGCTTTAATTTCCTCAAAGAACTGAGGAAAAATCATATGGAGTGTGAGTCATGATAACCATAAAATCTTGAGAATTGCAGCTGGCTGTCCAGAATTCAGGGTAGTTTTGATAGCCACCGAGTCAGATTGTTATTTGCGGTGAAATCATTGCTTCAGTTTTTCCACAGTTATGTTTTTTAAATGTGTTCCTTTTCTGTCTACTTATTGTTTAAGAATGTGCAATTTAATTAGTGAAAATATTCATGTTCTGCTCTTAGAATTATTGATATGAACAATTTATGGGTAACAAGGTACTCATTTGGCCTTTAGGTTGGAGTATGGGGAATCCTATTATAAAAAAAGCTTGAGTTTTCTATATCCTGTTTATAGGTGAATAAACATCGAGGTAACCTGTTCAATTACATCTTATTTCTACGCATGACACCTTTCTTGCCAAACTGGTTCATCAACATCACAGCGCCAATAATCAATGTACCACTTTTTCCATTCTGGATTGGCACATTCATTGGTAAGCTGCTATAAATGTAAACAGTATATATCAGGGCTGGTGAACTTTTTGAGGGTACATAGCTCAAATTGTCTACAAATTTCAGAGAAACTCTTCCGTATGCCCATGGGAATTTTGAAGAGCAATATGTCTTGGAATCTTCCATAATTATTGCATTACTATTATTAATGCATATTATAATTATATTGTATAATTAATGCATAGTATAATTATTATATAACATTTTTAATATTGGCCTCCTTGAGGAATGTGATAAGGAAGAAAATCTGGAAGTAACTGAGGCTAATACCAATTCCTGTTCAAAAATATTGGAAAATGTTGTGTCCAATGTCATGTATTCACCTATTCACCACCTGGCCAGCACCCTAATGGTGAATATCCAATCAAGACTTCAAACTGCTCCTGATTTGTGTAAAAATGTTTCAGTCGCAGTATTATTAGGTAGCAATGGTAATTCATACACAATCTCTACAGAGTCAAATGCATGTATATATACACACACACTCCTCACAATAAAGACGCTGGTCGGATAAAAAAAAAAATTTTTAAATGGGACAACAGTGAATGTTGTGTGCCAAGGAAATATTTCCACATGACATATTGGGCACATGTTCCATAGGTTCACCAGCCCTGGTATATATATTTAATGCTTCATGCTTATTATAGCCATTATAAATACTGTGCAAGTTTTATATAATTAATTTAAAAAACTGATGTTCAGTTTGTGGTTGTTAGCTTATTCAGTTCTGTAGATGGACCTGAACACAGTTCATATTCATGATCTGAGTGTTATTTGTCACAGATTTATCTCCAGGGGCCATGTGTGTGATATATGTGGCACTGTAATCAGTTATTTAATGTACATTTAAAAAGTGGAAGATGATAATTATGTGGTACAGCAGCCTGTAACAATACTGAATATTGGTTGTCATCTTGATTAGTCTCATATGTAGGCTTAGATGGTAAACATGAGTATAAGCATATTTAGTAGCATGGCTGATACATGACATCATGTAACAGGTGTAGCACCACCATCGTTTCTTGCAATCCAGGCTGGTCAGACCTTGTACACATTGTCAGCTTCAAGTGATGCATGGTCTTGGACATCAGTCATTCTTCTTGGAGTCTTTGCTGTGCTTTCATTGGTTCCAGTGATCTTACAAAAACAACTAAAGGAAGCAGTTGAGTAGTCTTCAATTATATAGTCTTAGTTTTTATACTATTTATAATACACCTGTCTGGTAAAGATATGGTACAGATGTTGATCTACAGGTTTCTTGTACATGATGCATTTGTTAACATACCACTGTTTGTAGTCTTTCTCAGATATGACTTTCCAGAACTACCATTCGAAAATAAAAAGGGAAGTTCTCATACATTTCCCTTTCCTAAAAAAGTGACATTGCTACACATTACATCCTGGTTCCTGTGTGTTGAAATAAGAAATATGACAAATAAGAAAAGAAGGAAAGGGTTAATTATCTGCAGATAGCTGTGAACAAAGTGCCCTATTACAGATGTTAGCCTTCTTTGTTCAGAGCTTAAGTGCCAAGCTAGAGCAGCATTTGGTAATGATTATGCATGATTATAAAGGACATGGAGCTTGAGGCCACTGTAAGGTGTGGGCCTTGTGTGTGCAGTATTATATTTATTATTAGAAAATTATTTTAATATGCAGTGTGATCCCTATGTAATGAATCTTACACCAAATCAGGGTTTATCATTAATGAAGTTTATGCAAAATTACATCAAGTAATTGAAATTACACAATCAGTAGTAATACATTAGTTCTTGGAAATCAGTAACGTTATAAAAATGTATTGTGCAGTAGCAACATACAAGAGAGGAAGCATAATGTTTCTTATTTTCACTCTTGATATTATTAAGTTTAAGTTCTGGAAGGTCAAACATTTCTCACACTTAATGCATGATATTTAGTGAAACATGTAAGAACTACTTATTGAGTGCAGGAACACTGAACTTCAGTCTTCATGGTACACTGTTTTACTAATGAACTGGATGTAATTTTGCATATCTTGCTGAATGGGAACCTCTAAGAAAGATCTTCAGTTCCCCATTGTACAAACATGCTGGAGGTTTTAACATAACCCATTTATTGTTGCTTCAATTCTTGTATGTTGTTTGTGTAATTATAATTAGGTGTTATTCTGCTGTATGAGCGGAAGGTTGGTACAGACATTTTATTTACTGGTCAGCCTTTTGAAGAATTCTGGAATTAGAAATACATATAATATTGGACACTGCATGCAGTCTACTTACTAATGTGAACAAAACTTAGTAGTTCGTTGATGTGAAAAGGCACATCATTTTAAAGTTACCTGTTAAGCAGAGTTTGTTTTGTAAATTGTGTGTACCACTGAAACAGCTATGGCTGATGTAGGTGGAATTGTGTGTTCATATTGGGTCATTCCCAGTATATGTGGTGAGATGTGATAGTGTCTAGTAAATATCAGTTTTGGGAACAAACCTAATGTTTCAGGAAAGCCTCATCATTGGCAAACTGCAAGGGACCAAAAAATGATGGGTTTCAGACTATTTGATTGTTATCACACCTTGTACCTGCTTGCCATTTTTGTTCATGTCCAGTATGTCAAGGCAACTGAGCTTCTGATGTGTGCCAGTAGCCAAATAAAAGAGAGAATGAGCAGTTAATGATTAGGACATTTCTGGGGTATAGAAACTTACTTTGAAATGCCTTTCACATTATGTATTTCTTCTTGACATAAAGTTCTTTTTGAAAACTGTAATTTTGGAATAGCCAACTGTTACATTAGGCACTAAATGATATGTTTGAATTACATGTTTACTAGCTTTGTAATCTTCCTGATTATGAAAGTTCTGTTTATTGAAGAATCTTGCTGATTTTCCAAGAGTTGAGGTTCTCACAGCAATGTTTAGGAAGATTAAAGTTTTCTGAGATGATGCCCTCTCATGTTTTAAATAGTTACCTTGCAACATGGAGTCATATCTCAGAAGACTGGAATCTTCTTTTTTTTTTTTTTTTTTTTTTGGGGGGGGGGGGTGGATTTTTTTTTTTTTTGTTTTTTTTTTAGGGATGGGGTTGAGGTTTTTTTTTTGTTTATGTGTTTGGGGAAATGAGTTTTGGTTGTGTGAGTTTTTTAAAAAGA
>Ga0123357_10012593_pt1 | contig 10917 bp, 16 predicted proteins | sample TergutEmb28metaG_FD_89873 | JGI IMG/M metagenome (GOLD analysis project Ga0123357, IMG submission 89873) | Embiratermes neotenicus P4 segment gut microbial communities from Petit-Saut dam, French Guiana - Emb289 P4 | ecosystem: Host-associated > Arthropoda: Insects > Digestive system > Gut ... | reverse complement strand
TCCACACAAAACACATAAATACACTGTGTGGGCAGAACGTAGAATTATATATAAAGACCCAGTCCGTACCGCGCAGTAAACACACTCCGTCTCGGTTATAAAAACCAGTCAGTTAATGCTGTACAGGGAAATAATCGCTGTTTGTTCTCAGATCCACACAAAACACATTAATACACTGTGTGGGCAGAACGTAGAATGTCTTAATGTTAAACGTGATGATATATGTGTATAATAACCACCTGTTTTTAAGGGTTAAACTATTTTAACTTAAATGTCGCTCCACTATACAAGCCTTTCAGTAAACTGTATTTCTATCACATCACCCCCAAACCACGCCGGTACACTATACACATTGCATGTAGCAGTGCTCACGTGTTCTGTACGATTCCCACAATAAACTGCAGTTGTTTCTGCAAGACAAGATTAAATGTTCGTTCTTTACAGTCCTGACGCTCCGCGTTCCCTGTAATGTAATAATTACTACATCACAGCGAACGCGGTGCGTCAGGGATTACAATTTACCGCTATATATATATGTCAGTATCTTTGGGTGAAATGGAAGTAATATCTTGCAGTGGCTCAGTCGGTTAGTCGTCGCTGAAATCACAGAGGCCCATATTCGGTCCCAGGCTAGTCCATGGTCGATGTGAGATCTGGTTGACAATGCGGCGCTGGAATACGTGTGTCTCCGATTACTGTGCTTTCCCCTCTGTCAGTATCATTCCACCAATGCTGCATAATCGTCTTCATATTAACACTTTTTTTCAGAAGGACAAGCGGGCGATTCCCGGGAACATTCGAATAAAGCACTGTTCAATTTCGTGTTCTCATAGCGGTGTTGCTGAAAATGTAGGTGTTTGGGTAAATGGCGATGTCTTTTTGGGCGTTTCAACAAGAATCTTTCGACAGTTTGTCCCTGAAGATGCAAACACTGCGATTCTTTCGTAACTTCGGGAAATTTTCAGCCAGCGACACAGCGTTATTGCAGAGAATACTTGGACCCAGAACAGTGGTCGTTCGGATATCAGGCAGCACTGGGCAGAGAAAAACTTGAACGTGTTCGAAGTGACAGCAGGGGTGAACGGTCTGCCGTTGAAACTTGACCAAGGCACAGTACGTCGCGGGGAGATGGACGCTGGCGTCTTGAGGCGATGAACTGAAGAACAGTATGCAGCAGGCCGATATCGTGTCCTAATGACTGGCGTTGCAGGGGGCAACTGATTGCATCATGCCAATAGGTGCATAGAGCTACGGGAGAAGCGGGGTGTGTCGGTGAAGTTGAAGGGCGGTAGGCGGTACTGGACAGCGTGAATGTTGCTAGATGTGTGTCGGTCGGTATTCGTGGGAAAACTGCTCCTTCCTTCTTCAGGATGTGAATCTACTGTGGAGGCAGTGTGTTCGTCTGAAAGTTTGGCATCTCTTGACTGGCTACGTCGAAGTGACGTGATGTGTGAAACGAAGCTGTGATTCTTTACTGCGTTCAAACTAACGATACACGCAATCAACCAACCAACCAACCAACCAACCAACCAACCAACCAAACAAACAAACAAACAAAAACGTGACTACTGAACTCCATTTAGGGGAGTTCTTGAAATTGCCACTATCACTCAGCCAGTCAAGAAATCCCCGCATTTTAAGAAACTCAAAAGTTCATTGTCGCATTCACAACAGCGCGCCTCTTGTGTCAGTCCTCATTCAGACAAGTCTAGTCCGCACACTTCCACCGTATTTTTTTTAATCCGTTTGACTAATATCTTCTCATCGGTGCCTAGGTCTTCATAGTTGCCCGTTTCTTTAAAGTTTCAGCCATCGTCATTATGCTTATTTGTGCTTAATTACTTACGTCTCTAAGCCTCGAGGTTCATTCAAACAATATGGAAATTCATTTTTCCACCTCGCAGTTCACACTTTGCTTCTTCTTCTTCTTCTTCTTCACCTCCTTCCTCTTCTTCTTCTTCCAAAGACAGCCCGGTTGTGTCATTAATTTAAATAATCGCTGTTTATAGCAAGAGAAGCACATAAATGCGCTGTGTTGTCAGTCACAGTTGGCAGTCTGTCAGTGTTGGAGAGCACTCATATACCGAGTTACCGCTGTGCTATGTGGCATAAACCACTGTGCATTATTGTGTGTCGAAATGTCTCAGAGGTACGAGGCCAGACAGTAACTCGGTGATTTGCTTTACTTCCAGTGACTGCCCTGGTAATGTTTTCATATATATATATATATATATGTGTGTGTGTGTCTGTCTGTATATGTATATGTGTATATACACGACATGTAAAGATGTCATTTGGGACTTCAAGTAATGCAGGGCTATTTCTTAAAAAGAACCCAACTTAAGATAGATATAAATTATTATAATTGTGTTATAATGAGTTCGGTAAAAATGGGTCTAATAATTTTGGGCGCGATTACTTATAGTTACGGACTGATAGATATTGCGAAATTTCAGGGGTGTGCTATTGTACGGAACACCGTTATTGCAGTAAAGTGCAGGGAGAGGTACTTGTGGCTTTGTCTCTTGGTTTTTGTAGATTACAAACATGGAGTGGGTTCTTTAAGAACAGGGTCTTGGGGTTATGTTTATTGCTAGGGGATGAAGTGTCAAGAGGGTGAGCAGATTTGTACAGTGGTGAGCTTTGTGATGTATTGTCTTCAGCAAATACTGTTATGATTATCGCAAGGAGGGTGAGATGGGTGGAGCGACTAGCACGCAGTAAACAGACCAGTGATGCCTACACAGATTTGTTAGAAAATCTGAACGAAAGAGATAACTTGCAAAACCTAAGCATAGATGTGAGGATAATATTAAGTGATAGAATGGTTGTGTGGGTGTATGCTGAATTCGCCTGATTCAGGGCACGGACCAGTGGCTGGCTGTTGTGAGCACGGTCATGAACATTCCTTTTCCGTAAATGACTGAGATTCTTGAGTAAAGAGAGACCAACTTGATGCCACTTGCCTCTCTTTACTCAACTATCAAGATGATGCACTGTCCAATAAACATAAGACTGAGATTCTCTTTAGTAAGCTAATTTGAATGACTGTTCGTTTTCCAAAGACGGCTGTAGTGTGTGGAAGTTGGTGGTTGTCAGGTGTACCAACACTGTAACTTTGTTCCGATTTGTTCATTTTATTTGCTTAAAAACAAAATACGATCCAACATAATTGCTTTAGTGGCAGAGGACTTTACCTCCACGCCCCCTGGATAGTTTATCCGGATGAAATTTCTGTTCATATCCTTTTTTTAAATGTGGCGCGCACCCAAAATTAAATCGGTAAATCTTTTTGTGTAGGTCAAGCGTCTGTGTGTTGGAGCTGCTGGTCCCATCTGCTGTGGCTGTGTGTGTCATTTCAGAAGATTGAACCGTTTTTAATTCAATATTGTGCATACTCCAATTTCCCTCACTCTCCTCTTTCTTCCCCACTTGACCCCACTTCACACACACAAAAACCCACCAACACTGCTATGAAAAATTTCTCTTGATAGATGAAAATAAAGCAATGTCAACCAATTGATGGATGACGGCCATTTTATTTTACTGCCTCTATTGCCCTGCCATCTGGTGTTGGATTTTTTATGTTGAGGGGGAAAAAAAGTCTATTATCGGAGCTGTATCAGAGGAAGAAAAGTGTGTCAAGTCGGGTAATTCAAAGGGTCAAAAACAGAACAAGAAGACGAGAGATGAGCGTTGTGCCTGCCATAAAATGTAGATGTCTTGTGGAATTAGATGTCACTGCTGTTTGGAAAAATGAAAAATATGTTTCTTGACAGACCTAACATTGCCGTACAAAAACATTTATCTTGCCACTATGTACATAGCAAAATAAAGTTATCATGTTGCGTTTTTAAAAGTGTATTGATTTATAAGACACAGACCTCTAACTTTGCTTATAGTTTTGTACGGGTGTTAAACTTGGTGTCAAACATTACGGGAAGAAAGAGGTTGACGGTATTGGAGTGCGTTGTGCTGAGGAAGGCACTTGGTTCTGAGCGGGAGGATGTGAAGAGAGACTGGAGAAAATTTCGTGATCAGGAACTTCATTGTTTGTAGCGCTCACGTAATGTTATACAGTATTTGTGAAGCCTCATTTAGAAAGAGAGACGGAAATGGGGCGTGGAGGAAACATTTATTGCTGTATAGGTGATAGAGTGTGTATTGTTACGGCAGTGCCCGCTCGTCCTTCTAGTAAAAGTGAGTGTAGGCAAGAAATTTATCTCCACAGTAAACACGATCTCCGTTACAAAAACCAACTGGTTAAAAATATGTGGGTAATTAACCGGTGGTTGCGACAGTCATTTACGACACAGGTACATATGCTGTGTGGGTGAAGTGCAGAATCTTTGGACGTTAAACCAGGCGGTGCTTATAGTTACCATTTGAGGAAATTGTTAGTAATATGGTTACAAGTTGTTATACGATAAATGAACCTACAGGAAGTGGCAGGCGTTAGTTTTCGCATAGAATAATGACCCTTTATAGCCCTGCCTTTCTCTTAGAAGCGATTCTTTATGAGATTCGGTGATTGCCGTCTGTAAGTGTAAGGTAGAGGTGTAATTATTTGGATCTTATTGCAAATGTTTGTAAGTGCAATTGTGACACTGTGGAAGCCAACATCTCTCAGGTGCGTGGGTGCGTAATTTGTAGTTGTACCTCGTGATGGTTAATGAACGTATCTGGCCTCCTAGTTTAACTATATGTTGTTTGCAACATTACTTTTGTAACAGAACATGTATCACAAACTCTGCTACTTGTGTCAATTTGTTGGCATCAAAGAGAGACCGCTAATTAGTGAACCACAGCGCTTAATTTTACCGCGCATATTTGTCATACTGATTCGTGTTTAATTTTAGTTCAGTTTCCAACCACAAACCAAAATAATCTGCTCTTTACAAACTGCTGTATTCCCCGGGCAGGATTTTAAAATTTAGTTATTTAAGAACTGTTAAAGCGACAGTATTTTTATATCCAATGCCACCCCGATTTCGGAAAGAGCATTTCTTTTTGGAAAGTTCCAAGTTTTCGCCCGCTTGTCCTTCTTATAAGCGTTATACAGTGTGTCCCACTCGCTACCGAACCCGGCATTTCTTTAATATTTCTAACGCCAATGAAGATATTGCAACGAAATTTGAACAGGAGTACGTTAGTTGTGTGAGAAATGAAGAGGAATGTGTCTGTAGTCCGCTTCACATTTAGTTGCATTATCCTCATTAGTGGTAAAATTATTAAAGAAATGCCGGGTTCGGTAGCGAGTGAGACACTTTTATTAAGATGGTGAGAACGGAGCGTTGGTAGAATGATAGTCAAGTACTGGGGGGGGGGGGATTAACCTGTCTCACTGCTACTTTGTCGAAATAGGACCTTGAGAGACTACGGAAAATTACGAAAAATATCGGACTATTCAGTCTGAGGGCCGAGATTTGTACTGAACCCCACTGGAAGAGGGAGCAGGCCACATCGCTGTAGTCTTGTGTGGGTGGTTTTAGAGAAACTGCAATGCCATGAATCATGGTCTAAACATATTTATGGTTCTTATTGTCGCTAGGAATTTAATTTTCAATACTCACCATTCATATGAAACAAATTCCCCAACCCTGCCCTAAATGTGTGGTAGGAAAGGCATAGAAGTTCAACGGCTGTAATTAGCTACTGATTTTCGCCCTTATACAGTGGAAACAGGTGTGACACCGGCACACGGTGTGCGGCATTGTGTAGGCTTGTTATTCGTTTTGTATCCCCTGAGATATATCGGACTGCATCTACATAGCATACAGGGTGATCCATTCAAGGCCGTACCATACAAACAGAAAATGTTTTTTTATTTCACTGAGCATAAAACATGAATGAGTGTTCGTAAAATGTGTGAGAAGTTAGACCCAGTCAACCGGATATCCATTTCAAAGTCCAGGGTTTGACTCCGACTTCCTAAACCCGTTTTTGAAACTTGTAATACCCCGCGATGTTAAGAGACAGTATTTGATTCCATATGCATTCCTTCATTCCTTCCTTCCCATCCTTCCTTCCTTCTTTCTTTCCTTCCTTCTTTCCTTCCTTCTTTCTTTCCCTCCTTCCTTCCTTCTTTCTTCCTTCTTTCCTTCCTTCTTTCCTTCCTTCCTTCCTTCCTTCCTTCCCTCCCTCCTTCCTTCCTTCTTTCCTTCCTTCTTTCCTTCCTTCTTTCCTTCCTTCCTTTCTTCCTTCTTTCATTACTTACATACTTACTTACTGCATGGAGTAAAGTGTTTCTTGAGAATGTAAGCGGTTTTCAGCTAGTCAAGAAATTCGCCGCATTAAATGGAACCCGAAGGTTCATTACCGCATTTAAAATGCCCGCCATCTGCCCTATCCTGAGCCAGTTCGATCCACTCTATACCCCCACATCCCACTTCCTGAAGACCCATCTTATTATTATCCTCCCATCTACGCCTGGGTCTCCCAAGTGGTCTCTTTCCCTCGGGTTTCTCCATTCACGCTACATGCCCCGCCCATCTCATTCTTCTCGATTTGATCGCCCGAACGATATATGGTGAGGGGTGCGGATCATTAGGCTCCTCGTTACGTAGCTATCCCCACTCCCCTGTTACCTCTCCCCCTCTTAGATTCCATATGAATACTTTTGGTAATGAAATTTGGAACGTCACGAAACTCCTTCAACTTTCAGTTCAATGAAGTGTGCTTGTTGCCTGCTGCATAGAACAGTAGCATTACGATAAGTGACTCGCTCTATCATTGGTCGTGATACAGTTTGGAACCGTCGTTTCGGTGATACGCCTGTCCATTTTATCGCGTCCCTGAGCAGAACGGTTCTATTGCATCGAAAACCTCCATGCTCCAGGGATGTAGGACATTTCGAGACCTGTGAAATTAGGTATGTTGAACTGCAGACTACAAATGGACTCTAACATCCCCGGCGGACCCATTTTTACAGTACTGTACAGCTGTCGTGCATAAGAACAAGGCACCTTGGACACCCTGTAGTTAATCCAGTAATGAACAGCCAGCGTATCGCCGTAGGGATTACGTGTTCGTTATTGCTGATTACTGTAATACGCGTAAAATAGTCCGGAAGTCTGTTTACATATTTGTACCGGGGGCACATAGCATACTGGCCAGTGCCACTGCGCAGTGACCTGTTCTATCAGCCGCAGCATCAGACAGCACGTCATTATCACTGCTCGTTGCCTAGGAATGTTACAAGTATCCACCGAGTTTAAAGACTCGTGTTTTGACTGCAGCTAAGCAGACTTTTCTAACTTTCAAAGAAGAAAATTGCGCTAGTAATTTTCTGTCCGGTGCTGCTTCGACACCCAAAGGAGCACTTTTTTTAAATTTCTAAGGCTTCTCCCGCGTGTCTTTCAGATAAGGACAGGGTTAAGGTTAAAGTGATTGTTGAACATTGGTGGAATGGTACTGACAGGGGAAAACTGAAGTACTGGGAGAGAAACATATAGTGTGGGTGGTAGGTGAATGGATGGGTATGGAGCATTGGTGAAATGGTACTGACAGGGAAAACTGAAGTACTGGGAGAGAAACATATAGTGTGGGTGGTAGGTGAATGGATGGGTATGGAGCATTGGTGAAATGGTACTGACAGGGGAAAACTGAAGTATTGGGAGAGAAACATATAGTGTGGGTGGTAGGTGAATGAATGGGTATGGAGCATTGGTGGAATGGTACTGACAGGGGAAAACTGAAGTACTGGGAGATAAATATTTTATAGTGTGGGTGGTAGGTGAATGAATGGGTACGGAGCATTGGTGGAATGGTACTGACAGGGGAAACCTGCAGTACTGGGAGAGAAACATTATATAGCGTGGGTGGTAGGTGAATGAATGGGCATGGAGCATTGGTGGAATGTTACTGACAGGGGAAACCTGCAGTACTGGGAGAGAAACATTATATAGCGTGGGTGGTAGGTGAATGAATGGGTATGGAGCATTGGTTGGAATGGTACTGACAGAGGAAACCGGCAGTACTGCGAGATAAAAAAAAAACTTTCCAAATGGCATTTTGTCCACCGCAAATGTCACTTGGACTGGTCTGGGGACGAGCCCCTGGCCTCTGCCATAAAGACAAAAATTAAGCTTAATTTATTCAAAGGTTCGTTTCGTACCGCACAGTAAACACACTCCGTCTCGGTTATAAAAACCAGTCAGTTAATGCTGTATAGGGAAATAATCGCTGTTTGTTATCAGATCCACACAAAACACATAAATACACTGTGTGGGCAGAACTTGGAGCTTCCTAATGTCAAATTTGGTGACAGGTAAAGTAACTTTCTTGCTTTTTTGTGAATTTCAGTCGTCAAAATGCTTTAAATTTGTTTCTTCTAGCCTTATTTCCCCCACGTTTTGCCGCGGTGGGCCACCGTCATTTTCTTCTTTATGAGTTGGTACAGTCCTGCCAGAGAAACCGATTTACCGATAACAAAATACCCTCTATTGTTCTGAACATACCCATCGGTATTCCTGACCTTACTTCGAGAGACAAGTTTAAGAATTCCCTCCGGTGTAGTGGCAGAATACATTTACAAACTGATCACCCTGTAGCTGTTTGTGAGACATCCACTATTGTTGTACGGAATACAGTTGCTAGGCAACGAAACTTTCTACTAATATACAGCGTTCTGTGACGTACGTATGGGAGTTGAACTACTTTTGGTGTGTAGGGTTTTTCATCCGCCGAGTACCAACTTTGTAATTATCAGTTGCTAATTATACTGGAGTTAGATATGTATAACAGCTCGGTGTTTCTCGTTTATGTAGAGGAATAAGTTAATGGAAAAAGCCACAAATGTATATGTGGTGTGTTTCTACTTTGTTCAGAAGGCATGTACATTTGTATTAATGGAGGGCGCATTAGCGTTATAGTCAGGATTGGGTGCTGGTTAACACCTGCATACTTGATAACTTGCATTTGGCCGGCATGGCTCAGTCGGAACAGCGACTCGCTACGCCTAGACGGTCCCGGGATCGAATCCTGGTGGGAGCGAGATATTCCTCACTAGTCCAGACCGGCCCTGGGACCCACTCAGTCTCCTAAACAATGGTTACCGGTTTTTCCCGGGGGTAAAGCGGCCGGGGCGTGGCGTTGACCACCCACCAACATATAGCGCCGAGGTTAAGGAAAGAGTAGAGCTATACCTCTACTCCCCCTACTGGTCTTCGTGGCCTGTTCTAGGGTGAGCGTTACCTTTAACTTTACCTTCACAGCTTGTAGGAGAGGACGACCCACGGCCCTTTGAGGTAAGGTATGGAAGAGTGCCATAAAATAAGTTCTCTGATATACAAACAGGACATCAAACGGTGCGCGTGTTGACGTGGCACACGGACTTTACCAAGACGTTCTTTAATTTCTAAACGTCACACGATTTTACGGGACATGTGAAAATGTTATTTTATTTGCGGACATAACGGTAGTGCGGCCTTCCGTACACCGATTTGCAGCGACTAACTCACAAATCCCCAAAAGCAATATGTGCGGTCCGTTGTACCGAGTCCCACCCAATTCCGACAGTGAATGTGGGAATTTCGGGCCGAAGTTGATTTCATGCGCGATTTTCACGTAATTGGTTAAAAAAATTTTGAGGCATTTTTCTGTACCAAATTTTGACTAAATCTTTTACTTACTGTGTGCAGTACGTGTACAAATTACTCTGTACCCGTAACTATGACTGCTACTACCCACACTCATGATTGCCCGTAAAGAACGCCTGTACCGTGTGTTGTGAAAATCCAGCAGACCGTCTGGTCACTGTTACAGGCCACAAAAAGGGCGAAGTGGCCTCACGGAAGGGGTCTTTCCTTATTTCGTAAAAACAATGCCTAAAATTATAACCGGCTTTTGATTTTCTACAACATACAGTGTGCCTTTCGGAGGGACGTAATGCCTCCTCCTTCAGGATGATTGACCACAATTTTTCCTGTATGTTGATGGCAGCTAATGTCGTGTAGGGGTGAAGCTAACCGCGTCTCAGTCGGATAGGAAATTGCTCGTCATTCATACAACTCTGAAGTTTTTAAGGTCCACTTCATAGTCTTTATATCCACGCCTACAGCTACAGATTTTCCAAATAAAACCCAAGACGCATTTCTGTATAACCCATATGTGCTGTATGTCCTGTCCACCATATCCTTACATGGTTACCCTAATGATACTCAGTATCTCATTTTCATTCTCTGCGGCCAAGGTCACAGCTGTTCTCATGAATAATCATCTGTAAATCCACTGTGCTTTCAAGTGTCAATGTTCGGAAGGACATGCATCAAGGTTTCCGCTGAGCTTTGTGAAAGTGTCCGGGAATGTTTTCCTGCGATTACAGCGCCATTTCAGGGCAGTGATCTGATGCCACACTGTGCATCCACCATGGCAATTAATTCCACCCCGTGTGTCAGCCGTCTCAAATCCAACCGCACTGCGCCTCAAGTGTCTCTGAACGTGAGGTTTACCATATTGAATACCAAACAGACGCGTCTGAGTGCACTTGCATTCCAGCATCGTCCCAGGAATATTGTGCGGTCGACCGTCGCTAAGGATACGTTTATTCCGAATGAGGACTGCTGTCATTGTCCCCAGTTTGTTCAGGCTAATGACGTCATGCCTGAACCATTTGAAACTGTCCTTCTGATGAGAATCGTGTTAAGATAAAGATGAATATAGAACATTGGTGAAATGATAATGACAGGGGAAAACTGAAGTGCTGGGAAAGAAACATTATATAGCGTGGGTGGTAGGTGAAAGAATGGGTATGGAGCATTGGTGGAATGGTACTGACAGGGGAAAACTGAAGTGCTGGGAGAGAAACATTATATAGTGTGGGTGGTAGGTGAATGGATGGGTATGGAGCATTGGTGGAATGGTACTGAGAGGGGAAAACTGAAGTGCTGGGAGAGAAACATTATATAGCGTGGGTAG
>Ga0123357_10012592_pt1 | contig 10917 bp, 4 predicted proteins | sample TergutEmb28metaG_FD_89873 | JGI IMG/M metagenome (GOLD analysis project Ga0123357, IMG submission 89873) | Embiratermes neotenicus P4 segment gut microbial communities from Petit-Saut dam, French Guiana - Emb289 P4 | ecosystem: Host-associated > Arthropoda: Insects > Digestive system > Gut ... | reverse complement strand
TGGGAGCTTTATTCGCATTTTAGGTTAGACTACCTTCAAAATACAATTAATTATTTATTATTGATATGCTGACACAGCAGCCTAAGACCATTTACACAGACAGCACAATCTGTCAAAGAAAAAGCAGAAGGAAGATAACAAATGTAAGCAAATTAATTGCAAATGTTATACTTACGCGTAATTTAAAACTGAATTTATCTAGTGAAAGTACAAGAAACTGCAAATCATTGATCGGTATGGAACTTCTATTGAATATATCAATACTACTGTCGATGGCATTTGTTACTGAAGCACGTCAGCAGTTTCAAAGTTTACGGTCAACATTATTAATAATAATAATAATAATCTGACAACAACAGTTACCTTGTAAGGGAATTTATACAAAACTATACACATATAAAAATATTTTTGTACAGTGATGTCATAAATATTCGTGTTGTTTGCGCAGCATCTTTCACCGAACTGATCTTTTATTCATTTCCCTCCTTCTTTACGAGTCCCACCAAAGCAACTTCCTGTAGATAGCAGTCACAACTTACAACGCATTTTGATCATATCCACCTCTATATATTCGTAATCTTTTGAACAGATTCGTAAATGAATAAATTACAATAACAATCCGAAGCGACGGACAATCAAAACACACAATTTCCACCCACGTTTAGAGGAAAATGGTCCCTGACTTCAGAATTACCGTCCACACCAAAAGTTACACCGTGGATTTTAATTCCCTCGACTCCATGATAGTGAACATGACATTACTCATTGTAAACAAATTCCTGCTTTTATGAGATTTGAACATTAAATACACAATAGCCTCAGGCCTACCACAAATTAAGCCCAGGAACTGTACTATCCGATTGTTTTATATTGCAAAAAAACTTTGACGGTGGTTGGTATGAGGATATTGGTCACATATGTCGCTTCCAAAAACATACTAATTTTGAAAATTAAAGATCCTACATAGAAACTGTCAAAATTTTTTATATTTTCGTTTCTGTAACTCCTGTTCACCAAAATGAAACATAGCACCACATACCCTGACATTCACACAAACGTATACAATAAGCCTGCTTATCTATGTCTATTTACGAATAAAAATTCTTCTTCCTATTTTTAACAAAACGACACTTGTGTTTGTTACTGTATTATATACTGCAATTCTTTCTCTTAAATTGCAAAATTTCCTGTTTTCGAAGCGGCAAAATTGACACTCGTGTCTTCTGGTATATGAAAGCAGTTACTGACAGTTTAGAGAAAGCAGCTGACTCCATTTTTTGGACCCAAGAAAGACACAGACTTGACACTCCTCTTGTAAGTTACACTGTAGAAATATTTGCAACTGCTTATTTATAAATTACAAAATACAGTTTCTTTGAATGATATTAAGAAATATTTGTACTTCATATTCACGCCGAATATCATAAATCTTTCTCAAAAATTTAATAAATTATCGCTGTCAAACTGAAAGTGAACAAAACTGTTCGCATGACCTGTATCTATTCTCTTACATGACTATAATTAAGTCTTTATCACAACTCAAAGAATAATCTTCGTTCTATATACTGATATAAATCAAAAGAAATAAAACTTGAATTAAAACCTTTGAAGACATATTTTCCAGTACAATAATTACACCTGCAATATTAATTAGGAAAAAGAAATCAGAGTGGCAATAACAAAATCAGAAAATTTCCGTGCCTCTGGAATATATTTCTAAGCACATTTATCATCGAAAGTGACATCACAGAAGGCCATACGATAAAATACGACGACAGGGTGAAACCGAGAAGGCTCCATTTATACCAGAGTGGGGTGGAAATTGGAAGAAGTGGTATTTGGCTACGTTTAAAACCGTGCTTCTCAAGAGTGTAGATAGAGTCAGGTGAGAGACAACGAACCTGGCGTGGTAAAAATGCCAGTAGGAAATAATTATTGAATGCCGAAATGAGACCATATGTTAAAAGTGTTCTTAGCAACAGTAAAAATATCTCATATACAGACGCCTTAGCTGAAAATGCTGGAGCTATTCTGTAATTACTTACATACAAATAATAATTAATTAAATTATGCAGCCATTTTTAATTACGGCCGAGCGATTTAGAGATTCCAGTCACTTTCCATGCAGTTTGCATATTCGTTCGCGTTACGTGTCTTGCGTATGTATTCAAACACAAAAGTTCTAAGCGTAATGTTACTTTGAAGGTGAGACCGAAAGAAATTACGTAACAACTTTCATAATGGCCTTCGGAAGGATCAATACTTAGTCTTTTAAAACCCAAATAAAATATTCTTTACTTTATACGTTTTTTGGTAAAATACGTAAAAAATACTTCGAAACTTAGGAAAAACTAACAGGAATCAGTAACTAATCAGTTATTGATAAGTAACTGTTGCCTCTTTCCCCACCATCGTGTGACGATTTGTTGAGTAATATCACAATAAATTGTAATTAGTATACAAAACATAATAAATCTCTTAATTTAAACTTAACTTTATATTTTGATAATGAAAATGACAGATTTTGAATTCCGCCTCGCTATTTAATCTGTATGAAATACGTACGAGACAAACATACTACTCTACAAGAATCTGGCCATGATATATTACACCTGAAATTATCAGTTAAGGAAAAGTGGTAAATGTTAAACTTAATGCAAACCTGAGGACGCAGATTAATCTGTCTCCGAAAAGTGTTGCTTTTTTTTTTGACACAAAGCGATGGATAAAATCGATAAAGTTTATAATTATATAACAACACATTACTTATGCGATTTGCAAGCGATGAAATTGTTTATGTACAAATAAACATTCATTCACTAACAAGACATTATTTTCTCAAACTGTGATTGAAAAAATGATAGAATATTTAAGTTCAAAATGTATTTGTAATAAAGTGCCTCATTTTGGCTCACTATTAAATACAAATAGGGAAAAACTAATAATTTTTACGTCCAGATTTGTAATCAGAAGAATTATGGTCATTGAGAAGGTCGGTTTTTTAATGTTTAATCTTTCTATAGAGAGAGAAATCTTGGAAGAAAATTCTTTGACTTAAACCCAAGAGGATTAGAATCGTTCTTGAACAAAATGCCTTAGAGCAAGTTATATCAAACAAATCCTCACTACTATACAATAATTCGCTTAGATTAATTTAAGAGTATAATCATCCGGCTCTTCTTCGGTGTTCCAAACCCTCTCTCCTCTGTGCACAGTATCTGAATTACATGCGTTATTTCAAAGCCTTAATGGAATTAGTTTCATTTTGAAGCAATTTGTCTTAAACTCACGTTTTCAATAAATCCTGTTCCTCTGTTCTAAACTCAGAACGAAGCCGGAAACCCATTAAATGCCTGTCTGTACCAAAGTAATACATAGAATACAGCAACTACGGCATGGTCATAAATTCTATTCAGGGAAGCGCCCAATAAATGGTAGTGATCTTACAGTTCATACAGACATATTTTTCGGTAAGGAAAGTAACAAATTTAATTGGTTTAAGTAAAGCTAGCACGTAAACCTAAGTGCATACAGCCAAGTGATTTTGAAATTTCACGCAATTTTCGTTCCTGTTGTATATGGCGATGGAAGGTTAGCTTCAAGCTATGACTAATTTACCACTGGTGGGAGAAGCTTCCTATTCACACACGTTACGAGGCTGGTATTGTTCAGGAATTTTTTCACGTTTGGCTGCGAAAAGTAAAGTTTATACGCCCGTATGAACCAAAGCAGGCCTGTATTTAATTAAATTCTTCTTCTCAGGCTTCTAACAAAATTTTCTTTATTGAAGTTAATATTGTATATACACATATCAGCCGAGTCAGCGTAGTCGATATAGTGACTAGGCTACGAGCTGGAAGATAATGGGTTTGAATTCCGGCAGGGCAAGGGATTTTCTCTTTTTTAAAACGTGCAAATCGGCTACCGGGTTCCACCAGCCTCGTATTCAATGGGTATCTCTGATTCTTCCCGACATATAGTTGCCGGTGCGTGTAGCTGACCACTCGGCTCCAACTAGTGTCGATGTTAAGAAAGAGTGGCGCTATAATTCCATTCCTTCTATTTACCTGCGTGACGTACAGCAGGAAGGAGAGAGGAAGAGATATTTCTTTTTAACGAGTAGCGTCTGTAATTGATAAAACGTAGGTTTGTAGAGGAACAGGTCGTTGCATATTTAAGGTACTCTTCCTTGAAGTTGGTTAATATGACTCAATAAAATAAAGAAAAACCTCGAATCAAGATAACTGGACCAGTGAGGTACTGAACCGGAAGAATTCTAGATGTGCAGCAACAATGACACCATTCCAATTGGACTACAACCATAAAACAGAACTTATCTTCTACTATATCCGACCGAAACAGAGTGGAAATGCACAAAATTAATTCCCCATTTCTTCAACGTAATCTACGTATTACCAACACATATTCAGATAACAGCTGTTGTATGTAATTCTTGTAACGCATTACATATATTACAAAGCCTGCAGTTTATAATAATATGTATTACGTATTTTACACGACAAGAGGTTAATTACAAGGATACTAAAACTGCAAATGTGACAGAAAAAATGTTTTGGGGGCAAATGAAGAGGGATATTAGTAATCTCTTTCCTCTTTCTGTCTTCCTCTGTAACTCACTGGCCAGAACTTTGGTTTATGTGTTCTGTACTGGAGGGACTTTGCCCTTCGGCGTGGCTTTCAAATAAACAAGAAGGGTGATAGTAGGAAATATAGAATAGAGACTGTTAGCAGCATAGAGGGGAGTGAAATTGTTTACAGCACTAGTATTTTCTCCTGGAAAGCATGGTATGGGGCTCCTGCCCTTGCCTGCAAGCCCTTACTGTTGATCTGTTTGCAGACATGGACGAAACGGGGACTTCGTTTGAAGGAAGCGAATTTTTTTATTTCGAAATTTCCGTTATGAAAAATGTTGCGTTTGGCAACAGCAAAATTACTTATTTAAGAAACTGTGTGCTGGATTTGAAGTATGGGTACTTTTCACGTAATGAATATAGAAACTCGTAATGTGGAGAGGTTTGACGTGTGTCTACACCAAAGTTTGTTCCCAAGCACCTTACCTCCGATACACTTAATCTCTGAGATTCGGTGTCTCAACAATATTTTACAGGCTTCATGTAATTTCGATGCTTATAATAACACTTCCACTCTACATGAAGCTCACGTCCGGGCTCAGGTTCTATCCAACAATAATCCCAATTTAAATTAAGCTCTCTTTTGGTAGGGACTTCGAAACCTACTTTGGTCTGATTTTGGAACATTCCAAACAATAACACGCTTAATTTGCACGACACTTACAGCGGATGTTAGGTTCCGTTTGACTACGTTCTTTCTTTACATGACGCTGATTTCGGGTACAATTTTCTGTAAAATAAATTTAACATTTAACATCAAAAATGCTTCGAGTTTGTTGTTCGTTGTTCCTAGTTTTTGTGAAGAGCACATGGAGCGTGAATTTCGAAACTTCTGTTTTACATAAAGAACGTATCAATATTACTGACTTTCGACATTCCTACGTTATGTAAAGAGCACGTCGATACTGAAGCTTGACATTCCTGCTCTCTACGAAAAGCAAGTTTAAACTAAAATTCCAATGAACACTACAAACGAGTATTCCTATTTACGAAACGATTACTACCAGAATCAAGTTCGATTCAGTATTTCTCCTATTTTACTTGACATTCATGTCGGCTCGGCGGAAAATTAAAATAATCCCTTTTCTTAGTAAAGGTAGAAAATTTATCCCAGAGTCAAGCTTTTGATTTAACTTAAAGTAAGTGGAATAACTTTATATCGATTGCTCTTCTAATATGTGACACAGCACTTTGACACTTCTTCTCAGACAGCCTTTCCACTCCTTGCCCATGCCTGAACCAATTCACTAACCACTCTGTTAACATGCTGGATTATACAGTGGCGAGTAGCACAACGATAAAGGAATACCGCGTTGCAAGGAACATGTAAACAATTTCCCGTGGCATAAGCGAGAAGAATTCTCGCCGTGCGCGATGAAATCCCTCTCGTTCTTGAATATAAAATTGCGGGGAAGAGGATATTATGTTGAAATATGTTCTTTAGTTTATCGATGAGGATGGACTTACGCTATCAACACGTCTGGGTGTCTGTCTGTGTAATTGCCATCCCGAAGCAGCCGCGGAAGTAAAGAGACTTCCTGAAGTTTGGTACTGTCATCACGCATCTGGGGTTTCTCGACGTTTGTAGTTTTAGTATCCTACCTTTACTTACGAGAAAATGAAGGCCTACTAATACAGAGTCCAAAACTGATAAGGATCATAAAGAAATACGTCTGCTCACTTTATGAGAATTTTTGAGATAAAAATGATAATTCTTTTCTGCTTAGTTTAAATTCGTTAATCGCGTAAAAATTCTGTTCCAGTTACGTAAGTTATAAAGGTTTTATTTATAAGAGAATATGATGATTAAGTACGTAAGTAGCAGTTTCTAAGAAAATTTTTGTAATTTAGGTGTAGCATTTGTTCGACATTTTTATATATAAAGAAAGCTGAACTTTAATTTAAAATGCTATCTTTGAGCGCACTTTTCTATGTTTCAAAAGGAAAAGAATCCGATATGTTTAATATTTTAGTAGAAGCAATTTAAACTTGCGTGGGCAAAGGCCAAAACGATTATTAGAATGTAAGAAATTGAATCCCGTTTCATAAACAACAGTATCTATTTACGAAGATATTAACAGAAAGTTAAAGTCATAAAATGACCTTTACCATTCAGTACAAAATATCGTTTCTTCCACTTTATTACTTGAGAATATAAATATGTAAATAAGCTTATTGTTTATTGGATCGTACATCATCTTGATAGTTGAACAGAGAGAGAGAGAGACCAACTTGATGTCACTTGCTTTCTTTATTTAATGCTCAACATGTTTCGGATGTTAATACATCCATCCTCAGGAGCTTGCGGCTTATTTGTTGAGTTATTTCACGGGTTGTATTGCTCTGGTTAGATGTGTGTTGGTGTTACGTTGTGGTTTGGTTGGGGTGGTGTGGTATCCGTATGCAGGCTGAAGCCTGCATACGGATACCACAATTGTGCCTGTAGTTTTGTTTGTGTGTATCACCTGTTCTTGTTTAAAATTTTGGAAACAATACAGGCATAAAGATAACGTAGGATAGCGCTCAGGTAGCTATATTGGCCTAAGTGGAAGGAAGTAAAAGCAGAAATAGTTTCAAGTTAGAAACTTAATGACCTTATACCTTTGCAAATAATATTCAGGTGACCACATCAAGGAAGATGAGATGTCTGGATCATGTACTTATGGGGGATAAGGAAAATGCACACCGAGTTTCTTTTGGAGCATGGAAAGCCTAAAGGAAAGAAACAACATGAAAGATAGAGAGGTAGAAGGTAATATAATACAGAAACGTATTTTAGAGAAATAGGATTTGAGATCGCGGACGAAACTAATCTAGTCCTGTATTGGAACATGTAGACAACACGGTATTAACTTTTCGTGTAAAATAAAATGGTGGGGATTTCTGAAGGGCTAATAAACGGCATCTTTTCAAGAATTTTTTTTTCCCGGGAATTTAGTTTGAAACATTTATTCAGGACAAATAAAACTATTTTTATACCGACAAAATAAAAAGTATATTTCTACCAGATCCATAATATTCTGTAACACAGTCGCTTCGTAGGCCTAAATTATTGGCGGCATATAAATTTCTGCGACAGAAGTAAATTCAGCGCACGTATAGACTAACCAAAAGTTTTGACGCCCCTGATTTACAGGAGGAGGTTGAAAACTAAAATTGGATAATGTATATTGTATCACTTCTGCTGTTGCAAACAAAAACACAACTCCGAATGCTTTACAAGAATGTATAAGCATCAAAATATTGCTTGTATATGACATATACAAATACGACCCGCGGAATGACAAGGTCGTTCCTTTGAAAGAAATGAAAGACACGCATGGGGTAGTGTGAGAGGGTAATATATGGGATGGAGGGCGAATCTTGGTGGCGCGGACACAGCGTGGGTGGTGGTAGTTCCCTTGCGGCTCTGTCGCTCTTGTCAGCGACTTGAAACACACAAACACACAGACAAACACACACACATACACACAGTCGCCATATTGATCAAACCACCAGGCTCAACCCACACTTCGCCCAAGGAACAGACAGAAGAGCAACAAGAAAAGGAATTTATGGAACAGCAGAAGAGGCAGCAGAAGACCGGATAAGATAGGGAAAGTTTAAGGAGATAAAGAGAATTCCTTAGGACTTGTTTATAGCTGCTGATGCTGCAGAGAAACGTGGAAGGTGTTGCACATTCTGCAGGACTCCGGAATATAAAGTAATGTTAAATGGGTCACTAAACAAAGTACTGTGTGCAAAAAGAGGGCAAGAGAGGAGAACAAAGAGAGCTACAAAGAAGAATATTCGAAAGTGAATTGCAGACAGCGTAATATTATCATCATTACGCAGTCTGTCTTACGACAAGTCTATAGCTACTTCCAAAGCGAATCTTACATGAGCGAAAATGAGATCAAATTACAACAAACTCAATGTAAGTAAGGCGTTTTGTGCAACTATAGATACAGTGGAAAAACAATAAGTATTTTATAATCTTAATGTTATTTATGTCTGTGCATTAGCCCTTTACCTGCTAACGTTGAGCATATGGTGAGCTCCGAATAATGCTAGCAGAGGGCAGATGGGATTTAACTCGGCGTTTAAAGGGTTGACAAATAATTCTCACAATAAAATCAACAAATGCACTAACACTAAAATTATATTTTATACACAATTTACCATAATTCCTACATATTTCGTTCTGTTTTGGTCATTCTCAGGGATTTACTGAATATTAAATAAAAAGTAAAACAATCCCTGTACAGACCTGGAGAAACCCCGAGTGTTCGAGGACGATGAGGCTCCAAGATTTCAAGATATTCAGCAAATGAAAGTGGTAAGGTTGTCAGCCCTACGCACCGGTTGTCTTTACCACCTAGGAAATATTCCTGGTACTCACTTCTGTCAGAAGCTGAGTCGACCCCAGGCCCACAGTGCGGCCGGAAGAATTATGTCAGTGAAAAATTTCAATCACACTATCGGGAATGGAACCCGCGACCTTCCGGCTTGTAGCGCAGTGCCTCAACCAACTGCGCCACCGCGTGCACCGAGCATTATTAAAGCATACATAAAAACATAAATGAGTTATCAGTTACTTTAAACTTTGTGAATAAAATGTCTACGGATATTAAAAATTTATGTTATAGCAGTGTGTAGAACTGGTTCATAGGATCGGACGTGTTTTTTTTATAGATTTTAGAGTGATTTTTATTAAGGTGATTCCATGTCTATGTTTTTGTAGCCAGCAGGATAGTCTGGTTTTATCTTGAGAAGTATCACATTCTCTCAGTGTGTGTCTGTAGCATTAGTTACCCAGCATGCAACGCACATGCCCATATTGTCGTCTGTCGCCTGCCTGGCTCTGCAATACATTTTTTACATTCGCTCGTAAGGACACCATTTTCGAGGAAAGTTACTGTACATAAAATGTGTGTCTGGATTCACCCTGAAACGTTTGCCTGAATCATCATTCTAAGAGAAATGAGCGAGATATGATAAAAAAATGTATATCGGTCTGCACGTAACATACCCGTTATTCTTGTCAGAATTTAATGAAACTTGAGTTTTCCAGACAGACTTTCGAAAAATACTCACATATCAAATTTCATGAAAATCGGTCCAGTGGGAGCCGAGTTGTTCAATGCCGACAGATTGACAGACGGACAACCATGAGAAAGCTAACAGTCGTTTGATCCATCTTGCTAATGCGTCTTAAAATCGGAGGGAGATCAAACTATCAGTAAACGGTAAAAACGATTTAGAAATAAAAGTGAACTGACATTGGACATTGCGAGAAAGGAAATGGGAGTATCAAAAATAAAAACGAAGCTACTATAATTGGGAAAAGGGGGGAAAAAAACTGAGATAGGAATGTAAGAGTGACCGGCGTTTTAGAGGTATCTGCCTCCTCCATCATCACAAGAGGTAATGGAAGTAAGAGCATCCTGGTTAATATCAGAATATATCTACCAGACTACATGACGTCAAGCCTGAGGACCATATTTTCTTCACAGACAGTACTGTGAGAATTTTATTTCTAAAAATTACCTACCGAAGAAATACACAATTTTAGATATCACAAACTCAAAAACTGAGGGAAGGAACAAAGAAATAAACAGCAGTATAGGAAGACATAATAACAATAAACACAAAATAATCGAATCGCAGAACAGACACTTAAGGAACAGGCGTAAAATACAATAAGGTAAAGTAGGAAGGACTGAAACAGTTAGAAACACGGATCATCGCAAGACATAACGTCTGAGAGATGTTTATAGCCCATTTGTACCGCTTCCCATAACGATCCAGATGCCTTGCAGACGTGACTTTAACTCTGTGGAGCGAAGTACTTCTTGAGAAACAAAATCTTTTTCGGTAAGTCAGGAAACTCCCCAAATTTAAGAGACCAGAGAGTTTGTCGCCGTGCTAACAACAGCCCAACAGTTTTCCCTATCCTGGGCAAGATTAATCTAAACCATGTATTCGCAAAAAAAAAACATTTTCGAACTCGTTGTTATGTCCAACTCATAATACGGGGTGACACCTGATAACAGCGTATAATATTCCAATACACGTTATACAAAGGCAGTTGTAAAAGTCGATTAAAAAAAAGGTAAAGGTAAAATGATCCCGTTACAGACCCGGTGTGACCCAGAGGGTGGGTTGAGGTACAGCTCTACTCTTCCATGACAGCGGCACTAGAAGGGGGTGAGTGGTCAGCAGCACGCCCCGGCCGCACTTTACCCCCGGGAAAGACACGGTACCCATTTTACAGGAGGCTGGG
>Ga0123357_10012590_pt1 | contig 10918 bp, 8 predicted proteins | sample TergutEmb28metaG_FD_89873 | JGI IMG/M metagenome (GOLD analysis project Ga0123357, IMG submission 89873) | Embiratermes neotenicus P4 segment gut microbial communities from Petit-Saut dam, French Guiana - Emb289 P4 | ecosystem: Host-associated > Arthropoda: Insects > Digestive system > Gut ... | reverse complement strand
CCTCGATGAGCTTGGCCATCGTGAAGGTCTTCCCGCTGCCGGTCACCCCGAGCAAGGTCTGGTAGCGCAGACCCTCGCCCACGCCCGCAGCAAGCTCTTCTATCGCCTTGGGTTGATCGCCGGATGGCTCATACGGAGCGACGACCGTGAAAGGCCGCTCGCTCAGATGGCGCTTCAGCGGCATAGTGTATCCACGAGCTCTGAGGTCGCCTGACGCAGCGCGCTCAGGTCGCCCTTATTGTCGAGGCGCAGGTCCGCGCAGGCCAGATAGGCGTCTTCATCAGGCTGAACCGCCATGCGCGCACAGGCGTCGTCGGCCGTAAAGCCTTTCTCGCACACACGCCGCAGACGCACGTCCAGAGGCGCCATCACCGCGATGACCTGGCCGCTGTCGCGCGCCTCGCGCAGGTACTCGGAGCCATAGCCCGGCGTGCTTTCCAGCACAGAAAACGGCAGCGGCGCCTCAAAGACGCAGAAATCAGCCGTGGCATGACGGGCCAGCTCTTCGACGGCGCGCGTAAGAATGGGAGGGTGAGTGATGGCGTTCAGCGCCATCTGGGAGACCTCGTCTGCAAAGCTCACAGCCGCAAGCGCGCTGCGGTCGATCTGGCCGTCAGGGCGCAGGATTTCATCCCCAAAGGACTCGACTAAAATGTCACGCAGCTTCTGGTTATGCGCCAGGAGCTCATGGCCGATCTCGTCAAGCAGGATCGTGCAGACCTCATGGCCGCGCGCCGTAAGCTCTGCGGCCACAAACTCTGTCACGGTTGACTTGCCCGCGCCAAACGGGCCACAGATGAACAGCGTCATCCGGGGCACCGCTGGCGACGGGGCGTCGGCGTCAGTGACCGACGCCTGCACGGGGGCAGGCGTCGGATTCTTACGAGGCGGTCGGTCGATCATAGCCAGGTATTCTCCTCACAATATTGCCTGACTGTAGCCTACCATGAAACAACCCCATTTCACCTAATTAAGCGTCTTCGTCACCGGCGAACTGCGAGTTATACAGCTCGGCATAAAAGCCGTCCGCCGCCAGCAACTGGTCGTGATTGCCCGACTCGACAATGCGTCCGTGGTTCATCACCAGTATCTGGTCCGCATTACGGATCGTCGAGAGCCGGTGCGCGATGACAAAGCTCGTGCGCCCGTGCATCAGGCGCTCCATGGCTGCCTGGATCAGCTGCTCAGTACGCGTATCGACGCTGGAGGTCGCCTCATCCAGGATCAGAATCGGAGCATCGGCGAGGAAGGCGCGCGCGATCGTCAGCAGCTGGCGCTGCCCGGAAGACAAGTTGCCCGCATCTTCCTGGATCTCCGTGTCATAGCCATGCGGCAGAGTGCGGATGAAGTGATCGGCCAGCGCGGTATCGGCGGCGCGCACGATCTCCTCCTCAGTCGCGTCATCCTTGCCGTAGGCAATGTTTTCGCGAATGGTCCCGGAATAGAGCCAGGTATCCTGGAGCACCATGCCGAACATCTTGCGTACATCAGCGCGCTTCATGACAGACGTATCGACCCCGTCAACGGTGATCGTACCGGAGTTGACTTCGTAAAAGCGCATGAGCAGGTTGACGATCGTCGTCTTGCCGGCGCCCGTTGGCCCCACGATGGCGACCATCTTGCCGGGCTCCGTCATCATGTTCCAGTCCCGAATCAACGGCACCGCTGGATCATAGTCGAAGTTGATATCAGCCACCTGGACCGCGCCCTGCGGGCTCTCGATCACCGGCGACTCCACCGGGTCAGGAGCTTCCTCCCCCTCATCCAGCAAGATAAACACCCGCTCCGCCGCCGCCATCGAAGACTGAATCAAGTTGGCAATCTGAGCCATCTGCTGCATTGGCTGCTGGAACTGCTGTAAGTACGCGATGAATGCGAAGAGTGCGCCGACGGTCAAGCCGCCCACATTGATACCCAGGAAGTAAGCAGTAGGCCGCGTGAACACCGCACCCAGAACCACTATGAAGACATATTGTAAGTTCACGGCAAAGATTATGACCGGATAAAGCACACTTGCAAGAAACTGCGCTTTCCAGGCGCTGTCATAGACGATCTCATTCGTGCCCTTGAAACGATCAATAGATATCTGCTCACGATTGAAGGCTTTTATGATGTTGTGTCCACCATAATCTTCTTCTATCTGGCCGTTAAGCTCACCAAGCTGCGCCTGTTGCCGCCCAAAATAGCGCTGCGCCCTTGGAGCAATAACGGCGGTCATAAGTAGAGCCAGAGGAACGATGATGCAAGAGATCAACGCGAGCAGCCAGTTAACCGTGAACATCATGATGATGATGCCGACGAACATCAGAACAGAGGTCATCGACTGGGACATCACGTTCTGGAGGTTCGTACTCATCAGATCGATGTCGATCGTCAGCTTCGAGAGGATCTCGCCATGGGTTTGGCCATCAAAGAACTTCAGCGGCAGACGGTCGAGTTTTTCTGAGACCTGACGACGAAGAAGCCGTACTAATTCCTGAGTGATACGCACGGTCATACGCTGTTGGAAGCCACTGAAAAGCGCATAGCCCAGATACAGCACGACCAAGCCAAGGCAGATCATGCCGATATAATTGAAGTCCATCTTGGGCGAACTCTCAAGAGCCAGCGCCTTGGCGAATAGAAGCATCTGCGCATCTGGCGCGCCTTTGATTTGGGCGGCTTGGTTTGCGGCGACGCCACCTGTTGATGACGACGGTATCGCAGCAGCCAGCTTACGCAAGGCAGCGATCCGCTCCGCATCCGTTTTTCCGTTCTTAACGATATCGAGTTGTTTGTTGGTCTCATCCATCTTTACCCGAGCAGCAGCAAGCTCTTTCAAACCTGCTTCTTTCGTTTTAAGAGGAGCCATCTTAGCGTCAAGCTGAGCCTGTGCTGCCGACCGTTGGGGCTCAGGCAATTGATTTATCTGTGCCTGCTGAGCTTCGAGAACTTTCAGCGCTGCGTCAAGCTGAGGCTTGGCAGCAGCAGCCTGTTGCTCCTGGGCCGACAATTGCTTTTCAGCATCATTCAGCTGAGTGTTCACCTGCTTGGCCATCGGATAAAACGTTGTCTGCATCTGAACGTATTCCTGGATCTTATTGATCGCTTTCTCCATGATCTTGGGTCCAGAGATAGAGCAGGCTACTGCCGCAACGGTAAAAAGAGCGATGATGATCAACGTGATGTAGTTTTTACTCAGAATCTTAAGTAGGCGCTTGAGAGTGCCCATGAAGTCGGCAGCTTTCTCACCAGAGCCGACCATACCTCCCCCTCCGGGCCCTCGCCGTGGGCGTTGAGCTTGAACAGCTCCGACTGGCTTTTTGTGCTGAGCTTGGTTTGTGTTCTCATTAGGCATTAGCAAGTTCCTCCTCACTCAGCTGAGACTTCGCGATCTCCTGATAAACATTATTGCTGGCGAGCAGCTCCTTATGGGTGCCAAGGCCGACCACTTTTCCTTCATCGAGCACGATGATCTGATCAGCATCCATGATGGTAGAGATACGCTGAGCAACGATAACCGCCAGTGACCCCTTCAACAAGGGTTTAAGCGCCGCGCGTAGGTTCGCATCAGTCTGTAAGTCCAGCGCGGAAAAGCTGTCATCGAACAGGAATATCTCCGGTTTCTTCACGAGAGCGCGCGCAATCGCAAGACGCTGCTTTTGACCACCAGAGAAGTTCGTTCCTCCTTGAGCCACATAAGCTTCAATGCCCTCATCAAGTTCCTCGATGAAGTCCTCAGCTTGTGCCGTCTTCAGTGCTTCGATAACTTCCTCATCAGTAGCATCAGGCTTTCCGTAACGGATGTTGTCAGCTATGCTTCCGCTGAAAAGTACCGCCTTCTGCGGGATATAACCGATGCGATCATGTAGGTCATACTGTGTATGGTCTTTCACGTCAATTCCATTGACGAGGATCTGACCCTCAGTAACGTCATAGAGACGCTCCGCCAGGTTCAGGATCGTCGACTTGCCGGAACCGGTCGAGCCGATGATCGCTGTCGTTGTTCCGGTGCCAGCCTTGAAGGTGACGCCCTCTACAGCATCTTCTTCTCCCCCCTCATAGCTGAATGCGACGTCTTTGAACTCAAGAGATACCGGCGCAATAGCCAGTTCCTTCTCTGCTTTTTCTTTTGTCGCTGTGTTCGGATCAAGGATAACAGGCTCGGTATTCAGGACTTCCAGGATGCGCTCAGCAGATACTGCCGCGCGTGGATACATGATAAGTATCATCGCGAACATCATCAGCATCATCAGAACCTGCATCATGTATTGGATGAACGCCATCATATTGCCGATATTAAGCGTAGCGGCTGAAATCATGTGACCACCGAACCATACTGCGGCAACCTGAGCGATACTCACAATGAACATGACGATCGGGAACATGAGTACGACGCGCCCCATGGCGGTCATGAAGGTGTCCGTCAGAGTGTCGTTGGCTGTTTTGAAGCGGTTTTGCTGGAAGCCCTGACGGTTGAATGCACGGATAACGCGTACGCCGGTCAAACCTTCGCGCGCCACGGTATTTAAGCGATCGGTCTTTTCCTGAACGCTACGGAACAGTGGCATCACGAACACAATCGCAACGCCCATGACGAGCAGCAGAAGCGGGATGATCACCGCAAAGATCAAAGCAAGCTCGCCGCCCTTGTTGATCGCCATGATCAACGCGACTATCACCATCATTGGCGCAAGAAGACCGAGCCGGAAGAGCATGAAAGTCATCTGCTGCACTTGCTGCACGTCGTTAGTAGAACGAACGATCAGCGATGCCGTACTGAATTTATCGAATTCTCTGAGTGAGAAATGCTCAACTTTCGTGAACACCTTCTCGCGCAGATCGCGTGCTAGAGCAGCAGTCGCTTTCGAACAAAAGAGGCCAGCGAATATCGCGCCGACTGCCATCAGTAAGGTGACACCGAGCATCAGGCCACCCTCTTTAAGAATGTAGTTCATCTGCTTTGAATTGGTTGCTTTCGTGTGCGAGGTCATTGCCTTTGCGACAGCAGATTTGACGGTTGGATTGTTTTGTGCGTCACCCTCGACACCCCTTTGCATAATGCCGACATTGATAACATTCGACGTAATGTTAGGCAGCGTCAACTGGCCGCCCACCTGCGCGGCGGTAAAAACCAAAATGGCGATAACAAAGAGCCAATATGGTTTGAGAAGATACTTCTTCAATAGTTTTATCATATGATTAAACTACCTTCCTTCCTTCTGATTACTCTTAATCATTTTTGTGACTATGTTAAGGGCCTCTGAGAGCGTCGCACGCTCCTCGGGGGTCAGAGTTTTCAGTGAGCGATTAACCTGCTCCATCGCCTGGATGCGCATCTTATGCTGAATGGTTCGCCCTTCTTCGGTCAGGCCGATAACCATGCGCCGGCGATCCTCGGGGTCAACCATCCGCGTCACGTAGCCCTTTTGCTCAAGGTTATCGATCAGTTTAGAGAGCGCCGACGGGTTCATCTGCAGGTGCTCCGCAAGCTTTGCCTGCGCAAGCGGTCCGCCCATCAGATGTTTGAGCATGTGGATTCGCTGAAAATCTCCGCTTCCGTCAAGCCGCTCGCGACGCATCATGCGGCCAAGCGTTGGCAACGTCTCAAAGATCTTGCCCGCAAGCTCGCGGACCGAAACGTCTGCGGCGCCCGTCTGATTAGTCTGCCTGGATTGCAGACCGGTCTCTGTCATGGTTCTCATCTCCTTAGTGCATCAGAATATTTGTTCCAGTAAATTGTTTCTAGATAATATTATACTCTATGGAAACTAATTTTAATGGAAACATTTTGATTACATCAGAGATACAAACCACGTCGCCCATGAAAAAGGGGCTCGCTGGGAGCCCCTTTATCTTGCGTGTTATTTGTGCCTGCGCTATTCGGCGGCAGGCTCCTCCTCCTCTGCGGGAGCTTCCTCGGCCTCAGCGGCAGGCTCCTCCTCAACGGGAGCTTCCTGCTCAGGTTCAACAGACGGCTCACTGGGGGCGTCGCTCTCTAAGGAGTCCTCGCTTTCTGCGGACTCTTCTGAAGCGGCAGGCTCCTCGGCAGGGGCTTCCTGCTCAGGTTCAACGGGCGACTCACTGGGGGCGTCGCCCTCTACAGTGGTATCGCTTTCTTCAGCAGGAGCCTCAGCAGCAGACGCCTCAGCAGCAGGGGTTTCTTCATCGGAGGTAGCCTCACTTGGCGCCTCATCGCCACCCTGCTTCGGGCGGATCTCGATGTCGTAGCCCAGCTCATCGGCTGCGGCGCGCATCGAGAGCGAGATGCGACGGCGTTGCTCGTCAATCTCCATGACCTTGACGTCGATGGTGTCGCCTACGGCAACTACCTGATCTGGCGTCTCAACATGGCCACGCGCCATCTCGCTGATGTGCACGAGCCCCTCGACCCCCTGACCCAGGTCAACAAAGACGCCAAAGCTCACGAGCTTGGTGACCTTGCCCTCGACGATCGCGCCAACCGGGAAGGCCGCGATGAGCTCTTTCCAGGGGTCGGTCTGCGTCTGCTTCAGGCCCAGGCTGATACGCTCGCGCTTGACGTTTACTTCAAGAATCTTGACCTCTACGGGGTCGCCCACTTTGACGACCTCAGAGGGATGCGTCACATGGCTCCAGGACAGCTCACTGATGTGAACCAAGCCGTCGATGCCGCCCAGGTCAACGAACGCGCCGAAGTCAACGATCGAAGACACGGTACCGGGCAGGATCATGCCCTCCTGCAGCTTGCTGAGGATGTCGCTGCGGTCCTGCTTGCGGCCCTCTTCAAGGATTACGCGGCGCGACAACACCACGTTGTTGCGATTGCGGTCCATCTCGATGATGCGTGCGTCAAGCTTCTCGCCCAGGTAGGACTGCAGGTCCTTGACCCGGCGCAGGTCCACGAGCGATGCCGGCAAAAATCCGCGCAGGCCGATGTCAACGATCAGGCCGCCCTTGACGATCTCGATAACTTCGCCCTCGACGGTCTCGCCACTCTCAAAGAGGTCCTCGATGCGCTTCCAGGCATATTCGTATTCGGCGCGTTTCTTGGAGAGCACCAGACGGCCCTCCTTGTCCTCTTTCATCAGGACCAGCGCCTCGATCTTGTCGCCCAGCGATACGAGCTCAGCCGGGTCGGCGTCTTTGCGGATGGAAAGCTCCCGGGCAGGAATTACGCCCTCAGACTTGTAGCCAATGTCGAGCAATACCTCGTCATGTTCGATCTTGACCACCTCGCCGGTAACAAGATCGCCTTCTTCAAAACTGGTAAGAGTGGTATCGATGAACTGCTCCATCTCCTCCGGGGAAAGTTCAGTCTCCTCAAAAGTGATACCAAATTCTTGGTCGGTCATACGGACCCCTTCTTGTTTGGGGCCCCTTTCGTCGTCATCCTACCAGTTATAGATGCAACGCTGCGCCTGTGGCAGCGATACGGTTGTTTGCAGACAGGTCTCTTACGTTGGGGCCATTACTTACACACCACTCCCCCGAATGCATCAAGGAAGCAGCGTAGTAAGTATAACAGAGAAAGTCGCCTGACGGTCAAATTGCGCGCGGGCAACGGCCCGTCGCGGCTCGCATCGCGGCCCGTAAGCCTCGCTGCAACGCCGCCAGACGGCGTCTGGCGACGCCAACTATTTAAGCGTCGATCGACGTTGTCTGGCAAGGCGCAGCAAGACGATGCGGGCTACCCCGCCCGTGAGTTTTGCTGCAACGCCGCCAGACGGCGTCCAGTGACGCTTAAACCGGGACGATGCGCGTGACGCCGGGTACCTGATCCTTCAGCACGCTTTCGACCTGCATGGCCAGGGTGTACTGCGACATGGGGCACCCTGCGCAGGCGCCCTGTAACTCTACTTTGACCTCGCCGTCATCGTTGACCTCTTTCAGGGCAATGTCTCCTCCATCCATTTGCAGGCGGGGACGGATCTGCTCGATGACCGCTTCTACTTTTCCTTTATCAACTGACATGATGGCTCTCCTTGTCTCATGCAGATAAGTTCTTTTCTGCTCTTACTTGATAGTACCACGCACCGGCGCAGCCGATGCGACCCTGCGCAAGGGTTTCTCCGCGTGCGGTACGCCGCAGACGCAGACTTACGCAGGTCAGCCAACCAGCTGGCGCAAGCTTTCTTCAAGGCGATCAAGCGCCCAGTCCAGGTCTTCTGCGCTGGTCGTCAGCGGCGGCGCCAGGCGGATCGTCGATCCGTGAGTGTCTTTGGCCAGGACGCCGCGCTCCATAAGCGTCACGCAGAGGTCGTGACCCGTGCCATACTGGGGGTCAAGGTCCAGGCCTGCCCAGAGGCCCACGCTGCGCTTTGAGACCAGCAGACCTTCATCAACAAAGCTCTGCAGCCGCTCGCTGAAGGCCTTGCCCAGCTCTGTGGCCGCCTCCTGCCAGACGCCGGTTTCCAGGATTTCGCAGACTTTCAGCCCGATGGCGCAGGCCAGCGGGTTGCCGCCAAAGGTCGAGCCGTGGGTGCCGGCCGTAAACAGGCTGAGCACATCGGCGCGCCCGGTCACGGCAGACACCGGCATGATGCCGCCGCCCAGCGCCTTGCCCAGGCACATGAGGTCGGGAGTCGTGCCGGTCAGCTCGCGCGCGAAGGTCTTGCCCGTGCGACCGAGGCCGGATTGGATCTCGTCCAACGTGAGCAGCACCTCGTGCTCTTTGCACAGACGCTGGACACCGGGCAGGTAGTCTGCCGGTGGGATGATGACGCCGCCCTCGCCCTGGATGGGCTCAATCAGCACGCCGACCGTCTCGGGCGTAAGCGCCGCCTCAAAGGCTGCCAGGTCTCCGTACGGAACGATCGTGAAGCCGGGCGCATAGGGGCCGTAGGCGTCATGCGCAACCGGGTCGGTCGAAAACGAGATGATCGTCGAGGTGCGCCCATGGAAGTTGCCGTCCGCCACGATGATTGTGCCCACATCCGGCGCCACCCCCTTGACCAGATGACCCCAGCGACGCATGGCCTTAAGCGCGGTCTCGACCGCCTCAGCGCCGCTGTTCATGGGCAGCATCATCTCGGTCTGCGCAAGCGCGCAGAGCGCGTCGGCAAAGGGGTCAAGCAGGTTGTTGTCAAAGGCGCGCGAGGTCAGCGTCAGCGTATCAAGCTGCTGCTTTGCGGTGGCAATAAGCTCGTTATTCAGATGCCCGAAATTCAGCGCAGAATAGCCCGCCAGCGCATCGAAATAGGTCTTACCGCCGGTGTCGGTGACCCAGGAGCCCTTCCCTTGCGCAAGTACGACCGGAAGAGGAGCATAGTTGGGTGCTAAATGAGGTGAAGCCATTGATATTCTCCTTAACGATCACGCAGCGGTGATCTTCTGCAGGTGGTTTGCGACAAACGAACCGACGCCTCCTGTCGCGTGAAAAAACGGCGCCCAATCCCCTTTTGTCAGCTTGGTGTCCAAAAAAATACTGTAGCACAAAGAGGGCGTTACTTACCAGCAGGCGCAGAAACGCCCTTTTGCGGGCGGCGGCTTACTGCACGCGTTTGCTACACGCCGGTGTTATCAAAGGGAGGGATGAAGCTTTCCGAGACGGCGCCGCCCTCCTGCATGAAGCTGTGAGTGACACCCAGTTCAAGCGCCGCGTCGACCAGCGCGCTGTAGTCTGCCTCCGTGACGGGACGGGCCAGCTCCGGATAGCGTTGCGCCGTCTGAGGCATGGGAGTGTACTGGTTCATGAGGCTGTAGCAGACGGTATTGCCATAGCGCGCAAAGGTGCTGCGCAGAATTTGGAGCGAGTCGTCCAGCCCGCCCGGAACTGGCAGCAGCAACTGGCGGATGATAACGCCCGAAGTCATGAGCTCGACTACCTCGGCTGGATCCTGCGCACCACTATTCTGGCGATAGCTTGATGAGTTATAGCCGATGGTATCTTGTAGGGCGCGACGACCCGGCGCGCCTGGGTACTTGGCATTGATTTCCAACTCATGCGTAGGGCGCGTCGACCTCGACGTGCCTGGGTACTGGGCATCGATTTCCAACTCATGCGTAGGGCGTGCCGACCCGGCGCGCCGCCTGCCCGGGCTGGCAACGGTATAGGGACCGACCTGCTCAACAGCCGCCTCAAGCGCCTTGACTGCAACCTGCGGGTAATCCTCCGCCCGACTGTAACGCCGTGCCAACTCCGGTGAGGAGTAGCGCACATCGAACAGGTAACCGTCGACCAGCCCATCAAGCCGATGCAAGGTATAGGGCAGCTCATACCCGCTGGTGTTAAAGATGACCGGAATATGCAGCGACTCCGGCCTCACCAGGCGCAGCGCCGCCGCCACGGCAGGTACATACTGGGTAGCGGTCACCAGGTTGATGTTGTGCGCGCCCTGATCCTGAAGCTCCAGGAATATCTCCGCGAGACGCTCGGTCGTGATCGCCTGCCCCGCTCCCCCGCTTGAGATCTCATAGTTCTGGCAGTAGACACAGCGCAGAGGGCAGTGGCTGAAAAAGACCGTGCCCGAGCCCCGCCAACCCGAGACCGGCGGCTCCTCCCAGAAGTGCAGCGCCGCGCGCGCCACCCTCAGCTGATCGGTAGCGCCGCAGTCGCCGCGCTGCCCCGCCGCCCGATCCGCTCCACACTTGCGCGGACACAACTCACAATATGACGAATAGAGATTCATTACAACTCACAAGCTTAGCATGTGCGTCACAAGGTGACAAAAGGAGTCAGGCCCCTTTTGTCACCTTGTGTCACCAACGTTGGATAACACCTCGGCTGAGTCGATATGTCTCAAGCGCCCGATCGATCGTCAATTCCGGATCGATCGTTTCATCAATCCGCTCCCGTCCGAGCTGTGCAAGCCAGAGTTTGAACGGCTCGGCCTTAGGTGAAGGAATTGATTGGATGATACGTAATATTTGCTCCGAATTGGCAACATCAGTCAAGCGCATTTTGCCATCCTGCGCTTTCATTTTCAACTGTCCACAATTTGTAGACAGTTGACTTCCT
>Ga0123357_10012588_pt1 | contig 10918 bp, 6 predicted proteins | sample TergutEmb28metaG_FD_89873 | JGI IMG/M metagenome (GOLD analysis project Ga0123357, IMG submission 89873) | Embiratermes neotenicus P4 segment gut microbial communities from Petit-Saut dam, French Guiana - Emb289 P4 | ecosystem: Host-associated > Arthropoda: Insects > Digestive system > Gut ... | reverse complement strand
GGTAATTCAACAGAATAGTTGCAAGCTCCTGATGATGGATATATTAATGTCCGAAACATGTTGAGCACATAAGAAGTGAAATAAAATAGCAAGTGACATCAAGTTGGTCTTTTATTCTTCAATATATATAATCATTAATACACAGCTGGCAACATACTTCGTTTCTAGTGAACCATCTTCAGGCCAGTTCTTAACGTACGGACATGGTGCATTCAGTAGGTGCACATATAATGTGCATTCAGTAGGTGCATATATAATGTGCATTCAGTAGGTGCACATATAATGTGCATTCAGTAGGTGCACATATAATGTGCGCACTCACTGACTGAATCATGTCCGTATATTAAGAATTGGCCTGAAGATGGTTCACTAGAACCGAAAAATGTTGCCAATTACGTATTAATTGACTATAGGTGTGTTGTGTTTGAGTGAATAAATTACACGTACTTTATCATATTGTATAACACAACGGGATGGCTACTATAAAAAATTAACTATACCTCCATGGAGCATAATTCTTCTCGGGTATCTCAGACAGCCAAGAAATTCCCCTCCTTATATGAAACCCTACAGGTCATCAGTTTTCAATACCACCCGCCAACGACAAGTTTCCTAAGACACATAACTCACATCCACACTCTAAATTCCTATTTCTTTAAAATTCTTTTTAGTATTATACTCCAATCTAGTCTATGTTTCTCAATTAGTCACTTCCTTTCAGGTTTCCAGATTAGATTTTTAGTGTATTCGTTATGTCAACCACATGTTACGCCCATTTTATTTTTATTTTGTCTCCGTAATAATATTTAGAGATCTTCTCATTAGATTGACTTACTGTTTTTTAATTTCCTCCATCTTAGGTCAAAATATTTTCTTCAGGATCGTAATCTTAGTCTCCAACGCTCACTATCTACGTGCAAATATAAACACAAATCGCTTCGAATTCCAGGGCATTCTAATTTTAAAAAGTGGTCAATTTAGTAAATTAGCCTTTCTGTTACTTCTTCCGGACACGTATCGAAAAAAAAAACATCAACAAATAGGCCTATTCTGACTGTGATCTTAACTGAATGATAGAATGGTGACTGGGTTGGCCTGATTTTTCCCTGATGCGTCTCAATTTCATTCTCTTGGGCATGTAGGAATACAGCTATCCCTGTCCTCACATAGCGAGGCATACAAGCTGTAACAAAAACAAGCACTTCCCAAAATACGAAAGCCCATTAGATGAATAAATCTGTAATCATTGCCATAATTCTTCACTTAATTTCAATGTAAGCCCTATAAAAATATTTCTTGTGAAAATATTAGGATAAAAGTTCATTTCATGTGGCAATTCCTGCAGGCAGAGTCTCGGTATAAGAAATATGTTTTTAGTTTTGAGTAAAAAAAAAGACCCCACAAAACGTATTCCACCCTTATAATAGCCAGATCCTTAAATGATAATGTACAGTCTTCCATTCTCTTTACTCAGTAAAGCAGAAGCCAGCCACTATAGAATACAAGGCCAAACAAAACACTTCAGTACTGGCACGAGCCGTTTCTCTTTTAAGTTTTGGAAAGTTCTTTGTCTTTAACTGTAAGAGAGGTACTGGGAAAGGACATGGAGGCGCAAAACACACCGTAGTAGGCTGCAAGAAGGGTCGAACTGAAGCTTTAAATTTCACCAAATGGCTTACATTTAGTGCAATAAGAGGACGTCCGACCGCTTCGGCGCCATCAGCCTCCCTAATCTTCTCACTCCCCCCGCAGTTCGATTATCAAGCAGCCCAGTCAGTGTGATGAGACAGTGTCGTGCACTGCAATGAGCGAAAGTAAAAGGCAAATCAATCAAACAGTTCAATAACGTCTCCAGCATGACCACATTAAATCTGAAATCAAATGTTAGACCTACGTAGCTTCTGGGAGTTACAAGCTGTATAATTAATTAGACTATGTATTGTAATACTAATTTTTACGTCAGCACTACTGTTTTTATTACACAAGGTAATATGTAGGCTACACGTTTCGACTAATAAATAGTCATCTTCAGGCCTATTCTTTACAGGTTAAGTCACAGGATGCTGTGCACACATTGGGATCCCAGTGTGTTTACAGCAGTGAAATATTTCAGCCATATCATTTGCCTAGGAGAGTAAAACTTGTGAAGTATGTAACTAATTGGTTAAAATACATTTAAAAAATCTAAAAATAGTGTATTGGCGTTTACCATTTAAAAAACGCAGGTCCGGTTACCATCTTATTATTCCAAGGTTGTGAGGTTATACTTGCACACTCTGGCTTCACTGCAAGTACAACCTCACAACCTTGGAATAATAAGATGGTAACATTACCTGCGTTTTTTAAATGGTAAACGCCAATACACTATTTTTAGATTTTAAAATGTATTTTAACCAATTAGTTACATACTTTGCAAGTTTTACTCTCCTAGGCAAATGATATGGCTGAAATATTTCACTGCTGTAAACACACTGGGATCCCAATGTGTGCACAGCATCCTGTGACTTAACCTGTAAAGAATAGGCTTGAAGATGACTATTTATTAGTCGAAACGTGTAGCCGACATATTACCTTGTGTAATAAAAACAGTTGCGCTGACGTACAAATTAGTATTACAATACGTATTCAAGCATTTCGTGATGTCTTCATTCTAATTAGCCTATACCTGATACACTGTTAAGTCTTAGTATGAGTCCCAGAATCAGTTCCACCATACACGTTGCTGATGAGAAACAGGAAAAAATTTTACATGTGGGCTACTTGTAGTCCTGTCGAACTCAAGAGTTCATAGCGCGACGCACGTCATTTGACCATTGGCCTTGACACAAGCTAAACATGCCGATCCCAGTGGCCGCGCGGTCTAAGGCGTAGGTCTGCGGCCGCTCGCTTGCTGGGATTGCGGGTTCGAATCCCGCCGGGGGCATGGATGTCTGTAACTTGTGAGTGTTGTGTTTCGTCACGTCGAGGTCTCTGCGTCGACCCTACCGAGTGTGGTGTGTCTGAGTGTGATCGCGAAGTATCGATAAGTGAAAGCCATGGCCCGACAACGGGCCGAAGCAACACACACACAAAAAAAGGCTACGTGTATCGCAGAGGCAGTACACGATACAGAATTACTTCTCTCTCACACCTAATCAACTTCAGATATCATAAGCCTATTGCACAGTCGTCTGTAAATTAGGCTATGTTGCCAGATTACCTGAAGATGGACATATTTCCGAAACTTTTAGTCTTTATTGAATAATCCAGGATAATCCTAAATAAATTAATGTAGGTCATTGGTTCTGAAATTTTTGGTGCTCGGAGCGCATATGGGATTTTTTTTTTTTGCGGTGAACTACAACGAAAATAGAAAACTAAAATTTGTAATAAAAGTAGGGCTATTTTTGAACAGTGTCATTTATTGTACAAAACTACAGTAAAGCAGACATGACACGAACTGTTGACGCAAATATGAATGTGAAGGCTTAAGTAAACGTAGTGATTTCCAAATTTAATACATGTTAAGGCGGTACAATTTCCATCATGTCAGACAAAATATGCTTTAATATGTAAAATACAAGAACAAGATAAAGTGTACGTGCTGACACATGTTCTGTGTGCCTTGTTGCATATGTCACATTTTTTAATATGCAAATGTTTCATACTGTAGTTACAAAAAAAATTAGAAAACTCCTTACACTTGATCAAAAATGTACCTGCGTAGGTACTGTACATTTCCGATCACTTGGTGGTACAATTCTGAGCAGTGGCATCTACCTCTTGCCTTTCGCTCCTACGCATATTTCATGGGGGGTACCAGATATTATACTTCTGGTAGCCCACCCAGTCACATTGTTTTCATAGATTTGGTACTGTAATGGTTGAAAAGCAGAAACTTCACTAGCCATCCTTTGCTGGCGACTGTTTTGTAACAATGATTCTGTCTCCTGCTATAGTACCTATGAAACTGACCGTTGGTTGTTCGTTTTGTTTTTGTTGTTTTTGTTGGGAAAAGGCATTTTATTATCTCGGGTTTCTTCCAGGTTTTAATCCGAGGCAAGCTGGACCGAAGATTTTGTTTTTCGTCTTCTTGATGAAGTCTTCTTTTCAGGGGTTGGTATGTTCTTGGTATGTTGTTCTTCACTGCTTGTTGCTGAATTGTTTGTTGTGTTTGAAGTTGACTCTGTGGCGTCGGCAGTGTTTCCATTTTGACTGAAGATTACCAAGGGCAATGCCATTGATGAGCCTAATGGTGCCCCCTCATCTTAGCAAAGACATTCATTGAAACAGCAGTCCCTCTCTTAACTTTGTGGACCTGCGATATGTAGGACTATAGGCCTACATATTTCACATCACTGCCATGTGTGTTAAACGCTACGTGATTTCTCCACTCCTTGAATTCACGGCTCTAAAGACAGGACTATTTAGCCAACAGTAAAACTTGACGCAGCTGCTTGTTATGTAACGTTCTTCAGTCCCGTCATTCCTCCTTCGTGGTGCGAAATATTGCCTTTAGCGCTCTGTTCTCAGATACGTCCAAAATAGTGGTTTTGAAAATGTTTATTCCGTGCATTTTAATCTAGCTTATATTAACCAGCTTAGCATTAGCCATTCCTCTGCAGACTGAACTAAGCTGAGGCAAGCTATATGTATAAACACACACACAAACACGCACACACATACACACACATCATGAATGTAATTCTGTATATTTTAGTTGGTTTTTAGAGTGCTTGGTATATCGGATCCCTGAAGAGGGGTGCTATAGCACCGAAGCATGTTAGAAGATTAATATATTATACGACTCTATATGTTGCGTGTGCATTTGTAAGTTCAATGAAAAATATAAATGACCAATACGTTTGACCCTACTGCAGAGTGAAGTGCTACACTTTTGCTATAACTTGCGCGGAATTCCGATATTTCTAAGGTTTTGCGCATTTTTTGAGCTTTATAAAACTGGCAGTACGTATCTAACTGTGCTGGTATGATGCTAATTGCTTGTCGAATTACATATGTTATTGGTGTCTCGTCCTACATAGAGTCTGTGTTTCAGAGATACACCTCTTACTTGTGGGAAAGTAAGTAGGCCTCCTTCTGTTTAGCTATTTGGTGTTGTACAGATCGGTTAGTAGTAAATCTGTGTATATTCTGTTTAGCTATTTGCCTTAGTATAAAAATGCCTAATGTTTATTTGCTGACTGAGGATATTAGTGTCAGGTTAGAGTTTCATGCTCATGTTTTCGAACATCACATGAATGTACTCTAAGACACTTATTACCTAATCTTGAAACAGTTTATTATTCATTTATTTCCTAGTTCTACGTCAAGTACAATTCTGATCAGCAGAGTAAGGTACAATTCCGATCGGAAGAAAAGTGTTTTACAAACTCCATATCGTCGCTAGTAACTTTCATCAAATTACAGAATGCAGAGAGTTACAAAGGCTATCGGTTGACGCAGGTAGAAGCCACCCAACAGGATTCCTCCAAGCCAAATCCACCGTCGTAAAGTTGCTAGTATTTTGCGGGAGGTCAAAGACTAAAAAACTAAGCATAATATTAACCGCAACTTGTATTTTATACCGTTTAATGAATAGGGCCTCATTGCCAAAACAGACAATTGACATGATCTTCCAATTTGAACAAGTTAGAACAAATCCAACATTTCGCAACTGGGCATTGTGGAGTCCCAATCCTTTAGCCTCTGCCGTTTGATATCATGGCTAGTATATAGAAGATGGTGCGAAACTATTGACATAAGTTAGTCAGTTACATGTCAGGAAAAGTTAAAAGTATACACCAGATAATGAGGCGCTAACACAAGTTTTATGCGCCTATGCATGTCCCTTGAGCCTAATAAATTTGTAAGCATTCATTATTAGGGAACAAGCACTAAACACTTACTGAAAGCAGTGACATTGCTAGAACTTCAAAACTAAGTCTCATGTCCTTCATTTTATCTGTTCAAATTCAAACACGACAAAATTCAGCTTCAATCAATACGTCAGCAGGAAGTGGGTCAGATGTGAAGGACATCTGAGCAACGACTGAAGAAGACATTTATTCAGGGAAATGAAAGCACAATGTTCGACCCACCTTGCGGCGGAACAAAATCTGGAGAAACCCCAAAAGGAAAATGTTTTACAAAAAAGAAAAAAGTGATGAAAGTAAGCTCCCACCTACAAGAGCACAGGAAAGTTTCGGTGTTACCAAGAAATAGTCAGCAAAGGTTTCGCCGGAGTACGGAAGCAGGTAGCTTCCGAAACGCGTTTTTGTTTTGAATGTTGGTGGCAATGGAAAACGTCCTTATGGGTGCTGATGATATTAGTCAAAGTTTTATTTTTGCTACTTTTATGTTATAGTGCTGCTCTCAAAAAAAAATGATTGGATGTTTTGCCAGAAATGTGATGTCTTGTACCACGAAATAGGAGTTTGTGCGAATGGGGAAAAACACTTCATTTGTGACAGATATCAGTGATCAGAATTGTACCAGCCAGTGATCATAATGTTACCCACTAAGCTACACTTTCCACCAATTTTAGTGATTTTTCTTAGACCTGTAATAAATAATTACACTATCAAATATTTTCAGTTAATATTAATTTCACATACTCATCAAAGTATAAAAAAATATATCGGCACTAATACATATCATTGCTAGTGCATTTTATGCATTAAAACACATCCTGTCTGAAATAATAAATAATTAATCCTATTCTGTCTGTCCCTGAAGGCGAGATACCAATCTTAAAATAGTCAACTGTTTGCTTATGATAACAATGACGACCTCGAGACCTGCCCGTTTATAATCCGCCCTAACTTATGTACATTGTTTAAATGGATTATATTCTAGTGCGATTCAAGTGGTGCTTCCAAATTAACCCTTTTGACGCCTAACGACCACTATAGTGGTCGTGCCGCACGGCTAACCTCTAAACGTTGCATTTTATATATTTATTCAACATATATAGGTACTGAATATTTTAAACATGGTATACACTCTCCTTTTTTTCCCTTCAAAATGCAGTTTGTTTCATAATTCTAACGTATTTGGTTCCTGTATTATTCACATTTCATATACAGAATGTGCTAAAAAAAATAATTCCGGCGCCAAAAGGTTAAAAGTAAAATCTGGCAAAATTAGTTGACTCAAAGAGATCCTGCATGTAGATCTTGAAGAAACCCGGGAATTTCTTGATATCTTGTCACCTTACTCTCGAACTCTGATAGTTACCTCAAAACATGCTTCCATCTTCTCCCTTATCTGTATTCCCTGTCATTATCAACAGATTTCTTATCACAGTTGTGAACTTCGATTTCAATTGCCTTATTTTAGTTGAAGTTTTGTCCACTTTAAATATAAAATCGTAACTTCTGTACAAAACGGTGATATTCTGCAACAGGTAGTGGAAAATATTCCCTTATGTATCACGTATCATCCCCCATTGTCTGTTCAGATCCCTACCAACTGCTGAATGCTGCGAGTAGCCGATTGGTCGCCCAAGGTTCTGGTCAGATCCAATTGTGGCAGTTCCTGCTGGAACTGCTCAGCGATTCGTCGAATGCCAGTTGCATCACTTGGGAAGGAACCAATGGAGAATTTAAATTGACAGATCCTGATGAGGTGGCGCGGAGATGGGGGGAGCGAAAGTCAAAGCCTAATATGAATTACGACAAGCTCAGCAGAGCGCTCAGGTAAGAAAATATAACGTCATGCAGTTCAGTTATTTATGGTTTATTTAGCAACAATTCCAGTAGTGTCGGATTATGATAATATGCTTAGTGAAGAGATGCGGAAAGAAAACTTCCGTGGCATAATTTGAGGTAGGCCTTGCTTGGAAAGGCTGAGGAGTACTACGAAAATATTTGCATAGCCGGTCTACAATCCAGATTTGATCTCGGTATCTCCTCAAAAAGAGGCAGGACCGAGACATTCAATGAGACCCGGAGTGTAGCTCCCGGGTGCCAAGTTAAATTAACTTGAGCATTAACTTAATGTTCTTTATACCCAGTTCCTTTTTGCGTTTTGTTTTCCGTCAGTATTCATAAGTGAATTAGGACACTGACGCACGCACCAAAGAAATATAGTTTAAGTAAATTATTTATTTTGATACCAATCACTGTTGGAAAAGTTTATTTTTAGGGATTTAAAGAAATGGTCTAATGTCCGAATTTGTCAGTATTGTGGGTAAGACAACATCCATTTTAATCGATTTTTTTGCCTAAATACAGTTGTTCTTTAAGCTGGCCCTTTAGTAACTTCATATGGGCCTATTGCCTACAATAAAATTTATTATTATTATTATTATTATTATTATTATTATTCGTAGTAGTAGTAGTAGTAGTAGTAGTAGTAGTGGTGGTGGTGGTGGTGGTGGTAGTATGGTGGTAGTAATAGTACTAGTAGTAGTGGTAGTAGTAATAGTAATGGTGGTGGTAGTAGTAGTCGTAATAGTAGTAGTAGTGGTGGTGGTGTTAGTAGTAGTAGTAGTAGTAGTAGTCGTGGTGGTGATGGTAGTAGTAGTAGTAGTAGTGGTGGTGGTGGTGGTGGTGGTGGTGGTGGTAGTAGTAGTAGTAGTAGTGGTGGTGGTGGTGGTGGTAGTAGTAGTAGTAGTAGTAGTAGTAGTAGTAGTAGTAGTAGTAGTAGTAGTAGTAGTAGTCGTGGTGGTGGTAGTAGTAGTAGTAGTCGTGGTGGTGGTGGTGATGGTGGTAGTAATAGTAGTAGTAGTAGTAGTAGCGGGGTCTATCGCTGCTGCTGCTATTATTGTAATTTTATTTTGCTTTTGTGTCATTTATTTACCGATGTTTCAAGTATAGGGATTAGCCGATAGGCCTACAGAGGGATGAAAGTGATATTAACAGGGTAAAACCGACTGGGCCTACTCGCCCATGCTCTTCAGATCTTCCTCACCTGACTCACGCCACCTCAACTTTGGTATTCTTACACGTCGAGTGCCTTCTTGTTTAAGACGGCTAAGCTTCATGCTATGACCCAGTTATTGCATTCTAAAGAGGTGTCCCAGCCACCGCAATTTTCCTATTTTTATCACTTGGACTGTGTGCAGTTCATCATAGAACGCATAAAGGTCATTACTGTATCTTTGTCTCCATATACCATTATCGTTAGCAGGACCGTTTATTATTCTTAATACTCTTCGTTCAAAGATTCAGTGCATAATTCCACCCGTCTTTGAGAGGGGCCAACATTCACTTCCATATGTAAGTGTCGGTCTTGTAACGGTTTTGTGTAACACACATTTAGTCTGATGTTTCAAATTGCGTGAGTTTCAGCGTTTAAAGCTTCATAACCTTCAGGTGAGAAGACATTACCTTAATGTCCGCTATTAATATATTTATACTGTTTAAATAACTGTCCTTCGGCTGTATGTGTAGAATCAGCGAACTTGGTCTGTAGACAAGTAGACATATTTATAAAACCAATTACTCTTGCTCAATCTTATCTTTCTTTTGTGTGTGTGTGTGTGTAATTGTGTCGTACTGGTGTATTTGTGAATCTAAGTATTCGTCATGGTTTTTTAATTGGGTCTGGACTGTTATGCCTGCAAGTGAATAAATTGAATTATTATTATTATTATCATCATCATCATCATCATAATCACTATCATTGTTATCACCTTTATGCGGGGTATTTACAATTATATGCCTGAAACAAACCATGTTTCTAGGGTATATATTGTTGTAGCTCTTCTGTATTTGCAATTTGTGCTATCTTTATGCTGTTGCACAAATTGTAAATACAGAAAATTATTATTATTATTATTATTATTATTATTATTATTATTATTAACGTACTCTGCTTTATATTTTCCGACCTGTACTTCAGATGTTTGTTATTGCTGACTTTTAACAATACGAGGGCTGGATTTAGGCTTAAACATTCAGTTCGTACCGCGCGGTAAACACAGTTTGTCTCGGTTATAAATTTCTGTGTATGGAAATAATCTCAGTTTGTTGTCGGAATCATACGAAACACATAAATCCAGTCTGTGGGCAGAATGCTGGGTTTTTGAATATGAAACTTCGTAGCACACATACTTCAGAATTATGCGTTCCAGTAGAATTTTATTAGGCCTCTAGCAGAACAATCTTGATTACAGCGTAATGGAGGGAGAGATAACAGACGGTGCCTTAGGAGTACTGTGAAGATCAGAGACAAAGGAAACTGGCCGTAAGCTTAATAAATTTACCGCACTTCTACAGACCCCGACGAAACAAATGTGAGCTGTAGTGAGGTATAATCTGATTATTAAAGTATTGACTTAAATACATAGTCGATAGTTAAAAACTCTAAATTCCAACAGACTGTATTTTTTTCTTCAGTCCTAAACATAACTGGAATTCAGGATATTGAAAACCGTTGTCTGGAGTTGGATAGGCCTAACATTGTTCCTGGAACTAATCACCACGTTTTGAATGTGTATAAGGGGAGTGGAGGTAAAGTTCCATTTACGAGCTCAATGGACGAACAGTAAAAGCTGTCTTGTTACTTGCCAAGCTGACACAGAGGGGAGGTAGAGGTATAGCTTTACCCATACTGTCGGCTCTAGAGGGGGTGGGTTGTCAGGGCCACTATCTGGCCGCTTCAGCCCCGGGAAACAAACCCGATACCCAATGTACAGAAGGCTATTTGGGCCTAAGGGCCAGTCTGGACGCGTCCGGAAATTCTGGCCTGCTGCGGGGCTCGAACCCTCAACAGTTCAGTCCGTAGCTGGTCGCTATCCCGGCCCGTTATTGGCGAAGAGTAATTAAGCTTATGTTTGATGTGTGGTTGACCGTGCATCGTAGTTCAATGTGGAATAAGAAACCAACTAGATGTCACTTAGTATTATATTTATTTCTCCTTATAAGTTGCTCAACATGTTTCGGGCCAACTTGTGCCCATCTTCAGGAGCTGACGACTTAGTGGTATTTTT
>Ga0123357_10012587_pt1 | contig 10919 bp, 6 predicted proteins | sample TergutEmb28metaG_FD_89873 | JGI IMG/M metagenome (GOLD analysis project Ga0123357, IMG submission 89873) | Embiratermes neotenicus P4 segment gut microbial communities from Petit-Saut dam, French Guiana - Emb289 P4 | ecosystem: Host-associated > Arthropoda: Insects > Digestive system > Gut ... | reverse complement strand
TCCATCATCAGGAGCCTGCGACTTTTCTATTGTATCACCACATTGGTTGTGTGTTCTTGTTTCGATGTGTGTTGGAGTTTCGGTGTGGCTGGTTGGGGTGGTATCCATGTGGCAGGCTGAAGCCACACGGATACCACCCCAACCAGCCACACCGAAACTCCAACACACATCAAAACAAGAACACACAACCAGTGTGATGATACAATAGAAAAGCTGCAGGCTCCTGATAATGGATGTATTAATGTCCAAAACATGTTGAGCATAGAAGAAGTGAAATAAAACTTAATAAATTGTGACATAAAGTTGGTCTCTTATTCTTCAACTGTCACAGTGTTGCAAGGTCCAATATACATAAGAAAATAAAATAAATGAGGTAGGCGGATTATAATTTGGCATTAATGTGCACAGTGCAGCTTCTGCTAATAGTCTCATGACAGGCGATCTGAAGTTCTCAGAAATTTTATACTGTTGATATGTGGGCTGTTGCATTTTTACAGCCAGTATATTCCTTTCATTATCATATGCCAGCATGTGTTAAAATCTACAAATAGAAGACAGTAACTGTAATAGAAAAATAGTTATTATTGTTTAAAGGAAGACAAGGTAAAGTATATAGTACTTACATTTGTTAGGAGACTGTTGTACCGGACAGAACCCCTTTAAATGCATTTGTTAATCTGAGCACAATAGGATGTGTCACCTAAAGACTGAACTGAGACAATGCTTTAGCACAAAACAGCATATACATTATGTAATTAAATTTTTTCATGGATATGTTAGCAAACAAACATGTCTCTTAGACTTTTCTTTCAAATTTATTGAAATCAAATTTAGGGGTCTGTTTATGAATTAACTGTATAGCTTCTAATGCTGAAATCTATCCTGCACAATCAGACTACTGCTACTCTCACTCAAACGCTTGCTTTACTCATGTTTACTCAGACAGTGTGCAACATAGTTCAGAGAAATTAATTTTTTAATTTTCTTTCTTGCCTTGCAATTTGGATTGATTAAGTTGAAGCTTTTAAGTTCAGACATGGCTTTGTTCTTTTGTCAATCAGGCAATTGAACAAGTGAATGATTACTGTCATTACAGCTATCAAGTGGTGTATGACATCACCCCATGCATCAGTAACTCAGTAACTTCCTTGTTTTTCCACAGATAATATTAAGGTTGGTTGTTAAATGAGACAGGAGTCTTAAGAGGTCCATAGTAATTGGGTTTAAGCCCTTTCAGTCCCAATGCACGTAGGTCTTAAAATAGGCCCTTTGTGCCCCATACGCTGATACCAAGTCATGGGAATCCTGGACCTTCACAGAAGTTCCAGATTGCCCCCAGACTCAGGCTCCTAACATATTCTGGATTCAAAAAGGAGCCCAAATTAAATTAAAAATAGGTACTCTGTTTCTAGAACCCTCCATCATCTGTCTCAAAAAGTCACAGTAAGTGAACCCCCTCTACATTCCCCAGTCGTGGCCCTTATGGAGAGAGTTGCCCATTTTCAGAACTTTCTTTAACACATCTCTTGAATTCCTCATAAAATTCTCCTGAGAAAAAGAAATTTTAACCTTCTCTTGAAGGCTGTAGGAGAGGAACATACCCCCACGTTCCCCAAAAAGGGCCCCTATGAAAACAGACGCCCATTTCCAGAACCTTAGCATATCCTTTGGGGTCCCCAGTAAAGGAGACCTCCCTCCAGATTCCCCTCATAGAGTTCCCACAGTGAGAGAGCCTTCGTTTCCAGAGCCCTCCTTCATCTTTCAAAGGCCCTGGTAATTAAGCCCTGTTCCAGGTTCTCCATGAAACTGCTTATTCGCAGCCTTGTGGTCCCATGGTATAGAATGTGGGCAGTACAGTTGTGATACTGTTATGTTGAAGCACGTTGCTTCTTTATTGTAAACACATATATACAGGGATGCTGTATTTGTGTACTTGCAGGTGGGAAGGTCTTGGGCCTGGTGTTACATACATTGAAGCAAAAGTGGGCAGAGAGTGATTTCAGCATGAGTGCTGAAGATATGCTGCAGCAATTACCATACATCCTCAGTGAGGTTGGAGTGAAGCCCAGCAGACAGATGGACTGACTGCAGAAGTGTTGTGCCTTTGGACTCAAGTGAAAGTTATGTTTCTGTCTATGTTCACTGATACAAAGACTGGCGGTAACTTGCATTGCATACACGTCACACATTATGTGGCCCTTCCCAGCTCTTAGTTTTGTTTAATTGTTGCCACGTGACCTTCTGTTATGCCAGCTTTCCTTGATTCCTTTCATATTTTCCAGGGTTACACACTGCTGATTATTGTTTTCAGCAGCCCTTCATTTGCTGTTTGCTGTACACAAACCAGCACAACCATTTTCTTCATGTGTGGCTTCTCTTGTACGCCCATTTTTTTTCATTGCAGTGACATCTTGATTTCCATTCTACACATTCCAGCCAGTTCAGTAAATACTAATTTACTCATCTTTGTAGCCAGTCTCAGCTTCATGAGTTACAATGCTATTGCTTACAGTGGCATGTATTTGATTATTTCCTGTGGTGTCTTATTTTAGCATGATGGTTATACAATTGCTGTCCGTTATTGTGCTTGGATCTGCTGTATTTTATGGTCCACGCTATTTTTCATGGAAAATGTGTAGAATCCCTGATCGTCTTATGGTCCAAGTGGTATTAGGTGCATACAGTCATGAATAACAAGGTTTTTATACCCTGTAGGCTGGAAATTAAATTATGCTAAAGACCATGAAATGGCAGCTGAAAGACGTTTGGTCCTCCCCAGTTGAGAAAATGTTATGCTAATATAGGAAATAAGGGGAAGAATTGCAGACATGGAGAAGGACTGGCACACACTTTTATGCATGCTGTGAAGTGGTCAGAACTGGAAAAGATGTGAAAAAGTGGAGAGCATATTACAAGAGATTAGAATTCTGGTGTCTAGAAAAGTGATCATGTTCAGCAAGAATGTTGTCAGTCACACTTTCTGTCTGATTTCACTGGGGCATATTGGCGTTACAGGTGTATGAAAAGGCATGCCCCAAGTGTGCATACTCAGATTAATGTAGCACAAAACTCAACAGGTAAGTAGGAAATATTCTGCAGTTACAGAAATTTGTGATTAATATGAGGAAGGGAGTACCATATTTACTTGAATGCAAGATGACTGTAATCAGTTATGAGCCCCCCCAAATAAAATATGTCTTCCAAGGGAAAATGTATTTATCCAAATCTAAGACAACCTCTAAAAATTATACATCTTCTAAGAAAAATATTTTACTGTTATTGGATACACTTAATGTACAAAGCATGCCAGATTGTATTTGCATTTACCAATCATTGTCACTGTCTCCATCTTCACAGTCAGTGCCTTCCCTTTTCTCACACTCCCTCCTAACATTCCCATCTTCTTTAATGCCATTCCACAACGTTTCATCAGCATTCCCATCCACTGCTTTGGATATACAGCACTTCTTCAACCCCTTCGCAGTCATTTCTGGTGAGATGCACTGCCATACTGTTGTGATATACACCAACTAAATATTACATTTAAACTTCTTGGTTTATAAACTTAATTGAACCCATGAAGATTTGCGATTTTCTCCACAGATGATGTTAGTGGTGTTAAGAATTTAAATGCATGTGCTCTGGATTTTTGTGTTATGTCCTTGTTCTGATCAGTCTGAATTCATGGCTCTTTTTGTGGTTTTTAATATGTGGATTGGTCTAGGTTTTATTTTTGAGCCTTGTAGTTAATTTTTAAATTACCAATAGCCATTTTCCTGTTACTACCCTTGTACTGGATCTGTTCACAGGTGCATTTAATAACAAGTTTCTGTGGCGTGCAGTAATAGTGAATAGCTCAGACTGAGGGGTACACCAGGTTAGGTTCTTTGCCTGAAAATGGAGCCAGTATGCAAAAGTCCTGCTTGTGTAATAAATTAGTCAATGCTGCGTTATCTCTCTTGATTTCGTGACCTTCTAAGGTAGGGCTGATAAGTAATGAATTACCACTGTATTATGTGTAGTATCCCACAAGAGCTCAGATCTCACATGACTGTTGGGCAAAGCAGGGGTTGGTTTGTCTCGGCGTAGTCCAGTTCAGAGCACCCTGGATTGGTGTGGTCCAGTGTGGTGCTTCATACGCAAATTTAAGATGACCTGACGTGTTTAGGGGCCAAATTGAAGGAAGAAACATTCTCTTGCATTTGAGTAAGTATGGTAATTGACATGTAGGTAGCCAAGATTGAAGGCAGAAACATAGTATATACAGGAAGATGCCATGATACTGCCTTGAATATACTCTGTTCTCCATGTAAAGTGCCTTTCATTGTTGGATGATCACAACCAAATTGAAGCCTTTTGTAGGAAATTCACATAGAATGCTGTGTGTCGAGTTTCAGGAAAATCCCTCAAATGGAAGACAAGGTACTTCTGTGAAGGTTCTTTGCACTCCGAATTATGTGCACTTCATTGTAGACGGATCGCAGCCAAACTGATGCCATTTGTAGGCAATGGGATTTGAGTTGCAAGTGTGGATTTTCAGGAAATTCCCATTAAAGGAACCTGCGATGCTGCAGTGAAGGTACTTTGTTTTCCTTCGTTGTTGGACAATCGAAACCAAAGTGACAGGGTTTGTATGCAATTGGCTTAAAATTCCAAATATTGATTTTCAGGAAAATCCCTCTGAAGGAATCACAGATACTACTGTAAAGGTATTTATCACCAAGTAAAGTGGTCTTCATTAAAGGCTGATCGCAATGAAATTCATACTGTTTTTTTGGAAAATACGCGCAAGTTTGTAGGTGTGACATTTCACAAAAATCCTTTTACTGGAAGCCAAGATAGTTACTTTATTCTTCAAGTAAAGTGCCCTTCATTTTAAGCCATTCACAATCAAACTGACATCGTTTTTAGATTTGTCTGTATGGATTTTCACAGAAGTCCCTTAAATGGAAGCTGAGATACTGCCTTTAAAGTACTTTTTGTCCAGATAATGTGACCTTAATCGATCAATCACCACCAAACTGCCAGCATACATAATCAATGTGAGTAGAGGTCTAGGTTTGGCACTTCACGTAACTCCAGTGAATGGAGGATGAGAAACTGCTTGGAAGGTACTTTGTTATTCAAGTCAAGTGCCTTTCATGTTAGACCAGTCACAATCAAACTGAGACACCTTGTAGGCAGTTGGTGTAGATTGCCAAGTGTGTGTGTGATCGTTACATAATAATTGGTTTTATGAATGCCCAGGCAAGTAATTTTTCTATTCATTTTCAGTTCCATGCGGGGAGTTTCTTAAAAAGTCACAACTCGCTCTTCCCTTGTATGCTGTAAAAGTGATGAAATCTGCTTGTCTTTGATCAGTTTAGGTACGGTACTTGTTAAACACGGCACTTTGATGTTGGAATCTCATCTTCATTCCAGGAAGTTATTTGAAAATACACACATAGCACTCTGCACAAATGCTCTACAAATGACATAAGTTACTTTATGACTGTCAATATTTAAGAGCCTCAGTAGGTCAAGGATAACAAAGCTCCCACAATTTCTACATCATCGTCACATGGAGTTGTTAAGAATGACAGCATGCACTACAAACAACGTGTGTCGGTAATGAGCAGTTACTTACATCCACATCAAAGTAACTTTTCCTCTTTATTTCTGGTTCCATTCGAGGGATTTTCCTGAAAATTTGCAACTCACACTTTGTACAAGTGCTCTATGTGCGATGTAGTTTTGAGATCAGTCAGTACTGGTATTCATTTCTGTTAGTGTCTGAGTTAATGACTGGGCCACAATGTGGCAAGAAATAAAGTATAAAAACATTCATTTGAAACCACCGGGAATCAATCCATCGACCTTCCGTCCTGTAGCTCAGTGATCAACCAACTGTGCCACCATGTGCCCACAACCCCACTTCCTTTCATCCATGCAATACTTGCAATTATCACGGATATTCTCCATCCACTACAATCGGTAAAGAGAGCACGTAGGCTGGGAGCAACGAACATTTTCTTCTGCATATCGTCTTCATTGACGATTTTTCCTTCCACTTCACGCAATGAAAGTAATTCCCATGCCCTACAAATGGAGTTAGTTTGCTTCCATTCAGAGTACCATAGAAGCATTTTACTTTCAGAACAATGTACATTTCCATCCATATCTCGACGTCCTTTGGAGGGATTTTCCTGGAACTGCATAACCAACATAAGACAAACATTTGTTACTAAAGAATTAAGTTTCCAATTGGTCAGTAGTGAAGGTTTTCTTACTTATGTGGCAGATTAACTTTTTGTACTGATTTTGGGTTACTTTTGAGTGAATTTCCTCAAAGTTCAAAAGTCACACTGCCCAGTCTGGTGTACAACCGATGTGATTTGCTGGAAATTGATCAACATTGAAGGTGGCACTTTACTTGGGAAACAAAGCACCATACTATTAACACCCTCTTCCATTCAAGGGGTTTTTCTGAAAATTTACAGTCTGCAACTTGTACAAATGCCCTACAAACCATGTAGATTTATTAGAGTTCTGTCGATATTGGAGGCAACATTTCTCTCTCCTGCTGTTCCAGTATGTTGAGGCTCATACATTTCTACAGTAGTGACACATGAAGGTGGTATGTTGTCAGCGCTACACACTGGTCGTTTATACCCCAAACACATTGGCCTGGTACCCATTTCTGTGGGTGGTTGAGATGATAAAGGTGTGTCATTTTGGCCAGAAGGAACAAGTAAATAAAAAATTCAATTGGAAAATCTGTCAGTCAAACCTGCCAACTTCTGTCTTGTATTGAAGTGCCTGAACCGACTGTGCCAGCTGGTGCCCCTGTTCATGCCCCTCTCAAGACTTTCATGACTCCGTGTAATAGTCTGTTTCTTCATTTGTCACAATTTGTAATAAAATTATTTCCTGCATTTGCTGCAAAAGATGTAATTTCGTTTGTAATTGATCGATGAAAGGGGGCAAGACCATTGTCTCCAACATTGCGTCTTCACTAGAGGTAAATACCCCTAGTGAAGACACAATGTGTTTGATTCAACTATAGAGAAGGGACTTTTACTTGCAGAACAAAGTATATTTTCATCTGTAACTGACCTCCATTTGTGGTATTTTTATGAAAATTCATACCCCGCTAAGTGCAAGTTTTCGCTACAAATGAAGTGCATTTTGATAGGTAGTCAATAATTGGTTTTATACATAACATAAATATATATATATATATATATATATATATATATATATATATGTAAGATATATTGCAAACTGGCTGCAGTAAATGACAAATAATTGTTAATGTTTCCACATTAGAATGGAACAGAGCAATAAACTTGTCAAAAGGAAGCATAAGTTCTCTTCTGCTTCAGATGGATGTTGGTGCAGGAATCATGTCTTCAGCAAATAGTAGTAGCAGTTTAAAATATATAGTACTTACTTGTCAGGGATTGTCAGTCCTCTGTTGTTGTCTTTAATGTTTTCATTGAATATTGACACATCTCATAAAAGAGACTGCTGTGAGAAAACCATAATAATGGGATCTCCTTTCATGCCTTTCATATTGCCAATTTGCCCATTATGCATATACGAACTGGAAGCTGTCAAATTGAAAACTTTGTCCATTACAGTTTTAAACTAATAACATTATCAATTAAGTTAAACCATAAACCATGAGAACTTACATGTAATGTGATAGGCAAATGAAAAATGCGTGTTAATTAATGTATTTTGGGAAGTTAAGTTTTCCACATAAATAAATTACTCTGGACATCTTAATGTCACAGAAACCATTTGTATTGCAGACGACATTCAAAATGGACCAAGTTCTAAACAAGAGCCTTTATCCAGCAAACGTAAAAAAAAAACTTTTGTATGAAGTAATTAAATGTTGGAGATTGCTTTCGCCAAGTTTGTATGCTATGCAGCTTGTCAGATAAGTACCCATGCTCTGAAGGCACCGTTTTGCTCGTCAACTTCCTTACTGCAGTCACACATATCAAATTAGTGTAAAATGTCAGTGTTGAAGATGCAAAGAACTTACTGGCTTCTGTTGGGCCTCCAGAATATGTGAAGCATACAGGTTGAACTGGACTGGTCTGTCACATTTTGCCATCAAAACATTATCCATTTTTCAAAATGCTGAGCCAGAATTCACCTTCTGTATAACAAGGACCCTGTCATGGATTATCAAATACACTACAGTGACCTTGGTACTCCAGCAGTGTGGTGCCCTGATTTTCTGCTCAGTATCAAATAAAATTTTGCGGTCATTTTCCAGCAGTTTGTAAAGAACGTATGAAGTCATAACAAATTTATACAATAAAACATGTCACCTGTCATTCCTGTGCACCTCTGTGCTCTGTGGCAAGGAAGGAACAGTACATTAACTTTCATGTAAAGTGCACAATGCTGTTGGAGGCATGATAGTTCAGTTGGTATAGTGACTAGACTACAGGCCCAAGAACTGAGGAGTTGAGATTCGGTTCCTGGCAGGAGCAAAAAGTATCTTATCCAAAGCGCCAAGATTAACCCAAAGGCACATCTGGTGTTCTATTCAATGAGTACAGATGGCTTCTTTCCCGGGGGTAAAGTGCCCAGGGTGTGAAGCCATCCACTCCCATTCATGGTGTATACAGGGACCAATTTACCTTCATGTTTGGCCAATACTGAGATATTTTGCACTGAATCTTGTAGTTGAGGGTTATTTTCACTTGAAACTGAGACCTGCATTGTTGGTAGTGTAGCTTCTTGTATCACTTCCGTTACCAGGAAAGTTATGGTATGATGTAGATAGTATGTGAATCACATGTAGACAGGGTTCATTGTCAAGATTCTTGTTTAGGTTAGAGATAGCCCTGAGAGTCCAGGATGGGGAATGGTGGACAATCAGCTGTGACTTTTGTACTCCTATGTATAGAGCTGATGAGATCAGCAGATTTATGGCCTCAGAAGAAATAAATGGAGTGAAAGAATGGCAGGAAGCTAGGATATCTAGCTTTTGGATCAACTCTTGTGAACTCCTTAATATGAATCAAAGGTGACAGTCATTGCACTGTAATAATGCCAGTAAAAATATTCAGCACTTTGCTCTTTCATGAATAAAAAGAGTCTCCCTGCTCTGAAACAGAATACTGTCACAATGTATGTTATAATCGTAGGGTCCCATCCCCTCCCCCGTTACCTACAACAATGGCTGAGCTCTAAGCTCACTGCATATTAAAAAGTTACACAATGCACACTGAAATAACACAAGTTTCTTTCACTGATGGCATATAATATCGAGATTCAACACAGCAATCACGAATGTTAACAAATAGACTTGTCAAATTCATTACAAAATATTTTGGATGTAAAAATTACCCCCCTATCACGGAAAGAAGATGTTATGTAATTACTCAACCACACAGATATAGTCTGGACCTTAGGCATTGAAACTGCAGACACTGTACATCTACATTAAATTACAAATAAAGACTTTGTTTTTACACTTCATACATCTTGCTGATTGAACTGTTACGTTAAAAGCAACTGTCTTTTCCCTTTGAACCCCATGCTGAATGCATGAAAAAGACTCATAAACATTTACTATGGATGGAATTTTATTTGGCCAGATAACAACAGAGCCTTTCTTACAACCATTAAGACACCCACAGGGACAGCAATATGGACGTGTGCGTTCTATTGTTAAGATACACCCTGAAAAACGTCGCGCAAACCTTCCAAATTATGCCTTCATTAATTCATGACCGAATGTGCTGGGAGTGTGAAGTATGAATTTTCAGGAACATCCCTCTAATGGAGCCAAGATACAACCGAAAAGGTAATTGCTCTTCAAGAAAAGATCGCAACCAAACTTACATCGTTTTTAGGGAATGTAAGGAGGCTGTTGCGTATGAATCACGAGGACGAACCCTCTAATGGAAGTTGAGGTACACCCGATAAGCTGTATTGCTCTTCAAGCAAAGCGCCCTTAGTTATTGACCGCTCGCAACTAAATTTGAGCATTTTATAGCGAATATACGTACGTGCAGATCTAGATGCGAGCTTTCAGGAAAATCCCTCCAATGGAAGTCGAGATTCAGCGGAGAAGGTATACTGCTCTTCAAGTTAAGTACTCTTCATTATTAAACGATCGCGACCAATCTTAATAGAGAGGAAATGAACTGAGTTTGAACAACAGCCCGCTGAAAATAGGAACTGGAAAGGAAAGAATGTCACTAGTGCTAATGTGGTGAGAATGTTAGGAGTGGCTGTCTGTTTTAGTGTCAGTGGAGTTGAAAGGTGTTAGATGTAGATAAATACAGGAGGATAATTTGAAGAATTTCAGAAACACAAAACTCTTAAAGAGCGGTGCAACATCTAGAATTACCAAATTCAGTAGCTTCTGAATCACCTCAGAAATTGGCTCCATTTTCCGCAGTCTCTCCTTGCCCATGACTATCAAGCCCTGGAGCAAGAACGTAGAATATGGGAGAGAAGGTCCGTCGTCTGACTGCAGCAGAATGTTAAGGACACTTGGAGAGAAGGAAACTGAAATGGGAAACAGTCATTGAGATGGGCGAAGAGCAGGAATTACCAGATTAACGATTTGAGTTCCGATGTGGAGTAAGGGAGCGAAGAAGTGCATGAAGATGCAGAAGTTCTTTATGTGTTTTGTGGAGAAGAGTGGGACCACTCTGCTAGCAGGTGTAATTGTACTAAGTGCCAGACGTTTGGAAATGATACGTTGGAGCCCCAGACGTTTGGAAATGATACGTTGGAGCCCAAAGCCGCAAGAAGTTTCAGCTGCGGAAAAGTCTGTGATTAGAATTATCCCCCCCCCCCCCCCCTCTTTTTCCCAAAAAAAAAAAATCCCTTTCTTTTTTTCGTGTTTTTTTGTAAATTACTTTTTTCTTACATTTTTTTTAAAAAGCGTAAAGAATTTT
>Ga0123357_10012586_pt1 | contig 10919 bp, 8 predicted proteins | sample TergutEmb28metaG_FD_89873 | JGI IMG/M metagenome (GOLD analysis project Ga0123357, IMG submission 89873) | Embiratermes neotenicus P4 segment gut microbial communities from Petit-Saut dam, French Guiana - Emb289 P4 | ecosystem: Host-associated > Arthropoda: Insects > Digestive system > Gut ... | reverse complement strand
CCCGCCCCCCGCCCCCCCCCCCTTTTTCAAAAAGCCCCCCAACCCCCCCGACAAAAACCAGTGTGGGTTAAAACCCCAAACACCAATTAAAAAAATTTTTCCCCCCCCCCCCCCCCCCCCTACCCAAAAAAAGGACATTTTTGTTTGTAGCAGAAATTCTAGATTGATAATGTCAAAACCATGTTCCGTGCCGATAATTGTGTCTGTGCTGTTTTAGTGACACAGTAACACCATGTAAACATCACATGTCACTACGTGAGGTTTCAAATTCTCAAGTTGGTGAGAATGAAGCGTGAGCAGTCAGCGTGATGCTGAAGGCTGAATGGTTATTTGAAACTCTGGAGTCGTTTTGATCATGAAAAGCCTTAATTTCATATTGTTTAACCTTACTATGTAGAAAATACGTAAAACAAATAATGCTCCCTAGCCAGAAACTTTGTGTTCATCAAACGTTGTATTTTTCTGTAGAGGGTAGAAAGTTTGGTATGAGTAACGTGCAATGGGAAATTTGTTTGAGCCACTGAAGCAATATTTTGCAGGGCACCAATTCCACATTCATGCCTTCGTGAAGTGTTGCGAAGGCAAGCGCACAATATCAGGCGCGATACACATTTTCAAATTCACCAAGAGTGTGTTGAAAAATATTGATACTTCGTTGTAAAAATTGAGCCGCATTTTACCCTCTAATTATTTTTACTTTAATTTTCATGAAGTAGGGAAACTTGATTACATATCAGCTACTTTCAGTGACTGAAGAAACAAAGTGATTACGAGGAAAAATTCTAAACAGCAGACGTAAAATGATTTTGTGTTCATGTCAGCTTAGGCAGTGTGAGATGAACGCGAAGTTAAGGCGGTATGCTTGTAGACCAGGGGCACGCACATAGAGGCAGAAAGGCAGCAGAAACACTGCGCAGAAGACAAGAGTGCCACAATATGGCACAGAAGTACATAATCCCAATAATTACGTAAGTTAATAGCATGTAGGCTGCTCCTTCCAGGCTGAGGCACAAGGCGGTAGTGACTGGCGAAACACAAATGCAGGGCGTTAAATTCCACAGCGTCTCCACTGTTCTTTATCGCTTCAATGCGCCTTCTGGATCAGCATTCTCACCTGCATCACATTACACGTTGAAAGTCATCTGTTGTTACGCCACGAAGAATGACGTCACAAGCAGTGCAATCAGCAATACCAACCTGCCGAACCCAGCGGGCAATCCACAACAGCAAACTTTCTAGAGCTGTAATTATGCGGAAACGTAATTATCCTGTCCGTTTCGTTCTGCCAACCTAACACGGAATCTCCGAAACTCACTACACTGTCTTTTCAGTACATTCGATAGCCATGTTGCAGGTATTGCGGTACTCTGTACTTTGTTACGATGCGCCTGGAATTCAGTTTTAAATCCTGTTTTTTGTAACTATTCTACGAAACAGAAAATTTAATGTGGAATAAGAAACCAAGTACGTAGCACGTTGTGCTACGTACTTCCCAATGGACACACAACCAGCGAACCTGATCTGACTGCCTACACAGCCACGGCACTACACCACACGTGAAAAAATACCACTAAGTCGTCAGCGCCTGAAAATGGGCACAAGGTGGCCCGAAACACGCTGAGCAACTTATAAGGAGAAATAAATATAATACTAAGTGACATCTAGTTGGTTTCTTATTCCACATTGAACTACGATGCACGGTCAACCACACATTAGAAAATTTAATATTTAGTTGTTTAGGCCCTTTCACAAAATTTCGAAAAGCGAATATTACCTTCGTCATGTGTCCGTCTGTCCGTCCGTCATTCTCTCCCCACGGAACAACTCGGCTCATACCGGATGGTTTTTCCTGAAATTTGATATTTGGGTATTTTTCGAAACATTTGTCGAACTAAACTCAAATTTCATTAAAACCCCACAAGAATAACGGCTACTTTACATGAAGAACAATTTACATTTTTGTTCATATCTCGCTGAATACTTTTTGGAAAGAGACTTTTTCAGACAGTCTTTGTAGAGAAAATCAAAGCACACGTTTTGTTTCCAGTAACTTTCTTTTTTAAGAAAATCGTGCCCTTACGTGATAAAGTTGAAAAATTCTGTACATCCGGACAGACCACAGACGACAGTACGGCGCATGCTCATTGCATGATGGATAACTAAGGCTACATATACACAAACTCAGTTTGTGTAATACTCATTATTTTCCCACTGCAACAATTGAGACCTGCTGTGAGCACGGTAATGAATCTTCATCCTGTAGTTTTTTAGGCTCTGGGTGGGTGTATAATTCTCAAGAAGGACCCTACTTCTTATTCATTTTCGTTAGACGTGACACATTGACCATTATTGACAACCTGAGTAAAATAACAAACACATAATTAATAATAACTTCTATGGAAAGTACTCGAAAAGGAGATGTCACGTGGCAAAACTAGAGCCCTAGCAATGTAGCTTATACACAGAACTGAATAATGTAAATAGCGAATAAGAAAGGACATGGAAGGAAGGTCTCGTGGCTTAATTTGACATTCAACAAAGATCTGATTTCTTGTCGACTCTTACATTGTACAATAACGCACATAAATGCACGTTAGTCACTACAAAAGTCCTGCAGGCGACGTGACAAATAGAACAGTCTCCTTATGGGGGACAATTCACCCTCCACCTATGCAGCGAACCAACAAATGTACACTACGAAATCATGCTTTATAGCAGCGGTTTCCAACCTTTTTTCTCTTGCCTACCCCTTGGCAGCCTATTTCCATAAATTCTACCCTTCGTATTAGCAAAATGTTTGTAATTAATATCGTTGCTGTTATTTCAACTTTATTTGTTGTAACTGTAAATAAATAGCTCAATAATTGGATTCAAAAGCAATGGAATAATAAGGTGAACAGACAGTTCATACATATTTACATTCAAAATTGTTGACGTATGTGACTTTTTCCGCCATTATTCAATTTTTTTTCGCGTACCCCTAAATATCCTGGTTCGTAACCTTGGGGGTACATTTACCCCAGGATGGGAATCACTGCTTTAGATATATTATTAATTACTCACATGTTTCGGCAGCTTTGCGACCATCTTTAGGGTACATTACAAGAACACTTATAAAAGACGACAGAAACATTTAGGTGATTAATATTTTACAGCATATTTTAATAGTGTGAATTTTTTGGTTCGCTACGTAAGTCTGTATGTGTCTTTAATGTAGGACTTTATTTTTTTGTAGGATCCATCCCGTTGTGTATCTAATATTAAATAAAATGGTTTATTCCGTCTTAACATAACTACAATACATTAGTTTCTTGGTTACATGTTTCGGTTTTTACAAAACCATCTTCAGGACAATTTTATACATAGGGAGGTGCACACTGAATGTACCTTCCTATGGTTAATATTGGCCTGAAGATGGTTTTGTATAAACCGAAACATGTAGCCAAGAAACTAATGTACTGCAGAATTTTATGTTTTTATTGACTGTGCATCCCTGTATAATCTTGTAAATGAAGCCAACTTGGTGCACAATTTTTCTTAGCATGTTTATTTCTTACCTCTACATGTTTCGGGCGACAATTTGCCTGTCATCAGGACTGTCAGGTATGCAAGGTGGAATGAATTCCACCCTGCATACCAAACAGTCATCCATACAGAGTGACAAGTACCTAGTATCCCATATATACAGTTATTTCTCCTCAAGATGGGCACATAGTCGCCCGAAACATGTAGAGAATAGAAATAAACATACCAAGAAAAACTGTGCACCAAGTTGGCTTTATTTACAAGATAATGTATTGTAGCTGTGTTAAGATGGAATAAACCATTTTGTCGAATTTAAAGTACGCGTGTGTAAACTATTAACTTCTGTGTGCATTTATTTTATTTTGAAAATAACAGAACAGATTTCGACGGAAAGTGTTGCTTGTGGGCGGGTGTGTCTGCAGTAGCAATTGTCAGGCGAATCTGTTACCAAATGGGCTTTGAATTGTTTATTGAAACGATAGGAGACGGAAATTTTGAGGTGTGTAACGTAAGTTGCTAGTATACTGACATATATGAAGTTAAGGGTGGCTCTCCTGTTGTTTAATATGTAAATGTCAGTTGGATCTAGGAACATCGCGACAAGGTAGAAGCAGTGAAGAGAATCAGGACATATGTTCGATCAGTATTGCAGCAAACAACTTCCATGGCAGAGAGTTTAAAATTACTGGAAAAAAAAAAAATCTTTCAAAATCCGTTATGCACCAAGTTCGATGACGATGATGATGATGATGATGTTAATAACGAACTGAATCTGTGTAGCAGAGTCCCTTTTCTGAAGCTGACAGTTCCTCAGCCAGTCAAGAAATTCGCTACCTTTTTTGGAACACAAAGGTTCATTAACGTTACGAGAAACAAAGACAAAAATGCATATAAAGTATGTAAAATTATTGTATTATAAACAGCGTAGCCTGCTACATGTTTCGACCACCTACTGTTGCCATCCTCATGAAGATATTCTTTGAAATATATATTACATAGAATGTTAAAACAATTTACTCATTTATGTGTTAGATTTAAGTTGTAACTCAACATTTTATGTTTGTGAATTTTTTTAATGTTCCATGTAATATATCCTTCAAAGAACACCTTCCTGAAGACGGCCACAATAGATGGCCGAAATATGTAGCGGGCTACGCTGTTTATAACAAAATAAATTTACATACTTGTGTAAGCATTGGTTTTTGTTTTTCATAATTAATCTTTAGTGCATGGTCACGAATCATTTAAAATTTAATTACCGTGTTAACAACTGGCTTCCCCATCACCTTTTACTATACAGAACAGATTAATCATTTCGAGACCCTCCCATTTTAAGATCCCTTTTAATATTATCCTTCCAACTACGCCTACTTATTTCTCGTGTCCTTTGGTCACTTTTACCTAACAGAAACCTGCCTGTATTTCTCTTTATCCTTACGTGCTGCTAGATCCGCCTATCACAAAATCCGTATTAGTACTTCCCGAATGCTATTTGTTGAGCAGTACAAATTATGTTGGTAATGTTCATGACTGCAGCAATACTTCTTTGAAATTTCAAGGGTAGTGTGCTGGTCACAAAACGCAGAGATTTAAATGATTATATTTCGCATTTTTTGCTGTGGGATGACGTTATGCAACGCCCATACATCCAAATTTCTTTTTCCTACCGTCCACCTTCAGGACTATCATTCTGTTCGCCGTCATTTCTACCGTAAGCTTTCATGTGCCTGTTAACTGCGAAATACGCCGCCTGTCTACCAACATCACCCATCCATTGTTGCATATCCGATATTGTTTGTATCATAATCGCTCGTTTCCTTCTCGCAAGCGCTTGTGTTATTTTTGGTGAGGGTCGCCTTTTTTGGCGACGTCGGTTCTTTGTGTTCGGAGCAACTGTGACACCTGCCAACGTATATCATTCTGTCTGATGTACCGTGCAGACAGTAACTCACAATCCTACGTGAAAATTCGAGATAAAGCGCCGGCTGAACATGTGACCAGGATCCCCACCCACACACCATCAAATGCGCAGGTAACAGTTCCCTTTGCTCTGAAATAAAAAGACAGCACAGTAGTTACACAATGGTACCTCGTGTTTTGTTCTCTAATACCCTTGGTATGAAAGTAAAAAAAAAAACAGGGTTGATGGCACCCTGTTTAACCCGTTAACAACAAAGACTAAAACATTTTTTAACTTTTGAAATAGAGTTTAAAAAAAAACACATTTTTGGGGAAGTGAGTTGTAAACAGGTATTTGTTGTCTACTTAGAGTATTAGATCAACTTGAATCAAATTAAAGATTCAGCTCGTACCGCGCAGTAAACACTATGCGTCTCGGTTATAACACCCGTTATTTAATGCTGCGTGGCGTCAAAACAACTGGTTGTTTTGAGACCCGCACATAACACGTAGCTGCTGTGTGTGTGTGTGTGTGTGTGCGTGTGTGTGTGTGTGTGCGTGTGTGTGTGTGCGTGTGTGGGCAGAACATAGAATTTTTAATATTACATCTGATGGTACATAAAAGTAAGTTCTAAGATTTAAAGTGGTAATTTTTCTGACACATCATATTTCTGAAACCGACTATTTGCATCTAAAAGAATCTTAAGCCATCCGGCAGTTCTGTATAAATGTTAAGAGCCGTAAGATTTTGGTCGTCTGTAGGAAGAGGGCTCGTGTGAAAATGAGGGACCCCGCGGCTTGGATTAAGGGCTCATGTATGGGATATGCGAGTATTGCAGTCCACCGAAGAGAAATGTTTAACTAACTAACTAACCGACGAACTAACCAACTAATTAATTAACCAAATAACTAACTGACTGACTAACAAATCAATCTACCTACCAACCAAACAACTAACCAACTAACTAACCAACCAACCAACTTACCAACCGAACATCTAACTAACCAACTAACTAATTAACCAACCAACCTACCTATCTCCTTATCTACCAACCAACTAACCAACCAACCAAATAACCAACTAATTAACAAACTAAAGAACTAACCTACCAATCAACTAACCAACCAATAAACAAACCAATCTACCAACCAACTAACCAACCAACCAATCAACCAATCAAACAACCAACCAAATAACCAACCAACTAAATAAATAACCAACTAACTAAACAACTAACTAACTAACCAATTAACTACCTAATTAGGCAAACAACTTCAATATGTAACCCATACACCAGAGTCCTCCTTATGTAGTTAACACTTCCTCAGCTAAAGCAATTTCCCGCGTTTTACGCAGCCCGAAATTTCAATGAGGAACTTATACAAACACGTCATTCCTACTTTGCTGAGCCAAAGTAATGCAAACACTTCTTTAAAACATGTTTAAATGACCCCGTTTGATATTATTCTCCTATCTAAGCCTAGGTCTTTCATGTTGTCTCTTTCCTTCATATTTCTTCACCTAGTAAATTTGTTAGCGCAGTTCCTTAATATAACACTGATACTCCATGTCACAGTGCGAAGGTACGTCATTTAGACATTCCCTGATGCAAACTGCACTGATAGCTCTTTTCCCTACACGTAAAATTAAAATATCAAACAAAACGTAGGGTTGTGTCGCCAGAACGGAACATAGTACTTACAATGGAAACCCTAGGTGTAAATGGGAGGATATTATTAAAGTGGCTCTTATAGAAACAAGGAAGGAGGTCGTGGACTGGATTAATCTGATTGAAGATAGGATCAAATAAGGGGGTGTTGTGAGCACGGTAATGAACCTTCGTTTTCCATAAAATGCTGAGAATTTTTATTTTTTCGAGTTGGTGAGAAAATATTAGTTTCTCAAGAAGGACTTTTCTGAGTCCTGCTAACTATCGTTGGGCTTCTTAGGGCTCAGTTGCTTCTCAATTGTTCCCAGGGCCCCACAATTCGCCTCGACTGCAGACTCCAAGCGTGATTTGTTGTGACTGGGGTTGGCGTTTCCTGCTTGAACATGGCAATATTTCTCACCAGTCCCCCTTTGTAAGTAGGTATTTCGGATATGAAATATGGCGTTACTGAGTAATTGCCTGTAGAAGAGAGACATTTAATTAAGATATATACATTATTTACGGGTTTGTCAGGACAAGTTTCTTTCCGGGTGTTGTACCTGCTGGGCCGAAAGAGGTGCAGCTTTTTCTTGGCGGTCAGGCCCTGGAATGTGTTTCTTTAAATGTAAATACGAGCGGCGCTGATTCGAATGTTGTCATTTTGAAGGCGTTGTTTACACAGTTTCATTCAAGCTGTTTGAAAGTTCATAACCTTTGCTAAGTGAAGGGCCCTCGCGAACGAAGCAGTGGCGGCTCCTCCGCACCGCTTCAGATACAACCACCCAACCACTTACCTGCCATCTGTGGACGAACACTGAGACAGTTTTGTGTCTGTGTAAATAAGCTGATTTACAGGTATGTAAAAAGAAGCTGCAGTGAGGCTTCAGTACAACGGAAACCTCAGACCACTCTCTTTATCGTATGATGTCTTGCTACCAATTTAAATGTCTTCTTCTCTTTACTTTGTCCGTTGCTTTGTATGGGTGTGAAACAAGGTGTCTGACACTTGGGGTAAGACGGCAAGCAGAGGGCATGGTGCTTAGGAAGATATATGGGTCTAAGGGGGAGGAAGTAGCAGGAGACTGGAGACATTTTCATACTAAGAAGCTTCAGTATGTACTATTCAATACGTATGACCCGGGTCATTGATTTAGTGAGGTTGAGATGATCAGAGAATGTGGGGGGGGGGGGTTTGAGAAGAAAAGCAATGCATACAGAATTTCGGTACGGCAAATTGACAGAAAGAGGATACGTACAAGACATAGGCATACATTGGATGATCTTCAAGAAATATAATTTTTAGGGGGGAGGGAAGGGGAACGTGTAATGGATTCATTGGCTCAGGGTAAAGATAATTTTTTATGCTGTAAAATACGGAGAATTTCTCGACCAGATACGTAACTGTAAGCTCCTCAATAAGTAATCTGTTTCAGGGAGTTTATTTATTTATTTGTATAATTATTTAATTGGTAATAATTTTTCTGACCTCATCGTGCCTGACATTAGTTAGTGTCGCTGGTAGGATCGTGGTGAACAATATGGAAGGAAACCATGACTTAATCAGAGGCAATGTCTCAAGGGGTACCGAGCAGTGCCAAAGGGATCCTCAAAAAAGTCTTTCCTTTTCCAGCGCCTTGCTAAGTTCTTCTTCTTCTTCTTCTTCTTCTTCTTCTTCTTCTTCTTCTTCTTCTTCTTCTTCTTCTTCTTCTTCTTCTTCTTCTTCTTCTTCTTCTTCTTCTTCTTTGACGCGACAGCCACCAAGTGGGCAATGGCCTCCTCATTCATGAGGTTTCTAGATCACACTCGCTTAGACGCACCACAGTAGGACTTCTCTGGACGAGTGATGAGCCCGACACAGAGACATCTACAAGACAACACACAACACTCCCAACAGACCGACACCCATCCTCCCCCGGTGGGACACGAACCCACAATCTCAGCAGGCGAGCGGCTGCAGACCCACGCCTTAGACGGCGCGGCCACTGGGACCGGCTGAGTTATTCTTACTTGCTGTGTTTAAATTGTGCTGCTTGATTCGTACTGTTACAGGACCCTGAGTTACTAAACACGTGACAGATCATGTTCCTCTCGCTGTATTTCTGAAACATCAAATAAATGCAAATCCAAGATAAAAGGCAATATTTTCCCTATCCATTTTATGAAGGCATACGGAAGGAGTAAAGGTATAGCACCACTCATTCCTAAGCCTCGGCACTATATGGAGACGAGACTTTAGCTTCACGCCCCGGTCCCTTTAACTCCGGAAAAGTATCCCTCATCATCATTCTGTTGTCTGTCATAAGACAGGTCAATACACTTCCAAAACGAGGTCTGCACCATGCGATCTATTGCTTCCTCTTTCAAATTACAGTGTCCTTTCTTTTTCTGAAAGTCATACGGTAGCTTCTTGTGTCTTTTTCCTCGTCTTCCCGTCACATATCTTTCACTCTATATTTACTTTAATAACGTGTTTTAGAAGACAGTTTTCCTGTGCCAGTGGAGTAGAGGGTTCTGTGATCCACAAAGGTGGCCTGTACGTTCTGGAAAGTGAATAATGTAATGACCACGCCGTGATTCGAACTTCGGGTTATTCAGTCCGCAGGCTAGTCGGTATGTGACTGTAGAAGCCCGAAGATTGGTAAAACCTAGGTTTTACCAGTAAATCCTAGCATTTACCATAATGAGGTGGTAAAAGTCCGAAAAATGCTTGGAAACGCTTCAATTTCGGGCTTTTACCAAACCATGTCGGTAAATGCTGGCATTTGCCGACACGTATTAGTACAAGTCCGTTTTGTTTGGCCGTAATTATGCTTTGTAAGTGTGGGTGTTTTAACTTTTAATTATTCATGGAACATGTAAGTTTAAAATATTTTGGCGGTCATTTTTCTTGCATAATTATATGAAACTCAACTTTTATATGTTTATTGTGCCGGGTCCATACTTAAATAAGCTTAGCTTATTTTCGGCACAACAGTCGCAAGCGATACCTGGGTCGACAAGTCCGCGTCCCGCCACAGGGCGTGGGTTCGGGGTTAGCGCATAGCAATCCCTTACGCCGATATCTGGTATACTCAACCGAACTTCTAATTATTTTTGTTTATTTGAAGACTATGCGAATGGAATAGGAAATTAAAAGAGCATTCTATTATCAGATTAAACTCTATATTTTTCACCATGAAACCAGTCCGTTACAACAATTTGCCTTTGTAAATTTAAATTTAAACGAAGTCTAGAATAACATTAAACTTAACTGCTTTATATTTTACTGCATTTAAGTAATGTATTAAAAGGAAATGTTCATGAAATAAATGGAACTTATTAACCAAAACTTCCTTAAACATTATCAAATCATAACTAAACTCAATTGTTATATCAAGTTTGACTGTTGTGACATTTTGAGCTACAAAGTGGATTGGCTGATTTGCACATACACTTCTTCGTGGTACACTTCTCTGAACAGTTGCATTTTCTGAATCCTTGTCCACCAACTAAAGAAAGCTTATTTACCACTTCGCGTACACTTATTTCCTCCGTACCAACTTCTTCGATGCTTAAAAAATTTTCTTTGCATAAAGTAGATTCGTTTCTCGTGTACAACGCTTTTAGTTTAGCCAACTTAGTAGCAAGTTCATAAAACTCTTCGTCTTTAATGTCTGTGATAACGGCTATTATTGATCTTGGATCCATCTTTGCTCTATCAATATCTGGTATTTTAATTCGAACATTTTGTCCGAGAGTAGGTTTTTGGAACTTTTTAGAGGAAGTTGCTTTCATTTTCTTTGCCTGCTCCTCAAGTCCTTCCCTGGCAGCCTCTCGAAACACTTTCACTTTTTGAGCTCTGCTGAT
>Ga0123357_10012583_pt1 | contig 10920 bp, 5 predicted proteins | sample TergutEmb28metaG_FD_89873 | JGI IMG/M metagenome (GOLD analysis project Ga0123357, IMG submission 89873) | Embiratermes neotenicus P4 segment gut microbial communities from Petit-Saut dam, French Guiana - Emb289 P4 | ecosystem: Host-associated > Arthropoda: Insects > Digestive system > Gut ... | reverse complement strand
CGAGTGTTGGTAGAAGCGAACTTTGCGTCGTTACGTGCAGTTGTGCTGTGCTGTGACGTTCCGTGGCGAGTTTTGGTTGCACTGTAGCCCGGTCAGCTGACTGCAGTCACAACATGTTCTGCTATATATGGTGTCACGATGTGCGTCGTTTACATCCACACACAAAAAAGCGAAGACTGTGCACCGGGCGTCTGTCGGACGGCGGGTAAGTGTCGCCACTGGAGTTGGTTCAGTGTTGACGAGAGGTGCTCGGTTCGAAACTGTTAACTGGCTCACCGGCTATCCCGACGTCATTCCCTAGTTTTAATGATTTGCTCCAACTTACACGTAGTATCGCACTGCCACCTTTCGGCCACCCTTCAGACTATGAGTATCATTGTTGAAACTTACAAGACAATCGAGCTGTGGTTTTTTTTATCGCACTTTTACGGTTTACATTTGACTGTCCCTCGTATACAAAAGCCGAGCTTTTGAGCGCGTTTGCAAAATTGAGAAAAGCTACTATTATTTTCTTCATGCCTGTTTGTCCGTCCGTCCTCGGCTCCCACTAGACGGATTTTGGTTAAATTTTGTATCTGGTTATATTTCGAAAATCTTTCGAGGGAATTCAAGCTTCGTTAAAATCTGACAAGAATAACGGGCTCGTTGCATGAGGACCTGAGCATATTTATATCTCGCTCAATTCTTTTGTAATGAGAAACGTTCCAAACAAAAGTTGTGGAGAAAATAAAACACATATGTTCGGTAACTTTTTTTTTTTAAAAAATCGTTTTGCATATGAGATAATGTGGAAAAATCCTGCAAATCCGGAGAGGCCACAGATGACAATATGGTGCATGGGCGTTACATGATGGACACCTAATGCTGCATACACACACTCAGAATATGTACTACTGTATAAGGTTTCGTCATCCCCGTTGTGTTTATAATAAACTAGATTGGAGTGTGTATACTTGTCTAACACAAGTATATGGTCGTAGAGATATGTATAATTTGTTACATAAAGAACAACTAAATGTTTCGTCCCTTTTCATAGGCCATCTTCAGGTTGATAAATGAAAAACTTAGTAAGCAGCTACACTTGACTTGTGTGGGTTGTTTACAGTGGGGAGGTAAGGGGTGGAGTGGGTACGAGATCTCGCATGTGTTGTGTAGGATGGGTGGTGTGGGTACATGGGTTCTGCAGAACCCATGTACCCACAAATATACACACTCCACTCTAGTTTATGTACTACTGCACTGCAGCAATGGTTGTACGAACGCGCCCCAGTGTTACGTTATACGCTCATTGCCTGTCTTGGCACAAATGTACTTAATTATTCTGTGGGTACCTAAGTTTGTGTAGGTGAAAGGATAGAATGGTAAACAGGAAGTGATTTCAGCGGAAGGGTTGCTGGCCTGTTTGAGTGATTGTCTGAAGTGAATCAGGACAGTAACAGAAGACCTGAGGATAGTTAGTGTGCCCGTCTGGATTCGAATCAGTACCGCCTGAGTACAAGTCACAAGGCTTACTACTTGAGCCGTCTTGTTATGTTAAAACCTAGGACGTGAATTAGAAGCAAGCTGTTTATTTGTGACTATTACCAGGTTATTGCCTTCTTTTATTTTCTTTTTCGGGTTTGTTTCTCTGAATGATAATGTTTCTGTCCACTTGTTTTCTTCTCTGCTGAAGAGTAGTGCGAGCGTATATATATAGGGTGCGTCACGGGAAACGGACGTTTTTGAAATAAATATTACTTCATTAATTTTTAGTGTAGAATTTATTTATTATCACGAAATGTTACGTTATTACATGCCATTTTAAGCTGTTTATGTACGAAAAATTATGTCACTTAAATGATAACCATTTTGGAGAATGCACATTTGTAATCGCTCCCGAAAGTTTGCTTCTACTCTCTCCAACAGTTCTTGGTTAATCATCCCTATTTGCTTGCGAATGGCGCCCTTAATTATTCTAATGTTCGTGGTTTTCCTTCATATACACATGACTTGAGGTACGTGTAGCCCCACAGGAAAAAATCGCACATTGAAATGTCGGGTGACCGAGGAGGCGAGGGAACATCACCACATCATGAAATGAGGCGATCAGGGAACATGGCTCGAACAACGGCCATTGCGGCTCTGGCAGTGTGAGCGGTGGCCCCATCTTGTTGAAACAATACATATTGGTTATTAATCCTTCGGCTCCGTAGTTCTGGTTCCAAGAAATTGTTCATCATATCGATGTACCGAGCTGAGTTTGCAGTCGTGGTAATCCCATTTTCCTCAAAAAAGTACGGACCAATGACGCCAACTTTACCAATAGCACACCAAACCGTCACTTGTGGGCTGTGCAACGGTCTTTCATGCACTTCATGGGGATTTTATGGGGCCCAGTATCGGAAGTTCTGTTTGTTTACTGAACCGTTTAGGTGGAAATGTGCTTCATCACTCATCATGATGATCGCGTCCTCATTTTCTTCGATAATTTCGAACATTAGCTCGGCGAAGGCTGAACGTTGTTCATAATCTCCTTCGTTTAATGTCTGAAGGATCGTCATTTTGTAAGGATGGAATCCCAAATCTTTGTGTAAGATTCGCCTTACCGTGCTTTCGCTCATTCCCAATTTGACAGCATGTCGCCGAGCAGGACGGGTTGGACTCCTCACGACGGCCTCTCTCAATCTTTCCACGTTCTCCGGGGTTCATGCAGTTGCGACAGGACCAGGTGGTTTCTTCTTCATTGTCGTTCCCCTTGCTCGAAAAGATATGACCTACCTCAAGATGGCATTGCCACTTGGAATGTTCACATGACGCCCGATATTGAAACGGCAATGAAAGAGCCGCTGAGTTTCAATAATCGATTCACCACTTTTACGAAACTGTCGTATACGAACACACGATGCTCTAACGTCCACTGCGGCATGACGTCAACTGAAATGGCATGGCCTGACGAGTTTCATTGCCCCCTGCTCAAACCTCTACCCCATCTACCAGCTCCGTAACATCCATTTAAAAAACATCCGTTTCCCGTGACACACCCTGTATATATATATATATATATATATATATATATATAAGACGGGACTTACGGCGAGATCTTTCGTAAGGAACAAAATTTGATTGATGACGTACCGATTATTAAGGACATTTGATGACATAAATAAGTACTTTAGTATCTAGTTAACAACTTCTTACTTATTCTCACTTGCATATTGGTTTATTGTTTAACGCTTCTTAATCCCCCAGTGCCGATTTCGGTGCACTGTACTGATATTTAATTATTCACATCCTGCCACCCTCGGTGCACTGTACGGACGGAAATATTTTTCAGGGTACTATAGGCCTACATTTAACACCCCTGCATCCTGAGTGAGATACAGTTGGAATCTGACACTGGCCGCCACTGAAGGGTTAAACGTTAAAGGAATTATGTGTGCTGGGGGGATGTGTGACATGCAGATATGATCAGGCCTATACTTCGGTAGATGTTCAGGGATGCGATTTTCATTGCGGTTGTACCACTATGAATCCATGTCCTTGAGAAGAGAGATCCGATCAAGCAAGACGGACAATGTACGTATAACATAACATTGAAGCACGTTCGTACAACCATAGTTGCAGTGGACAAGCAGTATTACATATTCTGAGTGTGTGTCTGTAGCCTTACTTATACAGCATGCAATGCGCATGCGCCGTATTGTCATCTGTGGCCTCTCCGGGTCTGCAATATTTTTCCACATTATCTCATTAACGGCACGATTTTCGATACACATGTATTGAACCTAAAATATTTTTTGATTTCCTCTGAAACTTTGAAAATTTTCTCCTCCTGTGAAAACCCGAGCGAGATGTGATAAAAAAGTACATCGGTCTTCACGTAAAGCACCCGTTATTATTGTTAGATTTTAATGAATCTTGAATATTTGCGATGGATTTTTGAAAAATACTCGAATAGCAATTTCATGAAAATTCGTTCAGTGGGAGCCGAGTTGTTGCATGCGGAAGGACGGACGCACCGACAGGCTTGATAAAGCTAATAGTAACTTTTCGCAATTTTACGAACGCGCGTAACAAACTGAGCCTGGGTTACATGACTTGGGGCAATCAGTGGTACTTTAAGGACACAACTACGCTAGCTACTGTCGGTGAACAAAGCCCTTACAAGGGCAAAATGCATAACGTCATATAAGTGTTAAGATTCCACGGCGCGTGTTATTAAAATAAATAGTATTCTAAGTCTTTGCACCATGTAATATAACGTGTCTGTTCCGCCGTTTCGGATTAACGTGCTGCCTCCAGCTTCAGGGTGGCTGAGTCTGTTCAGGTGGGCGATGAAGTGTTTGGGAGAAGTGTGTCCGTTGTGTAGAAAGGTTTGCAGGATTTTAGCCAAACCTCTGGAAATATTTCTCTACAATCAACACAGTTTCTCTTTCCCAACAATTTCAGGGTCACCTTAAACCACATTCAGTCACCTTGAATATGTAGGCAGCACACTACGCCGAAACGTCCGAACGAAGACATTGCACTATACTGTGTGAGTACTGAGAATACCATTATATGAACTAACGTCAGACGATCCTGCTCGCTTTGAAGTGCCATCTCCTCCCTCTGTAAGAATGTGAGAATAATTACAATGAAGCGCGGAGTGTTTGCTATTCTGAACCGAACACGCGTTAGGATTTTTCTTGCAGCTTCCTTGTGAAACGTTTGCCTGTAATTTCTTTGCCTATTTTAGCGTCGGAAGTGAATTAATAAGAGTGTCGAAAGGAGAGAAATAAGGGTCTTGTTCCTACGTAATTTAGTTCGGCTTAGATCCCACGTGAAGTGAGCGTTGAATTGGATACGACTACACGGGGAACGAGGCGGTCGCTCTTGAGAAGAAATTAATGTCGGTTTTGTGCTTCCCAAATTACATAAAGCAGAGTTGTAATCGAAATCAGTTAAGGCAGAAAATTTGATAAAATTTAGACCTTCATAAGTGGAAAATGGAACTGAAGATTGCCCTGGAAGACATACAAAAAACTACTCTATGAGACAAAGGTCTATACAAAAAAACTTATAAATACGTGAGGTGTCTTGATACTTTACACACCTGAGATATATCCAGATCATAAATATTTTCGTTGTTTGTCTCGTTACATGTTGTGAACTTCACGTACGTTTAGTAGAAGGATTGAAGTAAAGTGAGATATTCGAGTTGTTGCAGGATTGGGAACTTCAATATTTAAACACGCCACCTAATAATGTTAAGATAATGAAATGTTTGTGGTTGTGTTGGAATGTTGGTAAGGAATGCATACTAAATTTTGGTAAAGAGGCCTCTTAGAAGGTTTTGATGTTTTGCTGACCGTGCATCTCAGTATAATACTAGTAACTAACCAACTTGATGCACAAAATCTTGTTTTATAATAAGTTTATTAAATGCCTCTACATGTTTCGAGCATTATGTGCTCATCATCAGGAGGTAAAAATTGTATTATACAGCATCTGCTGTCATCACACCTGTAGGTGGCCGTCCCGTGCACAGGTGTGCACCGGGCGGCCACCTAAAGAGTTTGATGATACCAGATGCTGTATAATACAACTTTGACCTCCTGATGATGAGCACATAGTGCTCGAAACATGTTGAGGCATTTAATAAACTTATTATAAAACAAGATTTGTGCACAAAGTTTGTTAATTACTAGGACTGTTAGCAGGTGTTTACTTGGAAGACCGAGAAGGAGATGGAAGGATAATGTTAGCCGATTCTGAGGGAGATGACTGTGGCTGAGGATTGGCGTTGGCCAGGGCATAGGAGGGGCGTTGATGCGACCACTCCATGTGGCAGACACCAGGGGGGGGGAGGGCAAAATGAGTATTTATGATAATATTTATTAGCTGCAGTTGGGCTGTCACACTGTGGCAGTGGTTATTTTACATGTTTGAAAAACATAAAGCTGGTTTTTACTAAATTTAATTCGGGAGGGCTACATGAGAAGCATGCAGTGGCATCTTGGAATTTTGGGAACCGTCTCAGCGTTTGCTTATAGACACAGGGAAACCAAGAGAAACTTGTGTCGAGATGGCCGGTCGCAGGACCTTCCGAATACTGACTTCTAGCCAGCAGTTCGGCATCTAAAGTAAAAACAGCAGTACACACGTAGCACAACAAGTACACATGAACACATAAGATGAAAAAAATATACACAACTACAATACACACGAGACAACTACAACAATACACAAGACACTACAACAATACACAAGACAACTACAACAATACACACAAGCCAACTAAACAACAATTTGAAGTGAAGAATTTATTTTGTTTGCTTTCAAAAAAAGCTTTAAATTATGGAGCCATATGAAAGGAAATTCAGTAAATGATTGGATTTTTAGGGTCGTAATTCTGTGAAGGAGACCGCTGTGATTAATTTGCCCGGCACCGGAAATCCTAGCTGTACTTCTGTATTGGGCATTAGCGGTTGTAAATCTGCGGACTCTGCTACGGCAGTTCTTTTCTGTTCGTTACAGGTAAAAACATCCAACAGAGATTGAAACTGCTGTTTTGTTACAAATTTTGAACTTTACTGACAGCGTTTTTGTGTGTCTGTGCAAGTACGAAGCCCCACGGTATGTAGCATACATGTGACCTTAATACGCATATGGACACGGGAGGAGTGTGAATGTTACGGATATTTCAGAGGGCTGTCGTACCTAAATAGTGGCTTTCAACTTAAATTATAGACTGTAACTTGTTTTTGGTAACTTACGTGACATAATTAACATAACTACATTTGAAAACACAGACACTGCAGGAAAATGATTTATGTTCGCAAAAGTCAGCTCACGGTTTGTAACAGGCAGTGTATCGTCATGTCACATTCATTCTTCCAATTAAAACACGGGTTTCGAGAAGAAAACTTTCAAGCTTTGTATATATGCGTGCGTCTGTGTATGTACGTGTGTGTATGTATGTATGTATTTATTTATTTATGTGTGTATGTATTTATGTATGTGTGTATGCGCTCGTGCGCGCGCGCGCTCGTGTGTGTATGTGTGTGTGTGTGTGTGTGTGTGTGTGTGTGTGTGTGTGTGTTTGTGTGTGCGAAGACACGGGCTGCAAAATCGACTTTCATTACTTTTCCGTAGATTAATTTTGAATTATTACAAAACGAAACATTCTTAACTCCAAAGCAATTTATAAAAACAGCACATGTCTTCTACGTGTATAGCAGCACTAAAATTATTCTCAACTTCATTTTAAGTGATACGATTTTATGGTGCCTGATTATGAAGTCATGAAGGCGAGACATGTCACAGAAAGTTGACGATAATTAGGACAAAGTAAGTATTCATTTATGATTACTAAATCCTACACTTTTGAAGGAGTACCTATGTTAAGTGTAGGAAGTCCAGATAGTGACCTGTTGCATTTTTTATCACATTTCTGGAATTTGTCATTCACTCTTTCGTACAGAACACAGAATTCTGTAATTGGAAGTTTTTCAGTCTTCAGGTGAAGTTTGGGAAGGCACCTACCTATTCGTACTTGATAACTGAGCCAATGTTTAAAATGTACCTCTTTCTATAGAACTCTGATTAGGTACCTTCCAACACATTCTCTGAGAATGTAAACAGATCAGCTTTCCAAAACTTCTTATTCTGTTCTGAATTTTGGAGGATGGACAATGACCACAACCCAGGTAATTCTAGGAGTAAATTATGTTTACATGTCAATATAGAACCCTACAGGCTTTTAAAATGGTAATTAACTTTATCTACTGATCAGATGTCACCCATATTATTCACTTAAAATTCATGTTTGTTGACTGGCCATATATAAAATATATTTCCTACCACGTTATATGAGGTATTTATTTCCAAGTGCTGCCTGTCATTAATTATTGTTTGCGGGATCTATGATTACCAGCTTTTGCGCTTCTGCCTTTATAAAGGGCAGCAAGTTTCAGCACAGATACTTGATAGCTGGCTGTTGCATCAGAATTCACTGCCGGATAGGTTGCTGTATTAATAATGCAAGAGCAGAAAAATAATCATATTTTTGGTTAGCCTATAAGTAACAAGCCGGTCTTGACTAAATCGCTTTTATTAATTACAAAAATTACATTCAAGATGTAATGGGCACATGCGTTTGAATTATTCTATATTTTTATTTGTCAACAATACGTTTGATTGAACGTGCACTTTATTAGACAATTCGAAGCGATCACATTATTTGAAAGAGAAGAAATCTATGTGCACTAATAAAATACAGTGCGTTCGGAAAGTCGCTGTGCACTTAGGCTACTGTAGAGTCCAATTGAAATGTGATGGCACACGGTGTCGCACTGATATGACAACCAAATCTACGTAGACTGTGTTTGTCTACCCACTCCATTCGCCAGTTTCCCCTTCACTTCCCCTCCCGTGCGTCACCGTATGCCATCACAGGTCAATTGGACTCTACCGTAGCCTAAGCGCACAGCGACTTTCAGAACGCACTGTGTAACATGGCATGACAGTTGCCGGGAATTTTATGAAAAATAAGAGGAAACACGAAACACAAGAATCCTACTCTTTTGTCTCTAAATGACCATTACAATATCTTCAAAAACTGCGACGCAGTGCAAAAGGTTTGCTTCCCGATTTGCAGTTGACACATCAGAATTATATTAAAAGACGTTTTCACCTTAGGTGTTACCCAGATATAGTTGAACTGTCGGCCTGTCTCTCTGTCCGCACGAGGCTGCGCGGTATGTTATCCCACTTCCACATGAGTGCACATTGGAGTCATATGCGAATAGACATCTCACGGGAAGCGGCTCCGTTGCACAGTGGCTGGTCCCGAACTCCCATCTATTTTAATCTCTGCTGTAATTATAAAGTGTAGTTTACGCGGAAGAAATTAAACCCACAGAGAAAGTAACGTAACCTCTAATAAATCAACAATTTTTAGGGTGTCCGCCAATTTTCTTCGGTGCTCGACCAAGAGGGCGCGTCGAAAAGCTAGACTGTTGCATTATATTTGTGACAGCTGGCGAGGGTTATGTGCGGAAACGATTGCTGGGCCTCTGTAGTGGCGACATTTTGATTTGGATTAACTTAGTTTTATTTATTAAAGCCGAGCCCGATAAATGGTGATATTCAGTGGTGCCAACACTTACTTACTGCGTAGAGCAGAGTCCTTCTTGAGAAGCTAACTGCTTCTCAGCTAGTCAAGAAATTCCTAGCATTTTATGGAACCCGAAAATTTATTACCCCATTCCCACGTGCCCGCCACCTGTCCATATCCTGAGGCAGCTCGATCCAATCCATGCCTCAACATCCTACTTCCTGAAGATCCATCTTAATATTATCTTCCCATCTACGCCTGGGTCTTCCAAGTGGTCTCTTTCCCTCAGGTTTCCCCACCAAAACCCTGTATATGCCTCTCCACTTCCCCATACGTGCTACATGCTCCGCCTTATCTAATTCTTCTCGATTTATTCACCCGAAATTAGGGTGAGGAGTGTAAATCATTAAGCTCCTCATTATGTAGTCTTCTCCACTCCCTTGTTACCTCGTCTCTCTTAGGTCCAAATATTCTCCTCAACACCCTATTCTCAAACGCCCTCAGCCTTCGTTCCTGCCTCAATGTGATCGACCAATTTTCCCACCCATAGAAAACAACAGACAAAATTATATTTCTCTGTCTTATTCTTTAAATGTTGAATAACAAAACAGACGACAAAAGGTTCTGCACCGAATGGTATCAAACATTCCCTGACTTTAATCTGCTCTTAATTTCTTCCTGAATAGAGTTTTGATCTGTTAAGGTTGTTCCCACTATTTGAACTCTTTTACCCTTTCAAAGGAACTATTATCAATCTTCATAATGTGACTTCGTTCTGCATCCTGATCTCTAGACATGACCATGTACTTAGTCTTATCAGCAACACTACGTGGAAATAAGTGTAGACGTAGCTTAGTGTTACCTCCGACGGGCTTCTCGTCTGTTTCTGAACGCCCTGCACTTTTGCTACCAGAGCTATGACGCGTCGAATTGCGTGGTTAGTTGCCTGTGGCCACTTCTAGACACTACATATAGCACGTAATTTTATGCGATGTGTCATGGTCTGTAATTATAGGCGTGGTTCACAAAGCGTTTCAGTTATTTTTGTATTTGGAACACTCTCCTTATATAATACGTAACGGCAGTGTGTATCAATGTATACCGCCCGCGCACCTTCTTTATATTAATTTTGCTTTCGGAAAGGTTAACGTATGATCAGTTGTTCGTAATTTACGATAGCTTGGATTTAAGACTGTGACTCATATATCTTCTTATTCTGGAATTTGCTCCTTGAATATGGCTTTCTTTGTGTCGCAGCATATACAGAGGACTTATAAATAAGCCGATAAAACCGTTCTAAAGGCAGACCCTTATTACGGGAGCGGGAATCTGACATCTCTACATGATATTAACCATTTGACTCCTAACGACCACTATAGTGGTCGTACCGCACCGCTGACCTCTAAACGTTGCATTTTATATATTTATTCAACAAATACAAGTACTGAATATTTTAAACATGGTATATACTCTCCGTTTTTTCCTCTTCAAAATGCAGTTTATTTCATAAATCTAATGTATTTAATTCCTGTATTATTCACATTTTATATACAGGGTGTGCTAAAATTAAAAATATAATTCCGGCGGCAAAAGGTTAAGGCATGTGTACAAATGTGTCTGTTGGAGAATGACACACATGGAGCATAGTTATTTTTGTATAAGAAAGCACACACACGCACAGATATATATACATATATATGGTGTGGGCCGGATAGCTCAGTCGGTATAGCGACTGGCTACGGGCTGGACGGTCCGCCCTTCCAGACCGGCCCTGTGGCTCACCCAGTCTCTTGTAAAATGGGTACCGGGTCTTTCCCTGGGGTAAAGTGCGGCTGGGGCGT